>Ga0066255_1001294_pt2 | contig 12979 bp, 13 predicted proteins | sample ThiBiot_750_biof_FD_71148 | JGI IMG/M metagenome (GOLD analysis project Ga0066255, IMG submission 71148) | Wastewater bioreactor microbial communities from Cape Town, South Africa - Thiocy_expt_750_biof (version 2) | ecosystem: Engineered > Bioreactor > Thiocyanate-remediating >... | reverse complement strand
AGCCGTTCAGGATGAAGGGCAGGAAGGTCAGCGTCGCCACCATCGCGTTGGGCAGCAGATGCCGGATCATGATGGTACGGTTGGAGAGGCCCAGCGCCCGCGCCGCCCGGACATATTCGAAGTTCCGTGCCCGTAGGAACTCGGCCCGGACGACGCCGACCAGCGAGACCCAGGAGAACAGCAGCAGGATGCCGAGCAGCACGAAGAAGCTCGGCGTGATGATCGCGGCGACGATGATCAGCAGGTAGAGCGCGGGAATAGAGGTCCAGATCTCGATCAGCCTTTGGAAGATCAGGTCGGTCCAGCCGCCGAAATAGCCCTGCACGGCGCCGGCTGCGATGCCGATGACCGAGGAGAAGGCGCACAGGATCAGTCCGAACAACACCGAGATGCGGAAGCCGTAGATCAGGCGCGCTACCACGTCGCGGCCCTGGTCGTCGGTGCCGAGCCAGTTCCATTCGAGATCGCGGCAGCCCGTGCCTCCGGTCCGCTCGGCGATCGGCCTGCATTGCTCGTCCTTGAGCAGCCAGGTCGGCGGTGCCGGCGCGGGGACGGGCAAATCGAGATTGTTGGTATTGTAGCTGTAGCGGATCGGCGGCCAGACCGTGAAGCCGTTCGCCTCGATCTCCTTGGCGATGACGGGATCGCGATAATCGGTCGTGGCGAGGAAGCCGCCGAACTTCTCCTCCGGATAGTTCACTGCGACGGGAAAGAGCCACTCGCCCTTGTAGCGCACGAGGAGAGGGCGGTCGTTGGCGATGAACTCGGCGAAGAGCGACAGCACGAACAGGGTGAGGAACAGCCAGAAGGACCACCAGCCGCGCCGGTTGGCCTTGAAGTTGTTGAGCCGGCGCCGGTTGATCGGCGTGAGCTTCAGCCAGCCCTGCTGCGCTTCGACCGGTGCGAGCGCCGCATCGCTGCGCAACTGTGGCGGTGGAGCTTCGAGCAATGTGTCGCTCATCGTCAGCTCTCCCGCGTCTCGAAATCGATGCGGGGATCGACCCAGCTATAGGTCAGGTCCGTGATCAGATGCACGAGGAGGCCGATCAGCGAGAAGATGTAGAGATTGGCGAAGACGATGGGGTAGTCGCGGTTGACGATCGCTTCGAAGGAGAGCAGGCCGAGGCCGTCGAGCGAGAAGATCGTCTCGATCAGCAGCGAGCCCGCGAAGAGCGCCGAGACGAAGGCGCCGGGGAAGCCGGCGATGACGATCAGCATCGCGTTCCGGAAGACGTGGCCGTAGAGCACGCCGCGCTCGGAAAGGCCCTTCATCCGCGCAGTCAGCACGTATTGCTTCCTGATCTCGTCGAGGAAGGAGTTCTTGGTCAAGAGTGTCGAGGTCGCGAAGGCGCCGAGCGCCATCGCCGTCACTGGCAGGCAGATATGCCAGAGATAGTCCTTCACCTTGCCGACGAGCGAAAGATCGCTCCAATTGTCGGAGGTCAGCCCCCGAAGCGGGAAGATCTGCCAGAACGAGCCGCCGGCGAAGAGCACGATGAGCAGGATCGCGAACAGGAAGCTTGGGATGGCGTAGCCGACGATGACGACGGCGCTCGTCCAGGTGTCGAAGCGCGAGCCTTCCTTCACAGCCTTGCGGATGCCGAGCGGGATCGAGATGGCATAGGAGAGCAGCGTCATCCACAGGCCGAGCGAGATCGAGACCGGCAGCTTCTCCTTGATCAGCTGCAGCACCGGCGCGCCGCGGAAATAGGAGCGGCCGAAATCGAACCGGGCATAGTCGGTCAGCATCTTCCAGAAGCGCTCGGGCGCCGGCTTGTCGAAGCCGAACTGCTTCTCCAGCTCCTTGATGAAGGCGGGGTCGAGGCCCTGGGCGCCACGGTAGGCACTGGCTTCACCGCCCTGCGCGCCGGCATCGCCACCCTGGCCGCCGCCGACGCGGTCGGCCGCGCCGCTGTTCGGGTTCTGGAGTTGCGAGATCACGCGCTCGACCGGCCCGCCCGGAGCGAACTGCACGATCACGAAGGAGACCAGCAGGATGCCGAACAGGGTCGGCACCATCAGGGCGAGACGCCGGGCGATATAGCTCAGCATGCGGCCTTCACGCTTTCCCGATCCGCTTGGCCTTTTCGGCGTCGTACCACCAGGTGCCTGGCGCGCCGGAGCCGTATTTCGGCTTGGTCTGCGGCCGATCGAACATGTCCCAGTGGGCGATCCAGACCTGGTCGTTCCACCACATCGGAATCCAGTAGCGCCCGGCGCGCAGCAGCCGGTCGAGGCATTTCGCTGCGGTCACGGCCTCGGCATAGCTGCGGGCCTGCCCGATCTTCTCGATCATGGCGTCGATTGCTGGCTCGCTGATGCCGTTCTGGTTGCGCGAGCCGCGCGTCTTCGCCGCTTCCGAGCCATAGACGACGCGCAGCGTGTCGCTCGGGATGGCGCTGCCGCTGAGCGCGCGCGTGATGATGTCGAAGTCGAACTCGTCGAGGCGGCGCTGGTACTGCGCGGGATCGACGAAGCGCGAGGTGGCGCTGATGCCGAGCCGCTTGAGATTGGCCTGGAAGGGCTGCGTATGCGGCTGCAGCGCCGGGTTGGAGTCGAGGAACTCGATCTCGAAAGGCTGGCCGTTCGGCAGCTTCAGTACGTTGCCGTCGCGCTTGCAGCCGGCGGCGCGCAGCATCTCGTCGGCCTTGCGCAGCAGGGCGCGGTCGCTGCCCGAGCCGTCCGAGACCGGCGGCAGCCAGGGCTCGCCGAAGACTTCGTCCGGCACCTTGCCGCGCCAGGGCTCGAGCAGTGCCAGCTCCTCCGGCGAGGGCTTGCCGACAGCTTTCGAATCCGAATTCTCGAAATAGGACGTCAGCCGCTCGTAGAAGCCGAACATGATCGTCTTGCGCGTCCACTCGAAGTCGAAAGCCAGCCCCAAGGCCTCGCGGATGCGCGGATCGGCGAATTTCTCGCGCCGCAAATTGTAGATCCAGCCCTGCGAGGCGACAGGCTCGGTTCTCGGCAGGCTTTCCTTCTTGACCTTGCCCTCCTTGAGCGCGGGAAAGTCGTAGCCCGTCGCCCAGATGCGCGAGGTGAACTCCTCCTGGAAGGTGATGATACCGCTCTTGAAACCTTCGAACGCCACCTGACGGTCGCGGAAATACTCCCAGCGCACCCGGTCGAAATTATTGGTGCCGACATTCACCGGCAGGTCCTTCGCCCAATAGTCCGCGACGCGCTCGAACTCGATGAAGCGGCCCTGCTCGAAGCGGCCGACCTTGTAGGCGCCCGAGCCGAGCGGCGGCTCCAGCGTCGAGGCGGTGAAGTCCCGCGTCGACCAGTATTTCTCCGAAAACACAGGCAGGCTCGCCACGATCAGATGCAGATCGCGGCTGCGCTTGGGCGAGAGCTGGACGACGGCGATGTCGTCGCCTTCGGCGGTGGCCGAGACGAGCTCGCCCAGGATCAGCCGGTAGGAGGGGTGTCCCTTGGTCTTGAGGGTGTTGAGCGAGAAGGCGACGTCCTTCGCCGTCACCCGGGACCCGTCGTGGAACTTCGCCTCGGGTCGCATCCGGAAGCGATAGGTCAGCTTGTCGGAGGAAATCGCGACGCTCTTTGCCAGGAGCCCGTAAAGCGAGCCCGGCTCGTCGCCCGATCCAGCCATCAGGCTGTCGAAGCAGGCATCCATGCCGGCTGCTCCGTCGCCCTGGAGCACCCAGATATTGAGTGTGTTGAAGGTGTCGAAGCTCTGGTTGCCGCTGGCCTGCTTGATCTGCAGCGTCAGCGTGCCGCCCTTGGGGGCCTCCGGATTGACGTAGCTGAAATGCGGGAAGTCCGGCGGCAGCGCGAGCTCGCCGAACGTCGACAGCCCGTGCGATTCGGTCGCTTCAGCGAGCGCTGCCCCGGGCAAGCCCGGCAGGGCGGCGGAAGCCGCCGTGACGCCTGCGGCTTCGATCAGCCGGCGGCGTGTGATGCGCATCGCCATCGTCTCGCGTCTCCTTTTCCGATTCGCCGTTCTCTTGTCGCCCGCGGAGCAGGGAACGGCAATGCCGGGCATTCTGCCCATCGTGAAGGCGAGAGTTGGACGTCGCAACAAAAAGCCGGGCTCAAGGCCCGGCTCGCGGCGTCCAGCAGACGTCGAGGAAGCCGCTCAGGGCTTCGGCAGCGGCTTCGGCGAGTCCGAGAGCGTGTTCAGATAGGCGATCACGTCGGCGCGGGTGTTCGGGTTGCTGATGCCGGCGAAGGACATCGCGGTGCCCTGAACATAGGCCTTCGGGCTCTTCAGGAAGTGGTCGAGACCTTCGGCCTCCCAGGTCTTGTCGGTACGGGCCTTCATCGCGGCCGAGTAGCCGAAGCCCTCGACGGAGCCCTCGTTGCGGCCGTAGACGCCGTAGAGATGCGGGCCGACCTTGTTCGGGCCGCCCTTCTCGAAGCTGTGGCAGGCCTTGCAGGCGGCGGTCGCCTTCTCACCCTTGGCCGGGTCGGCCTTGGCGAGGCGCTCCGCGATCGGCGGGTCTTCCGCGACCGCGGGGGCGGCGCCGCCGGCCGCGGCCGGTTCCGCGCTCGGCAGGTCGTAGCCGGGAACCGCCGGCTTGTGCGGCGTGAAGGCGATGCCGGCCACCATCTGGAGACCCATCACGACCAGAAGCGTCGAGAGAACCGCGCCGGCGATCTTGTTGGCTTCGATATTCATCGTATCCGAACCCTGGAGCCTTCCGCAGCCAAGGCGCGGAGACGAGATAGCGCTTGGGCCGGAGCCTTGGACGGCTCCAGCTTCGGATGCTGCTTAACCGCTTTGCGCGCTTGATTGCAACTCGTATAAGCGCGCTTCCTTTCGAGAACTTTTCGACGCCGCGTCCGATCCGGTGCGGTGCCCCACGGGACCCGCCGCCTGCCATGCCGAATCCGATGATTCTCGTTCCCGCCCGCATGCTGTCCACGCGGCTGCCGGGCAAGCCGCTCGCGGACGTGCATGGCGAGCCGATGATCGTCCATGTCTGGCGCCGCGCCATGGAGACCGGGCTCGGGCCCGTCGTCGTCGCCACCGATACGCCCGAGATCGTCGCGGCTGTGGAAAAGGCGGGCGGCCGCGCCGTCCTGACCCGCGCCGACCATCCGTCCGGCTCCGACCGCATCAAGGAAGCTGCGGATCTCGTCGATCCGCAAGGGCGGCACGACGTCATCGTCAACGTGCAGGGCGACCTGCCGACGATCGATCCGCGCGTCATCATCGCCTCGGTCGCGCCGCTGGAGGATCCGGCGGTCGATATCGTCACCCTCGCCGCGGTGATCACCCGCGAGGACGAGAAGACCGAACCCAGCGTGGTCAAGGCGATCGGCAGCGAGATCGGGCCCGGCCGAATGCGGGCGCTCTATTTCACTCGCGCGACCGCTCCGAGCGGGGAGGGGCCGCTCTATCATCATATCGGGCTCTATACCTATCGCCGCCGCGCCCTCGACCGCTTCGTCGCTCTGCCGCCATCGCCCCTGGAGCAGCGCGAACGGCTGGAGCAGCTACGCGCCGTCGAGGACGGAATGCGCATCGACATCATCGTCGTCGAAGACGTGCCGCTCGGCGTCGATACGCCCCATGATCTCGATCGCGCCCGCGCGATCCTGAAATCCCGCGCAGGAGCCTGAGAATCCCCATGTCCTTCGTCGTGTCCTACCAGGGTGAGCCCGGAGCCTTCTCCTCGCAGGCGGCTCTCCAGGTGTTTCCGGACTGCGAGCTCCTGCCTTGCGCGACCTTCGAGGATGCGCTCGCCGCCGTCAGCGACGGCAAGGCCCGCTACGGCATGATCCCGATCGACAACTCGATCGCCGGGCGCGTGGCCGATATCCATCATCTGCTGCCGCGCTCGGGGCTGCACATCATCGGCGAGCACTTCCTGCCGATCCGCTTCCACCTGATGGGCGTGGAGGGCGCGACGCTGGCGACGATCCAGGTCGTGCAGAGCCATATCCACGCGCTCGGTCAGTGCCGCAAGATCATCCGCAAGCTCGGCCTCAAGGCCGAGGTCGCGGCGGACACCGCAGGCTCCGCCCGGCAGGTCGCGGAAGCCGGCGACGTCACCCGCGCCGCCATCGCCCCGCGCATCGCGGCCGACGTTTACGGCCTCAACATTCTCATGGAGGACATCGAGGACGAGAAGCACAACACCACCCGCTTCGTCGTGCTCTCGAAATATCCGGAATATGCCCGCCACGGTGCCGGCAAGACGGTGACCACGCTGATGTTCCGCGTCCGCAACATTCCTGCCGCGCTCTACAAGGCGATGGGCGGCTTTGCCACCAACGGCATCAACATGACCAAGCTGGAAAGCTACATGGTCGACGGCCTGTTCTCCGCGACCATGTTCTACGCCGATGTCGAAGGCCATCCGGACGACCCGGCGCTGCGGCGCGCGCTCGACGAGCTCTCCTATTTCTCCAAGGAGATGAAGATCATGGGCGTCTACCCGGCGAGCGACTTCCGCTCGACCATCGAGGAGCCGGCGGAGTAGCGGTTTCCGCTCTGATCGCAGCGATGCCCGTCATTGCGAGGAGCAAAGCGACGAAGCAATCCAGGGGGACGTGGAGCGCGGCCGCCCCTGGATTGCTTCGCTTTGCTCGCAATGACGGTCCAGCCCGAGCGAAAGCCGTCTTCAGGCGGCTCTGACGAGGCCCGGCGTTGCGCCCTTGCCGCGCACCTCGGCCTCCTCGAATTCCGCCTCCGCGATCGCCCGGCCCAGCGCCGCGTGCAGCGCCTTCGCGGTCTCCAGCGTCAATTCGACGCCGGCCCGTGCCCCGGCATCGAGCCGGGCATTGACGAAATCCAGTGTGATGACGTCCGCCAGCGGCGCGTGGCGGGCATGGTCATAGGCGACGACGGCCTGCGTCAGCGCAAACCAGGCGTCGCCGCGCTTGGCCATGCCCTCGACCGGGACGATCTCGACAATCGACGTGCACATTGCTTCCGACCCTCCGGTTACGACAGGTGCTTGCCGAAGAACGCGAAGATCTTGCTCCAGGCGTCCATGGTCTGCTCGGGGCGATACATTGGCCGATGCCAATAGAAGAAGCCGTGGCCGGCACCGTCGTAGCGGTGGAATTCGTAGGCCTTGCCGCATTTCTTCAGCTCGGCCTCGTGCTGGTTGACCTGTTCGGGGCTCGGCGCGCGGTCCTCATTGCCGAAGATGCCGATGAGCGGGCACGAAAGGTCTGTGGTCAGCGTGATCGGCGAGACCGGCGTCTTGGCGTTGAGGTCCTCCGGCGCCATCACCACGCGCCCGCCCCAGAGCTCGGCGCAGGCGTCGACGTCGTGCTTCTGGCAGGCGTAGAGGAAGGCGTGACGCCCGCCCGAGCACGAGCCGAACAGCGCGACCTTGCCGTTGTGCTCCGGCTGGCTGCGCGCCCATTTAACCGCTGCTTCGGTATCGCCGATAACCTGCGCATCGGGCACGCCGCCTTCGGCACGCACCCTGGCGGCGACATCGTCCGGCGTGCCGGGGCCGGAGCGCTCATAGAGATTGGCGCAGATTGCGATATAGCCGTGGTGGGCGAAGCGCCGCGTCGTCTCGATGTAGAATTCGCTCCAGCCGGGCAGGTGGTGGACCAGCACCACGGCCGGGAAGGGGCCGGGGCCCTCGGGCTTGGCGACATAGGCGGTGATGGGATCGCCGCCGTCGCCGGCAATGGCAACATTCGTGCAGGTCATGCCTCGGTAGAACGACATCGCGGTCCTCCATAGGTATACGACCGGCGCACTCAACGCCGGCTTCGAGCCATCTTCATGGCGAGGTCACGCCGCTCACCAGGGGCGCGGACCCTCCATCGTCGAAACATGGGCCGAAACGACCTTCCAGCCCAGATCGGGAAAGCGCACCCAGCTCTGGCTCTGGCGCCCGATCACGTCGCGACCGCGCACCTTGAACTCGAGGTTCACGGTGGCGAAGTCGCGGCCGAGGGTCAGGATCTCCAGCCGGATGCGCTTCTCCTTGATCCCCGGCCCCGGCGGGCGCGCGACGCGGTGGGCATGGATTTCGGAAAAACCGTAGCCGTTCTCGCCGAGAGCGTAGCGGATGGTGTGCGGGCTGTCCCAGAAGCTGGCGTCGAGCACGTCGACGTCCTTGTCGATCAGCGCCTGCTCGTAAGCCTCGAACAATGTGCTGATCTCGGCGACCACCTCGGGCCGGTTCGGGGTCAGGTCGGTCACGCGGCATCCTCCATGGCTTGTGCGACGGCGATCAGGCTGGCGTCGCTGCCGCGGGCGCCGATGATGGACAGGCCCACCGGCGCACCCTCGACGGTCGCGCCCGGCAGGCTGACCTGCGGATGGCCCGCCAGCCCGCCTTGCGCGCAGAGGCAGGTGATGCGATCGCGCAGGGGCTGCAGCGCCGGGATGGACTGGCCTCGCAGCGGCGCCGGGAAGGGCGTCGTCGGCAGGCACAGAATCGTTCCCGGCGGCAGCAGATGGCGCAGCCGGGCCCGCGCCTCCTCGCGCATCAGGGCCGCCCAGTTGCGATCGCTTGCCGGCACCTGCGAGCCGGCGATGAGTCCGGCGGCGACGCTGAAGGCCATCCGCGGGTTGTGCTGCTCGATCCAGGGCCGAAAACTCTGCCAGGCTTCCACCGGCTGCAGGCTGCGCTGCGCCCGCGCCCAGACGGACAGGCCCTGCGGGGCCATGAGCTCCTCGCGCGGCGAAGAGCCGACCACTCGCGCCAGCCGTTCGACCATCGGGTGCAGCGCCGCGGCGACCTCGGGGTCGGCAAAGCCGAAGGCATCGACCGCGATCAGAAGCTTGGTCGGCAGGGGGCCGGGCTTCTCGCCCAGCATCACCGTGCCGACGCGCGCGAAGGTCCGCGCGTCGCGGGCGAACCAGCCTGCGGTGTCCGAGCTCGGCGCCTGCGGCATCAGCCCGGCCAGGTCGATCCGGCCATGGCTCGGTCGGATGCCATAGATCCCGCAGAAGCTCGCCGGCACGCGCATCGAGCCGCCCGTATCGGTGCCGAGCGCGGTATCGCACAGTCCGGCCGCGACGGCGGCGGCCGAGCCGGAGGAGGAGCCGCCCGGCACGCGCTCCGGCGCGGCGCTGTTGAGCGGCGTGCCGTCGAAGGCGCTCTCGCCGAGAATTCCAAGCGAAACCTCGTCCGTGATCGTCTTGCCGACCAGCTCGGCACCGGCGTCGAGCAGCGCCTGCACCGCCCAGGCGTTGCGCGCTGGGACCGGATTGGCTTTCGCCCAGTCGTGGTTGCCGCCCCCGGTCGCAACACCCGCGACGTCGAACAGGTCCTTCACCGCGAAGGTCAGGCCCGAGAGCGGCAAGCCCGGCCGGCCCGCGATATGGGCCCGCGGGCCAGGAACGAAGGCGTTGATCGCGTCGGTCATTGTTGGATCGGCTCCGGTCTGCCGGCCGCCGCCGGCTCCTGTTCGGGGGGGCGCAAGGAGAAGGTCTCGACAGCGCGCGCCGCCGGGGCGATGCAAGCACCGAGCCGCAGCGGCTGCAGCGCCCGCATGTCAGATCCGCTCGCCCTCCAGCGCCCAGGCGCGCACCAGCGTATTGGCGATGGCGATATGCTGCGGGCACACCAAACCCTCGGGATGCCGGCCTTCGAGCATCTGCAGCACTTCCTCGCGCGGGAACCAGCGGCCGGCCTCGAGCTCGGTCATGTCGAGCGTGATCTCGTCGCCGAGGGATTCGGCGATGCAGCCGACCATGATCGAGGACGGGAAGGGCCAGGGCTGCGAGGCGATGTAGCGGACTGTGCCGACCCTCAGGCCCGCTTCCTCCCAGCTCTCGCGACGTACGGCATCCTCCAGCGTCTCGCCCGGTTCGACGAAGCCGGCGATGCAGGAATACATGCCCGGTGCGAAGCGTGCCTGGCGGGCCAGCAGGCAGGAATCGCCGCGCGTCACCAGCATGATCACGACCGGATCGGTGCGGGGGAAATGCAGGGCGCCGCAGACCGTGCATTCACGCCGCCAGCCGGAGGTGCCGGCGACGGTCTGGCCGCCGCACTGGGCGCAGAAGCGGTGCCGGGCATGCCAGTCGAGCACGGCCTTGGCCTCGCCGAGCGGGCCGACCTCGTCTTCCGGCACCAGCCGCTTCAGCGCCACCGAGCGCAGATCGGTGACGACCAGTTCGGAGCGTTCCTTCAGGGTTTCGGCCAGGGCCCGGTCGAGCAATCGTCCGAAGCGCGGAGAGCCGTCCTCGGCCATGCCGAGGAAAATCTCCTCCAGCGCCGGCCCGAGCATTTCCGCCTCGCCGTGGCTGAACCACACCGACAGCGTCTCGCCATCGATCCGGTTCAGGATCGGCGTCTCGCCGGCGACCGCGGCGATCAGCGTATCGGAGCGATGACGCAGCGCCGTCACCGCATCGGGCTTGTTGCGCAGATCCTCCCGCCGGTCGAGCCGGTTGACCGCGAAGCCGGTCAGGGAAGAGCGTTCGCGGCGGGGCAGCGTATCGTTCATGCCTTGGGTCTAGACCCGCGAAGCCCCGCCGCGCAAGCGCCTCTCACGCCTCGTCGCGGCCGCGCAGAAGATGGATGATCCCGGAGAAATCCGTGCCGCCCTGACCCCAGGCATTGTGCAGCGCGAAGAGCTGGGCGGCCGCTGCGCCGAGGGGCGTGGACGCGCCCGCAGCCTGCGCCGCCTCCTGCGAGAGCTTCAGGTCCTTCAGCATCAGCGCCGAGGCGAAGCCGGGCTTGTAGTCGTTGTTGGCCGGAGAGGTCGGCACCGGCCCCGGCACCGGGCAATAGGTCGTCAGAGACCAGCACTGCCCGGAGGACGTCGAGGCCACGTCGAACAGGGCCTGATGCGAGAGGCCGAGCTTCTCGGCCAGCACGAAAGCCTCCGAGACGCCGATCATCGAGATGCCAAGGATCATGTTGTTGCAGATCTTCGCGGCCTGTCCGTTGCCGGCGCCGCCGCAATGCACGATCCGGCGCCCCATCTTGGCCAGGATCGGCTCGCCACGGTCGAACGCCTCCGCCGTGCCGCCGACCATGAAGGTGAGGGTCGCGCCCTTGGCGCCGCCGGTGCCGCCCGAGACCGGCGCGTCGAGCGAGGCGCAGCCGTGCTCCGCTGCCAGCGCATGGGCCCTGCGCGCGCTCTCGACATCGGCCCATACCGAGAGCACGTGCTTGCCGGCCGGCAGCATGGTGACGACGATCTCGGCTTCCGCGACGGCCTCCTTGGCCGAACTCGCGATGCCCACGCCCATCTCTGCCGCCGCGTCCTTCGACGCCTGCACGAGATCGAACGCTTTGACGCTATGCCCGGCCTTGACGAGGTTCCCGGCCATCGGGCCGCCCATATTGCCGAGGCCGATGAAGGCAATGCTGGTCATGGTCGTCTCCTCTCGTCGTTCTTGGTATTATCCCAGACTGCTCGAAGAGCAGATCCGGGATCGTCATCAGAAAAGGCGCTTTCCCGTCTTGCGATCCCGGATCGCCGTCCGGCGTCCGGGATGACGTCTTCGGCGTCAATTCCCCTTCGCCCGCCCCACCAGCCCGCGCGCCACGATCATCCGCATCACCTCGTTGGTCCCCTCGAGGATCTGGTGGACGCGCAGGTCGCGCACGATCTTCTCGATGCCGTAATCGGCCAGATAACCGTAGCCGCCATGGATCTGCAGCGCGTCATTGGCGACCTCGAAGCCGGTGTCGGTGGCGATGCGCTTGGCCATGGCGCAGAGCTTCGTCGCATCCGGCGTCTTGGCATCGAGCGCCGCGGCGGCACGCCAGAGCAGGGTGCGCGCTGCCTCAAGCTCCGTCGCCATGTCCGCGAGCTTGAATTGCAGCGCCTGGAAATCGGCGATGGCCGAGCCGAAGGCCTTGCGCTCCTTGGCATAGGTGATGGCCTTGTCGAGCGCTCCTTGCGCGCCGCCGATCGAGCACGCGCCGATATTGAGCCGGCCGCCGTCGAGCCCGGCCATGGCGATCTTGAAGCCGATGCCCTCCGGGCCGAGACGGTTGGCGACGGGGACGCGGCAGTTCTCGAGGATCACGGCTCGCGTTGGCTGGGCGTTCCAGCCCATCTTCTTCTCGTTGGCACCGAAGGACAGGCCGGGCGTGTCCTTCTCGACGACGATGGTCGAGATGCCGCCGGGGCCGGCCTCGCCGGTGCGCGCCATCACGACATAGATGTCCGACACGCCGGCGCCTGAGATGAACTGCTTCTGCCCGTCGAGGATGTAGTGGTCGCCGTCGAGCACCGCCTTGGTCTTCAGAGCGGCGGCGTCGGAGCCGGCGCCGGGCTCGGTCAGGCAATAGCTCGCCAGATGCTCCATCGTGCAGAGCTTCGGCAGGAAGCGCTGGCGCTGTTCGTCCGAGCCGTAGCGGTCGATCATCCAGGCGCACATGTTGTGGATCGAGATATAGGCCGCGACCGTCGGACAACCGGTCGAGAGCGCCTCGAAGATCAGCGCGGCGTCGAGGCGCGAGAGGCCGGAGCCGCCGACATCGTCGCGGATGTAGATGCCGCCCATGCCGAGCGCGGCGGCGGCACGCATCTCCTCGAGCGGGAAGTGCTTTTCCTCGTCCCAACGCATGGCATGGGGGGCGAGCGTTTCGGCGGCGAAGGCGGTGGCCATCTCCTGAATGGCGAGTTGATCCTCGGTCAACGAGAACATGGCCACCTCGCTGTCGTCAGTTCATCGTCGGGATGACGAAGCTCGCACCGTCCTTGATGCCGCTCGGCCAGCGCGCCGTCACCGTCTTGGTCTTGGTGTAGAAGCGGATCGAGTCCGGGCCGTGCTGGTTCAGGTCGCCGAAGGCGGAGCGCTTCCAGCCACCGAAGGTGTAGTAGGCCAGCGGCACCGGGATCGGCAGGTTGATGCCGACCATGCCGACCTGCACCTTTGAGGCGAAGTCGCGCGCCGCGTCGCCGTCGCGGGTGAAGATCGCAGTGCCGTTGCCGTATTCGTGGTCGTTGGTGAGCTTCAGCGCCTCTTCGTAGCTCTCGGCGCGCAGTACCGAGAGCACCGGCCCGAAGATCTCCTCCTTGTAGATGCGCATGTCCTTGGTGACGTTGTCGAACAGGCAGCCGCCGACAT
>Ga0066255_1002150_pt1 | contig 13063 bp, 8 predicted proteins | sample ThiBiot_750_biof_FD_71148 | JGI IMG/M metagenome (GOLD analysis project Ga0066255, IMG submission 71148) | Wastewater bioreactor microbial communities from Cape Town, South Africa - Thiocy_expt_750_biof (version 2) | ecosystem: Engineered > Bioreactor > Thiocyanate-remediating > Anaerobic-Aerobic... | reverse complement strand
GTGAAATTCCGTCGCCGTCGAGGACAACGGCCCCGGCATCCGCCCCGACGCGCTGGAGCGCATCTTCGAGCGCTTCTACACCGACCGGCCGTCGAGCGAGGCCTTCGGCCAGAATTCCGGCCTCGGCCTGTCGATCAGCCGGCAGATCGTCGAGGCGCATGGCGGCACGCTGACGGCCGAGAACATCGCCGGCACCAAGCCGGGCGACATACGCGGCGCCCGCTTCGTGGTGGCGCTGCCCGCGGAAGACTGACTTGGCCTCGAACTTCCACGCCGGCGCGGTGCTGCTGGCCGACCGCGGCGTGCTGGTCGCCGGCCCGTCTGGCGCCGGCAAGACGGCGCTCTGCCTGACCCTGCTCGACCAGGCGCGGCTCCACGGATATGCCGCGCGGCTGGTGCGCAACGACAACCCGGTGCTGCTCGTCGAGGCCGACGCCACCGATCCGGCGGCCCCGCCGCCGCTCTCGCCGCGCGTCGACGTGCGCGTGCAGCGGCGCTACAACCCCGAGGGCATCACGCAGTACAACGTGGTGCCGGGGCTGCTCGGCGTGATCCTCACCATGACCATGGTGCTGATGACCGGGCTCGCGCTCACCCGCGAGCGCGAGCGCGGCACCTACGAGAACCTGCTCGCCACGCCGGTGCGGCCGATCGAGGTGATGACCGGCAAGGTCGTGCCCTACATCCTGATCGGGCTGCTCCAGGTGGCGCTGGTGCTCGCCGGGGCGCGCTACGTGTTCGGCGTTCCTTTCCTCGGCAGCCTGGTGCTGCTGTTCTTCGTGGTGCTGCTGTTCATCGCCGCCAACCTGACGCTGGGCATCACCTTCTCGTCGCTGGCGCGCAACCAGCTCCAGGCGATGCAGATGACGTTCTTCTACTTCCTGCCCTCGATCCTGCTGTCGGGGTTCATGTTCCCGTTCCGCGGCATGCCCGGCTGGGCGCAGTGGATAGGCAACCTGCTGCCGCTCACCCACTTCCTGGTGCTGGTGCGCGGCATCCTGCTCAAGGGCAACGGCGTGACCGAGCTGTGGCCGGCGATCTGGCCGATCGCCGCATTCACCGTGGCGGCGATCACCGTGGGCGTCACCTTCTATCGGCGAACGCTGGACTGACCGGCGCCGGGAAGGCGATGGTCGCACCGCGCGCCTCGGCGCTGCCCACGCTGCTGCCTATGTCGCCGCTCACGTCTCTGCCCACGTCGCTGCCGCGCGCAGCCATGCCGTCGCCGCGCCCGATCTCCAGCCGGTGCCGGTGGAACGACGCCAGCGACGAACGGTGGCCGATGCTGACCACCGTCGTGTCCGGCAGGCGCTCGCGCAGCAGCGCGTAGAGCCGGCGCTCGGCGGTCTCGTCGAGCGAGGCGGTGGCCTCGTCGAGGAACAGCCAGCGCGGCCGGTGCAGCAGTGCGCGCGCGAAGCCGATGCGCTGCTGCTCGCCGGGCGACAGCTCCTGCGACCAGTGGCGCGTCTCGTGCAGGCGTGCCGCGAACTCGCCCAGCCCGCAATCGGCGAGCGCGCGGGCGATCTGCGCGTCGCCGAGGCGCTCCGCCGCGTCCGGATAGGCCAGCTGGTCGCGCAGCGGCGCGATGGTCAGGTAGGGCTTCTGCGGCACGAACAGCACGTCCTCGCCGCGCGGACGGTGCACGGTGCCGCGGCCGAACGGCCAGACCCCGGCGAGCGCGCGAAACAGCGTGCTCTTGCCGGCGCCCGAGGCGCCGGTCACGAGCAGCGATTCGCCCGGGCACAGCTCCACGTCGACGCGCGAGAACAGCGGCCGGCCGTCGGGCAGGTCGATCGCCAGGCCGTGCGCCCGATAGGAGCTGCCGTCCTCGTCGAGCTGCACCCGGATCGCCTCGCGCCCGCCCGCCTCGCGCTGCGCGCGCTCGGCGGCATCGCGAAAGCCGGTCAGCCGGTCGACCGTGGCCTTCCAGTCGGCCACCCCGGCGTAGGCGCTGACGAACCACGACAGCGCGCCCTGCACCTGGCCGAAGGCCGAGGCGGTCTGCACCAGCCCGCCCAGCTCGATGGCGCCGCTGAAGAAGCGTGGCGCGGCCACCAGGAACGGGAAGATGATCGCGATCTGGTCGTAGCCCGACTGGAACCACGAGAGCTTCTTCTGGCGCACCATCAGCGCCCACCAGTTGCGGAACACGTCGCCGAAGCGTCCCTGCAGGGCACGGATCTCGTCGGCCTCGCCGCGGTACAGCGCCACCGCTTCCGCGTTCTCGCGGAAGCGCACCAGCGCGTAGCGGAAGTTCGCCTCGTACATCTGCTGGTTGAAGTTCAGCCGCACCAGCGGATGCCCGATGCGCTGCGTGAGCCACGAGCCGATCACCGCGTAGATCAGCGCAGCCCACACCATGTAGCCGGGCACCACCCACTCGCGCCCGAGCAGGTGCAGGCTGAGCGCCCCCGACAGTCCCCACAGCATGACGACGAACGAGAACAGCGTGACCACCGACGACAGCAGCCCCAGCCCGAGGGTCAGCGTCGAGGCGACGAAGGAGGCCAGGTCGACGCTGACCCGCTGGTCGGGGTTGTCGGTGCCGTGGTCGGCCAGCTGCATGCGGTAGTAGGCGCCGCTGCCGATCCACTCGCGCAGGTAGTGGTCGGTCAGCCAGCGCCGCCAGCGGATCTGCAGCATCTGGTTCAGGTAGAGCTGGTAGACGCCGATCACGATCAGCGCCGCCGCCAGCACGCAGAAGTACGCCAGCAGGCGGTAGAAGGCGCCCATGTCGAGCTTCTGCAGCGCCGTGTAGAAGCGGTTCTGCCACTCGGTGTAGAGCACCGTCAGCGCGACCGAGCCGAGGTTCATGGCAACGATGGCCGCCAGCAGCCCGCGCGCCGGCCAGCGGTCCTCGGAAGACCAGTACGGGCGGCTGAGCGCCCACAGGTTGCGCAGGAAGGTGCCGATCTCGTTTCGGTTCATGGGATGGCGCGACGCGGGCCGCCGCTTCCGGGATTTTCAGGAGAGCGCCGGGTGCCTGTTCGCCCGCCAGGCGGCGAGCCGTTCGAACCAGAGGTACACCACCGGCGTGATGTACAGGGTGAGCGCCTGCGAGACGACCAGGCCTCCCACCACGGCCAGCCCGAGCGGGCGGCGCGCCTCGCCGCCGGCGCCGAAGGCGAGCGCGATCGGCAGGCTGCCCATCAGCGCGGCCATGGTGGTCATCATGATCGGTCGGAACCGCGTCAGACATGCCTCGTGGATGGCCTCGCGAGCCGGCTTCGCCTCCCGGCGCCGGGCCTCGATGGCGAAGTCGATCATGATGATCGCGTTCTTCTTGACGATGCCGATCAGCATGATGATGCCGACGAAGGCATACATGTCGAGCTGCTCGCCGAACAGCATCAGCGTGACCAGCGCGCCGAACCCGGCGCTGGGCAGGCCCGAGAGGATGGTCAGCGGGTGGATGAAGCTCTCATAGAGGATGCCGAGCACCAGGTAGATGACCAGGATCGCCATGGCGAGCAGGATGCCCATGCCCTGCAGCGAGGTCTGGAATGCCTGGGCGGTGCCCTGGAACGAGCCCGAGATCGTCGCCGGCAGGCGCATGTCGGAGGCCGCCTGCCCGATCTCCTCGATCGCCTCGCCCAGCGACATGCCCTGCGCGAGGTCGAACGAGATGGTCACCGAGGGCAGCTGCCCGAGGTGGGTGATGGCCAGCGGGCCGACCGAGGGCTCGAGCGTCGCCACCGCGTTGAGCGGCACCAGCGCGCCCGTGCTCGAGCGCACGTACAGCAGCGACAGCGCCGACGGATCGGCCTGGTACTGCGGCGCCAGCTCCATGATCACCCAGTACTGGTCGGTCGGCGCGTAGATCGTCGAGACCTGGCGCGAGCCGTAGGCGTCGTACAGCGTCGACTCGATCGCCTGCGCCGAAACGCCGAGCGCGGAGGCCTTGTTGCGATCGATGGTCACGGTGACCTGCGGCTTGGCGATCTGCAGGTCGCTGGTGACGTCGAGCAGGCCGGGCAGCGTCCTCAGCTTCTGCTCGATCAGCGGCGCCCAGTGGAACAGGTCCTCGGTGTCGGTGGCCTGCAGCGTGTACTGGTAGGTGCTCTTGGTGAGCTGGCCGCCGATGCGGATCGCCGGGATGTTCTGCACGTAGGCCCGGATGCCGGTCACGCCGAGCAGCTCGGGACGCAGCTGGCGCACGATCTCGTCGGCGCTCGGGCGGCCCTCGCGCGGCTTGAGGCTGATGAAGATGCGGCCCAGGTTCAGCGAGGTGCTCGAGCCCCCGGTGCCCACCGAGGACATCACCCCCTCGACGTGCGGGTTGGCCTGCACGATGCGGGCGACCTGGCGCTGCATGGCCACCATCGCGTCGAACGAGACGTCCTGCGAGGCTTCGGTGAACACGAACAGCTGGCCGCTGTCCTCGCTGGGCAGGAATCCCTTGGGGGCGATCGCGAACAGGTAAGCGGTGCCGGCGAAGATGGCGAGGAAGACGAGCATGATCAGGCCGCCGCGATCGAGCACCCAGCGCAGGCTGAGATCGTAGGCGTCGCGCAGCGCGTCGAAGCCGCGCTCGGCGAGCGCATACAGGCGGCCGTGGCGCTGCTCGTGCGCGACGGTGAGCATGCGGCTGCACAGCAGCGGCGTGAGCGTCAGCGAGACGAAGCCCGACAGCAGCACCGCCACGATGATGGTGACGGCGAACTCGTGCAGCAGCCGCCCCAGGATGCCGCCCATGAACAGCACCGGGATGAACACCGCCATCAGCGAGATCGTCATCGACACCACCGTGAAGCCGATCTCCCTCGAGCCGTCGAGCGTGGCCTGCAGGCGCGACTTGCCCATCTCCATGTGGCGCGTGATGTTCTCCAGCACCACGATCGCGTCGTCGACCACGAAGCCGACGCACAGCGTGAGCGCCATCAGCGACAGGTTGTCCAGGCTGTAGCCGAGCAGGTACATGGCCGAGAACGTGCCGATGATCGACATCGGCAGGGCCAGGCTCGGGATGATGGTCGCGCGCACGTTGCGCAGGAACACGAAGATCACTCCCACCACCAGCACCAGCGCGATCAGCAGCGTCTCCTGCACGTCGCGCACCGAGGCGCGGATCGACTGCGAGCGGTCGTACAGGCGGTTCAGCGACACCGAGGGCGGAACCTGCGCGCGGAAGGTGGGCAGCAGCGCGTCGATGGCGTCGACCACCTCGATGGTGTTGGTGCCGGGCTGGCGCTGGATGGCGAGGATCACGCCGCGGGTGCCGTTGTACCAGGCGGCGACCTTGTCGTTCTGAACGCTGTCGAACACGCGGCCGACCTGGTCCAGGCGCACCGGCGCGCCGTTGCGCCAGGCGACGATCATCGGCGCGTACGCCTGCGCGTCCATCAGCTGGCCGGTCGCCTGCACCGAGGTCGCGCGCTGGGCCCCGTACAGCGTGCCGGTCGGCAGGTTCACGTTGGCGTTGCCGATCGCCTGCTCGACGTCGGTGAGCGCGATGCCGCGCGTGGCCAGCGCGCTCGGATCGAGCTGCACGCGCACGGCGTACTTCTGCGAGCCGAACACCTGCACCTGCGCCACGCCGCTGATGGTGGAGATGCGCTGAGCGAGCAGGTTCTCCGCGTAGTCGTCGACGGCGGACAGGGGCAGCGTCGAGGAGGTGAGCGCCAGGTAAAGGATCGCCGCGTCGGCCGGGTTGACCTTGCGCAGCGTGGGCGGCGAGGGCATCGAGGCCGGAAGCTGGCGCGCCGCCGTCGCGATCGCCGACTGCACGTCCTGCGCGGCGGCGTCGATGTTGCGCTCGAGCGCGAACTGCAGCGTGATCTGGGTCGAGCCCTCCGACGAGATCGAGGTCATCGAGTCGACGCTGGCGATGGTCGAGAACTGCTTCTCCAGCGGTGTGGCCACCGCCGAGGCCATGGTGGCGGGGCTGGCGCCGGGCAGGGTGGCCGTGACCTGGATGGTCGGGAAGTCGACGTTCGGCAGCGCACTGACCGGCAGCAGCCGGTAGCTGGCGATGCCGAAGATGAGGATCCCCAGCATCACCAGCACCGTCATCACCGGGCGCTGGACGAAGGGTGTGCTGATGTTCACGACGCGTCGTCGGTCGCTTCGAGGCTGACCCGCGTGCCCGGGGCGAGCCGGATCTGGCCCGCCGTGACCACGCGCTCACCGGGCTTCAGGCCCGCGGCGATCACCGCGTCATCGCCCTCGACCCGGTCGATCCGGACCTGGCGCAGCTCGACCGTGCGATCCGGCTTGACCACGAATGCATACTGCCCGGTCGGCCCGTTCTGCATCGCGATGGCCGGGGCGACGACGGCGTTTGGCTGCTCGTACAGGGTGACCGCCACATCGACGAACTGGCCCGGCCAGAACGCCTTGTCGGTATTGTCGAATCGCGCCTGCAGCTTGATGGTGCCGGTGGTGGTGTCGGCGGCGTTGTCGATGAAGACCAGCTTGCCGCCCACCGGCTGCGCAGCGCCGGCCAGCTTCGCCTGCACCAGCAGGTCGCCGCGCGCCTGGTGCGCGCGGATCTGGCCCAGGTACTGCTCGGGTACCGAGAACGAGGCGTAGACCGGCACCACCTGGTTGATCACCACCAGCGCGTTGGTGTCGTTGGCCTTCACCAGGTTGCCTGCCTGGATCAGGATCTTGCCGGCGTAGCCGTCGATCGGCGAGCGGATCGAACAGTGCTCGAGGTCGAGTCGGGCGCTGTCGATCGCGGCCTGGTCGGCGGCTACCGTCGCGGCGGCGGCCTCGGCGTTGGTGCGTGCCTGCTCGTAGGCGTCCGGGGAGATGAACTTGCGCGCGAGCAGGTCCTGCGAGCGCACCTGCTGCTGGCGCGCGCGCTCGAGCAGCGCCTGGTCCCTGAGGAGGTTGGCCTGCGCCTGCGCCAGGCGCGCCTTGAACGGGCGCGGATCGATCTCGAACAGCAGCGCGTTCCTGCGCACCGCGTCGCCTTCCTTGAAGTGGACCGCCAGGATCTGCCCGTCGACCAGCGCCTTGACCGCGACCGTGGTCCAGGGCTCGATGTTGCCGATCGCATGCAGCCGCAACGGCACCGTCTTGATCACCACCAGCGCCGTGCTGACCGGCACTGCCGGCGTCTGCGCGGGCGGCGAGGCGGCCCGGGTGAAATTGGCACTGCGTGCGACGAAGATGCCGATCGCGGCGGCGATGACGAGCAGAACGGCTAGCGACGGCAGGATTCTCTTGCTCGACATCGACGGATTCGAGGAGGGGATCGCCCGGGGCATCCATCGTACGCCGCTCGCGGGCGCCGCGCCGGAAATGCTCCCCGCCGGCCTTGCGGACGGCGTCGCGATCCCGATACGATCAAACGAGAATCATTCTTATCTGGCGGCCCTTCATCCTGCGGACCCGGCTTTTCGCCACCAACAACCCCCGGCGGCGCGGCATTGCGGCAGATCAACCCTCCTCGCCGCCGCCCGGTCATCCTCTCCAGGGACAGCGGCCGCAGGCGGTAGCATTTGCGCGCTGGCCGGTGCAGGCTGCCGGGCGGTCTCCGCGCAGCCGGCACCCGTTCCTGTTCCTTCTTCCTTGTCCCCCCACGTCGGAGAGTTCGCATGAGCACCAAGAAAGGCAAGACCCCGGAAATCGACATCGGCATCAAGAGCGGCGATCGCCAGAAGATCGTCGACGGCCTGTCCGCCCTCCTGGCCGACAGCTACACGCTCTACCTCATGACGCACAACTTCCACTGGAACGTGAAAGGGCCGATGTTCAACAGCCTGCACCTGATGTTCATGGAGCAGTACACCGAGCAGTGGAATGCGCTCGACCTCATCGCCGAACGCATCCGCGCGCTCGGCCATCCGGCCCCGGGCACCTACAAGGAGTTCGTCAAGCTGGCCTCGATCAAGGAAGTCGAGGGCGTCCCCCAGGCCACCGACATGATCCGCCACCTGGTCGCCGCCCAGGAAGCCACCGCGCGCACCGCCCGCAAGCTGTTCCCGATCGTGGACTCCGCCAGCGACGAGCCCACCGCCGACCTGCTCACCCAGCGCCTCGAGGTGCACGAGAAGACGGCGTGGATGCTGCGCAGCCTGCTGGAGGATTGATCGCAGGCAGGTGCCTGCGGGGAAGGAGTCGGCCGTGGGCGGGAGCGGCTGCGCTCAGACGTTGAACCTGAAGTGCATCACGTCGCCGTCCTTGACCACGTACTCCTTTCCTTCCAGCCGCATCTTCCCCTTCTCCTTCGCGCCGGCCTCGCCGCCGAGCGCGACGAAGTCGTCGTAGGCGATCGTCTCGGCGCGGATGAAGCCGCGCTCGAAGTCGGTGTGGATGACGCCGGCGGCCTGCGGCGCGGTGGCGCCGATCCGTACGGTCCAGGCACGCACCTCCTTTTCTCCGGCGGTGAAGTAGGTCTGCAGCCCGAGCAAGGAGTAGGCGGCGCGGATGACGCGGTTCAGGCCCGGCTCGTCCATCCCCATGTCGGCCAGGAACACGGCCTTGTCCTCGTCGGGGAGGTCGGCGATCTCGGCCTCGATGGCCGCGCACACCGGCACCACGATCGAGCCCTCGGCCGCGGCGTGCCGGCGCACCGCCTCGAGGTGGGGGTTGTCGGCGAAGCCGTCCTCGCGTACGTTGGCCACGTACATGGCCGGCTTGGCGGTGATCAGGCACAGCGGCCGCAGCAGCGCCTTCTCCTCGTCGTAGAGGTCGAGCGAGCGTACCGGCCTGGCCTGGTCGAGCGTCGCCTGGCACTTCTCGAGCACCGCCACCAGGCGCTGCGCCTCCTTGTCGCCGCCGGCGCGCGCCACCTTGCCGTAGCGCGCGAGCGCCTTCTCGACGGTGGCCATGTCGGCCAGCGCCAGCTCGGTGTCGATCACCTCGATGTCCGACAGCGGATCGATCTTTCCGCTCACGTGCACCACGTTCTCGTCCTCGAAGCAGCGCACCACGTGCACGACGGCGTCGGTCTCGCGGATGTTGGCGAGGAACTGGTTGCCCAGGCCTTCCCCCTTGGAGGCGCCGGCCACCAGGCCGGCGATGTCGACGAACTCGACGGTGGCCGGCAGCACCCGCTGCGGCTTGACGATCGCCGCCAGCACCGCCAGCCGCGGGTCGGGCACCTCGACGATGCCGACGTTCGGCTCGATGGTGCAGAAGGGATAGTTCTCGGCCGAGATGCCGGCCTTGGTGAGCGCGTTGAAGAGCGTCGACTTGCCGACGTTCGGCAGGCCGACGATGCCGCATTGCAGGGACATGCTGGAGGCTCCGGAGGGCCGCCGGGGCGGGGCGGCCGGGGGTGGGATCGAAGCCGCCATTGTCTCAGAGCCCGCATGGCCCTCCCGGAGCTCCGCGATCGCAGTCAGCGGCGACCGCGGGGTGGGGAACGACGGAGGAGCGGCGGGGGGGGGGCGCGGGCGATGCCGCCGACCGCGGACGGCGAAGCCCGCTAACATGATGGCGCTGTCCGACACGGCATGATTGCCCGCAACGGCGCCGCCCGGGGCAGGGTGCCGCCGGGCGATCTAACCGGACCCCGACCCCACATGGCTGCAACGCTGGACGGAAAGCTGGTGGTCGCGATCTCCTCGCGAGCCGTCTTCGACTTCGAGGAGGAGAACCGCGTCTTCGAGCGCGACGACGACGCCGCATACATGGCGCTGCAGCGCGAGCGGCTCGACGTCTCGGCTCAGCCCGGCGTCGCCTGGGCGCTGGTGCGCAAGCTGCTGCGCTTCGATCCGCCCGGCCGGCCCGAGGCGCAGCGGCGCGTCGAGGTGGTGGTGGTGTCGCGCAACGACCCGGTCAGCGGCCTGCGGGTGTTCCGCTCGGCGCAGCAGGGCGGGCTGCGCCTGGAACGCGGCGTGTTCACGCGCGGGCGCGCTCCCTGGTGCTATCTGTCGCCGCTGAAGGCCAACCTGTTCCTGTCGGCCAACGCCGACGACGTGGCGGCGGCGCTCGAAGCCGGCTTCCCGGCAGCGCGGGTATTCCCGGAGTCGGTGAAGGCCTCGGAATCGCACCCGGACGAGGTCCGCATCGCGTTCGATGGGGACGCCGTGCTCTTCTCCGACGAGTCCGAGCGCGTGTTCCGGTGCGGCGGGCTCGACGCCTTCCAGCGCCACGAAACCGATCACGTGGCCCGGCCGCTGCCGCCGGGGCCGTTCAAGCCGCTGCTCGAGGCGCTCAACCGGCTGCAGCGCGAAGACGCGCCGGCGGGCGTGAACGGCCATGCGCTGCCCCCGGGCGCCGCACCGGGAGCGGACGGCGCCGCGCCGGCGGCGGACGGCGTCGGGCCGGGAGGGGCCGTCGAGGCCCCGCCGCGGGTGCACATCCGCACCGCGCTGGTGACCGCGCGCAGCGCGCCGGCCCATGAGCGCGCGATCCGCACCCTGATGGACTGGGGCATCGAGGTCGACGAGGCGATGTTCCTGGGCGGCCTGGCCAAGGGCCCGTTCCTGCACGCCTTCGAGCCCGATTTCTACTTCGACGACCAGACCGGGCACTGCGAGTCGGCCGCGCGCTTCGGGCCGGCCGGGCACGTGCCGGCGGGCATCGCCAACGGGCGCTGAGGCCACGATGAAGCCGGCCCCGTTCGTCGTGCACCGCGGCATCGTGGCGCCGCTCGACCTGGCCAACGTCGACACCGACGCCATCTTCCCCAAGCAGTACGGCCGCTCGATTGCTGCCAGCGGCTTCGGCCCGGTGCTGTTCGACAACTGGCGCTACCTCGATCCGGGCGATCTCGACAGCGACCACTCGCTGCGCCGCGAGAACCCGGAGTTCCTGCTCAACCGCGAGCCCTACCGGCACGCGACGATCCTGCTGGCGCGCGAGAATTTCGGCTGCGGCTCGAGCCGCGAGCACGCGGTGTGGGCGCTGCGCGACTTCGGCTTCCGTGCGCTCGTGGCGCCCGGCTTCGCCTCGATCTTCGCCGGCAACGCACTGGCCAACGGGCTGCTGGCGATGGTGTTGCCGTCCGGCGACATCGACGTGCTGTTCGACTGGGCACGCACGCAGGCGCGTCCCGAGGCGACCATCGATCTGCCTGCCCAGCAGCTCGCGGCCGGCGGGCGGCGCTACGGCTTCGACATCGATGCGCGTTCGAAGCAGGCGCTGCTCGAAGGCTGGGACGAGATCGAGCGGACGTTGTTGCGGCGTGACGCCATCGGCGCATTCGAGAGCCGACGGCTGTCGGAATTCCCTTGGCTCGCCGGACATCCGGACATACCCTTTTTCAGGTCAACCAATCAGCACGACGAACCGTAAAGGGCTATAAAGAAGAAAACGTCAGGAGATCCGTACACGAGAGACGCAGCAAGGGACCGGGTGCAAGGCAAGTCCCGCAGCAGGCACGGTTCCGGCCGCAGGAGGTGAGCATGTCGATTTTCACTCGCTACCAGAGTCGCTACGAGGCCGCGCAGGAAGAAGAGATATCGGTCCAGGACTACCTGGACCTGTGCAAGCACGACCGGTCGGCGTATGCCAGCGTCGCCGAGCGCATGCTGATGGCGATCGGTGAGCCCGAGCTGGTCGACACGCGGCTCGACCCGCGCCGCTCGCGCATCTTCGCCAACAAGATGCTGCGCGTCTACCCGGCCTTCGCCGATTTCTACGGCATGGAAGAGGTGATCGAAAACATCGTCGCCTACTTCCGGCACGCGGCGCAGGGGCTGGAGGAGAAGAAGCAGATCCTCTACCTGCTCGGCCCGGTCGGCGGCGGCAAGAGCTCGCTGGCCGAGAAGCTCAAGCTGCTCATCGAGAAGGTGCCGTTCTACGCCATCAAGGACTCCCCGGTCTACGAATCGCCGCTCGGGCTGTTCCGGCCTGACGAGGATGGCCGCATCCTGGAAGAGGACTACGGCATCCCGGGGCGCTACCTGAGCGGCATCATGAGCCCGTGGGCGGTCAAGCGCCTGCACGAGTTCGGCGGCGACATCACCCGCTTCCGGGTGGTCAAGCTGCGCCCGTCGGTGCTGTCGCAGATCGCGGTCTCCAAGACCGAGCCGGGCGACGAGAACAACCAGGACATCTCCTCGCTGGTGGGCAAGGTCGACATCCGCAAGCTGGAGACCTACTCCCAGGACGACCCCGACTGCTACAGCTACTCGGGCGGCCTGTGCCTGGCCAACCGCGGCATCCTCGAGTTCGTCGAGATGTTCAAGGCACCGATCAAGGTGCTGCACCCGCTGCTCACCGCCACGCAGGAGGGCAACTACAAGGGTACCGAAGGGTTCGGCGCGATCCCCTTCGACGGCCTGATCCTGGCGCACTCCAACGAAGCGGAGTGGCTGTCGTTCCGCAACAACCGCAACAACGAGGCGTTCATCGACCGCATCTTCATCGTGAAGGTGCCGTATTCGCTGCGGGTCAGCGACGAGATGCACATCTACGAGAAGCTGCTCAAGAACTCCTCGCTCTCCCAGGCGCCGTGCGCGCCCGACACGCTGCGCATGATGGCCCAGTTCTCGGTGCTGTCGCGCCTGAAGGAGCCGGAGAACTCGTCGATCTACTCCAAGATGCGCATCTACGACGGCGAGAACCTCAAGGACACCGATCCCAAGGCCAAGAGCTACCAGGAGTACCGCGACTACGCCGGCGTCGACGAGGGCATGACCGGCCTGTCGACGCGCTTTGCGTTCAAGATCCTGTCGCGGGTGTTCAACTTCGACCATCGCGAGGTCGCGGCCAACCCGGTGCACCTGATGTACGTGCTCGAGCAGCAGATCGAGCAGGAGCAGTTCCCGCCGGAGGTGGAGGAGAAGTACCTGCGCGTCATCAAGGAGTACCTGTCGCCGCGCTACGCCGAGTTCATCGGCAAGGAGATCCAGACCGCCTACCTCGAGAGCTACTCGGAGTACGGCCAGAACATCTTCGAGCGCTACGTCACCTACGCCGACTTCTGGATCCAGGACCAGGAATTCCGCGATCCGCACACCGGCGAGATCCTCGACCGCAAGGCACTGAACGACGAGCTGGAGAAGATCGAGAAGCCCGCCGGCATCTCCAACCCGAAGGACTTCCGTAACGAGGTGGTGAACTTCGTGCTGCGCGCGCGCGCCTCGCAGGACGGCAAGAGCCCGTCGTGGACCAGCTACGAGAAGCTGCGCGCGGTGATCGAGAAGAAGATGTTCTCCAA
>Ga0066255_1001726_pt2 | contig 13237 bp, 13 predicted proteins | sample ThiBiot_750_biof_FD_71148 | JGI IMG/M metagenome (GOLD analysis project Ga0066255, IMG submission 71148) | Wastewater bioreactor microbial communities from Cape Town, South Africa - Thiocy_expt_750_biof (version 2) | ecosystem: Engineered > Bioreactor > Thiocyanate-remediating >... | reverse complement strand
TGAACCTGAGCCACTTCCTGTACCAGCGCCTGCACCCGCGCATCATCGAGGTGGGCCTGCACCCAGACGGCAGCCTGCGCGACCGGCACCTGTGGCAGCTGCCACCCCTCGCCCCCCGGTTGCTGGCGTTGCGCATGGACGCGGAGCTGGACTTTGCCTCCGCCAGCGCGCTGGAGCGGCGCGTGACCGAGCACCTGGCCGCCCACCCCGACGTGGTGCACCTGTGCCTGCTGGCCCAGCCCATCAACCGCATCGATGTGACAGGCGTCGAAACCTTTGCCCAACTGCTGGCGCAGATGGAACTGCGGGGCGGCACCTTGCATCTGAGTGGCCTGAAGCTGCCGGTGGAGCAGGTGCTGCGCCAGGCCGGCCTGCTGGACCTGCGCCCCGGGCTGGCCATGTACCGGACCGACGCCGAGGCGCTGGTGGCACTGCAGCAGCTTCCCGAGCCCGTGGCGCGGGCGTGAGCCGGGTTTTACCTACGCTGCGACCGCTGTGCCACGGCCTTGTTCTTGCTGACGCGCTGGTACACTTGCCCAACTCTCTTTGTTCCAATTTGTGTCTGACTCTGCGGCCTCTCATCTGGTAGATCTGCGCGACCTTCGCCTGGAGACTGCCCACGCACTGGTGGCTCAGGCCGGCGGCAGCGAGGCAGCATTGCACCGCGAGGTGCCTTCCCTTTATTTGCAGGGCCTGATCGACGGCCTGTGCGAGCTGTCGCTCAAAGACCCGCTCACGGGACTGGCGAACCGCAGACATTTCCGCGCCGTGCTGGAACGTGAAATCGATCGCGTCACACGCTCCGGCGAGGCAGCCCTGCTGCTGATGCTGGACATCGACCACTTCAAAAGGGTGAATGACACCCACGGCCATCTGGCTGGCGATGTGGTGCTCCAGTCGGTGGCCCGCACGCTCAGCGCCTGTGTGCGCCCCATGGACACCCTGGCCCGCTACGGCGGCGAAGAATTTGCGGTGGTGCTGCCCGCCTGCCAGGCCGCCTTTGGCCGGGTGGTGGCAGAACGCATTCGGCGCGCAGTGGCCAATACGCCGATCCGCATCTCCCCGACAGTCGAACTGAACGTGACAGTGAGCATTGGTGGCGCGTTCGCCATGCAGTGGATCCGCTCCACCACCCTGCTGTGGACCGACCGCGCCGACCACCAGCTCTACCAGGCCAAGGCGTCGGGCCGTAACCGTGTCAGCATCGAGGAACAACCCGACAGCACCGTCAGTGCCGAAGAGAAAAGCCTGTTGTTTGGCCCGCTCTACACCCCCTCGGGTTGGGGCGATCTGCCTCCACTGGACCCCAACCCAACAGGCAGCGCCTACTGAAAGTTAGATGATGAGCGACGCGCTGTCCCCCCAACCCCCCACGCCTGCAGCCCCTGCAGGCCCTGCCGCCCCCCTGGCCTCGGCCGCTTCTGGTGCCCGCATCATTGCGGTGACCAGCGGCAAAGGCGGTGTGGGCAAGACTTTCGTATCGGCCAACCTGGCCACAGCCCTCACCCGCCGAGGCCAGCGCGTGCTGGTGCTCGACGCCGACCTGGGCCTGGCCAACCTGGACGTGGTGCTGAACCTGCACCCCAAGATCACCCTGCACGACGTGTTCACCGGCAAAGCCGCGCTGGACGACGCCGTGATCGCCGCGCCTGGTGGCTTTGATGTGCTGCTGGCCGGCTCGGGCATGGTGGAATATTCGCGCCTCACGCCCGAGGTGCGCAACCAATTCCTGAACGTGATCCAGGCACTCACGCCCCGCTACGACGTGGTGCTGCTCGATACCGGTGCCGGTATCTCCGACGTGGTGCTGTTCTCGGTGTCGCTGGCGTCCGAGGTGCTGATCGTGGCCACGCCCGAACCCACCTCACTCACCGATGCCTACGCCGCCATCAAGGTACTGGCCATGCAGCAAAAGCGCCAGCATGTGCGCATGGTCATCAACCAGGCCGCCCGTCCGGGCGATGGCCGCGCCATCACCAGCCAGCTGCAGCAGGTGCTCGACCGCTTTGTGAGCACCGAATCCGGCCGCCCCATGCGCCTGATCCACATGGGCGACATCCCGGCCGACCCCTCGGTGCGCGATGCCGTGATGCGCCGCCAGTTGTTGCTGCTGCAAACCCCCGGCTGCCCGGCGGCGCTGGCCATTGCGCAGCTGGCCAACAAGATCGAGTCCACGCTGCTGTCACCGGCGGCATGACCCGAAACCGCCCGGCAGCGCAATGCGCAGCCCGGCCACTGTGACCCACAGGCCCGCCAGCGGGCCTTTGTGCTTTTTTACTGCCGTGAACCCTACCGACACCGTCCTCAACATCTCCTGCTACAAGTTTGTGCCGCTGCCCGATGCCGCCGCGCTGCGCGATGTGCTGCATGAGCGTGCGGTGGCCGCCCAGCTCAAGGGCACCATCCTGCTGGCGGAGGAAGGTATCAACTTCTTTCTGGCGGGCCCGGCCGATGCCGTGCGGGGGTTTGTCGCGCAGCTGCGCACCGATGCCCGCTTTGCCGACCTGGAGCCCAAGGAGAGCTGGTCGGCCACGGTGCCGTTTCGCAAGATGCTGGTCAAGGTCAAGCGCGAGATCATCCGCATGGACCACCCCACTATCCGCCCTGCCGCAGGCCGCGCGCCCTCGGTAGACCCGGCCACGCTGCGCCGCTGGCTGGACCAGGGGCACGACGACGAAGGCCGCGAAGTGGTCACGCTAGACACCCGCAACGCCTTTGAGGTGGACGCAGGCACGTTCGACAACGCCATCGACTGGCGCATCGATAAGTTCACCGAGTTTCCGCCTGCGCTGCGCGCCCACAAGGCCGAACTGCAGGACAAGACCGTGGTGAGCTTCTGCACAGGCGGCATCCGCTGCGAAAAGGCTGCCATCCTCATGCGCGAGGAAGGCCTGCCGCACGTCTACCAGCTGGAAGGCGGCATCCTGAAATACTTTGAGCTGACGGATGGCGCGCACTACCACGGCGGGTGCTTTGTGTTTGACGAGCGCCGCGTGCTGGACACCGGGCTTGCCACCGACGCTCCCGCAGCGGCCGCAGAAAACGCTATCAAATCATGAGCTGCCAGCGCTTGATGCACTAGCGCTACAGCCCATTTTTATCTAAACATCACGCTTTGATCAGGCTTTGAAGCGGTGTTCCGGCAGGGGAATCCATTCCACCTCGCCCGGCACCTGGCCCATCGCTTGTGCCTCCCAGTCGCTGGCGGCCTGCACGATGCGCTCCTTGCGGCTGGAGACAAAGTTCCACCACATGTGGCGCGGCGCATCCAGCGGCTCGCCGCCAATCACCATCAGGCGCACGGCACTCTCACCCGCCGTCAAACGCAGGGGCTGGCCGGGTTCCAGCACGGCCAGAATGTGCGCAGGCACCTCAGCGCCGTTCAACGACACCGGTGCATCCACGGTGTACACCGCCAGCTCGGGCACCAGTGCCGGGATCTCCAGGGTGGCGCCCGCAGGCAGCTGCACGTCCAGGTACAAGGTGCGCGAATACGTGGCCACCGGTGAGGTCTGACCAAATGCCTCGCCAATCAGCACCCGCACGCTGGCCCCATCCACCTGCACCTGCGGGATGGCCGCAGCAGGCGTGTGTGCAAACGAGGGGTCGGCTTCTTCGTGGGCCAGTGGCAGCGCAGCCCACAGCTGGATGCCGTGGTTCACATACGGCTGGTTTGCCAGACTCTCCGGCCGGCGCTCGGAGTGCACGATGCCCCGCCCGGCCGTCATCCAGTTGATGGCCCCGGGCTCGATCTGCTGCACATAGCCAAGACTGTCGCGGTGCATGATGGCGCCCGAGAACAGGTACGTCACCGTCGCCAGGCCAATGTGCGGATGGGGCCGCACGTCGTGGCTGTCACCCGGAGCCACCGTCACCGGGCCGAAGTGGTCGAAAAACAGGAAGGGCCCCACGGCCTTGCGCTGCACCGCGGGCAGCAGGCGGCGCACGGTGAAGCCGCCGCCCAGGTCCTTGGCATGGCCCGTGAGGGGCAGAAAAGAAGTGCTGGGGGTAGCGCTCATGCCGCACGCTCCACCACGGTGCTGATCTCGGTCGTCACCGTGGTCATCAGCTTGTGAACCGGGCATTTCTGCGCCACAGTTTCCAGCTCGACGATCTGGGCATCGGTGAGGTCGCCGCTGACCTGCAGCCGGGTCGCGAGGCGGTAGACGCCCGCACGCTCGGCCGAGGCGTCGCGCTCGACCACGGTCTGCACATCGTCCACCGGCAGGCCCTTGCGGCGCGCGTACCACAGCACCGTGAGCGCCTTGCAGGCCCCCAGGGCAGCGTCATACAGATCGTGCGGGCTGGGGCCGCTGTCGGTGCCACCCTCTTCCACACTGCCATCGGCCACAACGTCGTGCGCACGGATGTGCACGGTCTGGGCCATGGGCGCGCCGGGGACGCGCCGCAATTCAACTGCCATGGGGTGTTCTCCTGGTTGTATTGGGGCGCGCCACTGTAGCGCCAAAAGGCGGCTGCGCCTTAACGAGAGAGGCGGCGGGCCACGTCAGCCACGCGCTGGCCGAACTGCTTGCCCGTTTCCAGGTCGCCAGGGAACATCTCGGCCGCCGAGGCGTCGGACGGCGACTGGGACATGGCGCCGCTGAACGAGCCAATCCAGTTCACATCGTTGCGCGTGGCCGCCTTGGAGTTGGCGGGCATCATGCCGTTGCCCACCCAGATGCCACCGTGCTGCATGGCCAGGTGGAACATGTAGTCCAGCGTGATCTGCTTGTCGCCGTTGGTGCTGGCGCTGTTGGTAAAGCCAGCGAACAGCTTGTCCTTCCAGGCCTGGCTGAACCAGGGCTTGGACGAGGCGTCGGCAAACTTCTTGAACTGCCAGCTCGGGCCGGCCATGTACGTGGGCGAGCCAAAAATGATGGCACTGGCTGCGGCCAGCGTTTCCCAGCCGCCTTCGGGCAGATTGCCCTCTGCATCAATAGCGACCAGCTGGGCGCCTGCGCCCTCCGCCACCGCCTGCGCCAGGCGCTGCGTGTGACCATAACCCGAGTGGTAAACAACTGCGATGTGTGCCATGAGATAACTCCTGTTGAAACGATGAGGGAACGAGACCAGGGGAAAGAACCAAAAGAACTACCAACAGAACGACAACCAACGACGAGATTGAATGCCAGAACCTGCACCCCTGCGGGTTGCAGGCCCTTTCCATGCCAACCGGATCAGCGGTCCGAGCGGCGTGCGTCCAGGCTCCAGGCGCCGGCGCCAAAGGCTGCCAGGGCCAGCAGGCCGCCAGTCACGCCCACGTTCTTGAAGAACATGAGCTGCTGCATCATTTGCTTGTCAGCGGGCAGGTTCCAGTAGGCATGGAAGAAGAAGCTGGCCACCAGCGTGAAGAAGGCCAGCGCCAGCGCGGCGAACCGGGTGCCCGCGCCAAAGATTAGCGCCAGGCTGCCCAGCACTTCAACCGCCGCCGCAACGGCTGCCGCCACCGTGGGCATGGGCAGACCGACCGAAGTGATGTAGCCCACGGTACCGGCAAAGCCGGTGAGCTTGCCAATGCCCGCAGGCAGGAACAGGGCGGCCAGCAGCAGGCGCGACGCCAGGGCCAGGGGGTTTTGCAGGGATGTGAACATGGTGAAGAACTCCTGAGTGAAAGTGGTTACGAAGTAAAAATCAGGCGGCCAGGTCAAACACCAGCACCTCGGCGTCGTGGCCATGGGTCAACGACAAGGTGGTTTCCTTTTCCATCAGCAGCGCATCGCCGCCCGACAGGGTCTGGCCGTTGGCGGTCAGCGCGCCGCGCACAAGGTGCACATAGGTCTTGCGGGCGGGGTTCAGCGCCAGGGTGACGGACTCGTCCCCATCCAGCAAGCCCGCATACAAGGCCGCATCGGCATGGATCTTCACCGAGCCCTGCGCGCCATCGGGCGATGCCACCAGGCGCAGGGCGCCGCGCTTTTCCGCTTCGGCAAAGGTCTTTTGCTCGTAGCTCGGCGGGATGCCACGCACGTTGGGCTCGATCCAGATCTGCAGGAAGTGCGTGGTCTGGCCTGCAGCGTGGTTGAACTCGCTGTGCTGCACGCCAGTGCCTGCGCTCATGCGCTGCACGTCACCGGGCGGGATGCCCTTGACGTTGCCCATGCTGTCCTTGTGGGCCAATTCGCCCGACAGCACGTAGCTGATGATTTCCATGTCGCGGTGGCCATGGGTGCCAAACCCGGTGCCCGGCGCAATGCGGTCTTCGTTGATGACGCGCAGGTTGCCAAAGCCCATGTGGGCGGGGTCGTAGTACCCGGCGAACGAGAAGCTGTGGAAGGAATTGAGCCAGCCATGGTCGGCGTGGCCCCGGTCTTGCGATTTACGAACAGTCAGCATGTGAGTGCTCCTTTCAAGACTCGAATGTAGGACTGCCACACCCGCTGCGGGCACAGGCGGATTGATGGCAATGTTCAAATAATCTGAATTAACATGGCGCCACCATGCAAAACGCCCGCGATGTCCTCACCCCCGATGCACTGACCATGCTGCAGGTGATTGCCGAGGCCGGCAGCTTTGCCGCCGCCGCACGGCAGCTGGGCCTGGTGCCCAGCGCCCTCACCTACCGCGTGCGCCAGATCGAAGACGCACTGGACGTGCTGCTGTTCGACCGCAGCGCCCGCCAGGCCCGCCCCACCGAGGCCGGGGTAGAGCTGCTGCGCGAAGGCGCGCGCCTGCTGCAGGACATCGATGCCGTGGCCCACCGCGTGCGCCGCGTGGCCACGGGCTGGGAGCCGCAGCTCACGCTGTCGGTGGACGGCATCATCTCGCCCCACACGGTGCTGGAGCTGGTGGACGCGTTCTACGCCATGAAGCCCCCCACGCGCCTCAAGCTGCGCGACGGCATCATGACCGGCACGCTGGAGGCGCTGACCTCCGGCCGCGCCGATCTGGCCATTGGCGTATCGGTCGCCAGCAACAACGTGGCCGGCCTGCAGCAAGGGCTGCTGGGCGATGTTCTCTTCATCTACGTGGTGGCGCCCCACCACCCGCTGGCCACCGCGCCCGAGCCGATCTCCGACGCCACGCTGCTGGAGCACCGCGCCGTGGCCGTGGCAGATTCGGCCACGCGCGGTGGTGCCACCATGGGCCTGCTGGGCGGGCAGGACGTGCTGACGGTGGACACCATGCAGGCCAAGGTGCGCGTGCAGTTGCGCGGCCTGGGTGGCGGTTTTCTGCCCGAACCCATGGTGCGCCCCTACCTGGAGGCCGGTCGCCTGGTGGCGCGCCGCGTGGCACGGCCGGAGCGCAATGTGCGCGTGCACTACGCCTGGGGCGGCCCTGGCTTCACTGCCCCCGGCCGCGCGCTGCAGTGGTGGCTGAACCAGCTGCAAAGCCCCGCCACACGCCGCGCTCTGCTGGAAAACCACCATCATTTGTGACCCTGATCAAGTGCGCACAGGCCGGCACCGCGTGTAGAGTGGTTGCTGTTGGTTTTGCATCGCATTTCTTTTGCCGACCGTCACCGAAAGGCCTCCCATGAGCAAACCTGATCCTCTCCCCGCCAAACGGCTCCGACGCACCAGCGCCCCTGCCCCTGCGGCCTCCGCAGCGCCGGCCGCCCCCATCACCCCGTCCGGCAAACTGCAGCGCCACTTCGCGATCATTGGCGCGGGCATGGCGGGCATTGTCTGTGCCCGCACCCTGGTCCAGGCCGGCCACCGGGTGACAGTGTTCGAAAAGTCCCACCAGGCCGGCGGCCGCACCGCCACCATCGACAGCCCCTTTGGCAACTTTGATGCCGGTGCCCAGTATTTCACCGTGCGCGACCCGCGCTTTGCCCGAGCCATCGACACCGTGCCCGGCGTCTGCAAGCGCTGGAGCGCCAATTCAGTCCAGGTGCTGGACGCCGCAGGCCGGGTGGCCGCCGTGGGGCTGCCCCACCGCGAAGCACATTGGGTCGCCACCCCGGGCATGCAATCGCTGGTGACCACCTGGGCGGAACCCTTGGCCCAGGCAGGCCAGCTGGTCACCCACACCCGCGTCACCCGCATCGAACCCGACGCCGTGAACGCACCCGGGTGGCAACTGCGCACCGAAGGCGCGGGCGGCGAGCAGCATGTGTATGCGGGCTTTGACGCGGTACTGCTGGCCCAGCCCTCGGTGCCCGCACAGGCCTTGATTTCCGGCTCCGGGCTCGACTCCCCGCTGGCCGACGCCATGTCTAAGGTCGCCATCGCGCCCTGCTGGACCCTGATGCTGGCCTACCCCCAGGCCGTGCGCCCGGGCCTGACCACGCTGGGCCCGCAATGGAACGCGGCACGCAGCACCCACCACCGCATTGCCTGGCTGGCGCGCGAGTCGTCCAAGCCGGGCCGCAACGTGGTGGAGCGCTGGACGGTGCAGGCCAGCCCCGCCTGGTCGGCAGAACACCTCGAAGACGACGAAGCCCGCGTGCAGGCCAAGCTGCTCAAGGCATTTGCCGAGGTCACCGGCATCCGGGCCGAGCCTGCGCATGCCGACACCCGCCGCTGGCGCTATGCGCAAACCACCCACCCGCTGGGCAAGAGCCACCTGTGGGATGCCAAGGCCGGCCTGGGCGCGTGCGGAGACTGGTGCCTGGGGCACCGGCTGGAAGATGCCTTTGTGTCGGGCCTGGAACTGGCACTTGCCGTGGCATGACGGGGGGCGTAGGAGCAACGCCGCACAACGAGGGCAGCCCCACAGCACGCCCAGAGGAGCGCAATGTGGGGCGCTATGTGGGGCGGTTTGCCCCCTCCCCCACGGGCCCGCTGCATGCGGGCTCTCTGGTGGCCGCGCTGGCCAGCTGGCTGGATGCACGCGCACACAACGGCCGGTGGCTGGTGCGCATCGAGGATGTGGACCAGCCCCGCTGCGTGCCGGGGGCTGACACCTTCATCCTGCAGCAACTGGCCACCTGTGGCCTGCACCCCGATGCCCTGCCCCAGTGGCAGTCTGCGCGCAGCAGTCTGTACCAGCGCGCCCTGGACAAGCTGGTGGCACAGGGCGATGCCTACCCCTGCGCCTGCTCACGCAAGGACATCGAAGACGCCCATGCCGCCCAGGGCCATGCCCGCGAGAGGCATGCCGCGCTGCCTTACCCCGGCACCTGCCGCCATGGGCTGCACGGCCGCACGGGGCGCTCCTGGCGCTTCAATGCCACAGACTTCAAGCCAAAACAACCTATTGCGCTAGTGGATCATGCCTGGAGCGCTACATATTCAGTAGCAGACGGAATGCTGCAGTGGCGCGACCGCCGCCTGGGGCGCCAGCAGCAACAGGTGGCTAACGCCGTAGGCGACTTTGTGCTGCGCCGCGCAGACGGGCTGTGGGCTTACCAGCTGGCCGTGGTGGTGGACGATGCCGAGCAGGGCATCACCGACGTGGTCCGGGGAGAGGACCTGGCAGACAACACCCCGCGCCAGATCCTGCTGCAGCAGGCGCTGGGGCTGCCCACGCCGGGCTATCTGCACACCCCGCTGGTGTGCGGCGACAACGGTGAAAAGCTCTCCAAACAAAACGGCGCGCAGGCGCTGGACCTGGACAACCCCTTACGGGCCTTGTCGCACGCCGCGCTGGCCCTGGGCTTGCCCGCTGTGGCAAATCTGCACAACATTTGCATACCCGACGCACTGGCACAGTGGGTCGCGGCGTGGCGACGAAACTACAATGGCCCACCGTGACCGAATTGACCACAGCCTCCGCCCCCGCCAGTGCTGCGCCCGCAGCCTCCACCGCCCCCACAGCGCCCACTGCACAGGGCTCTGCCCCCGCCGGTGTGACCCACCCCAAAACCATCAAGAGCTTTGTGCGCCGCGCCGGCCGCACCACCACGGGCCAAGCCAAGGCCTTTGAAGACTTTGGCCCGCGTTTTGTGCTGCCCTACACCCCCGCCCCACTGGACGCCACCGCCGCCTTTGGCCGCAGCGCGCCGCTGGTGCTGGAGATCGGTTTCGGCATGGGCGAGGCCACGGCCCATATCGCCCGCGTGCGGCCAGACGACAACTTTCTGTGCTGCGAGGTGCATGAGCCCGGCGTGGGCGCCCTGCTCAAGCGCATTGGCGAACAAGGGCTGACCAACATCCGCATCCTGCAGCACGACGCCGTGGAGGTGATCGACCACATGCTGCCGCCCGGCGTCCTCGACGGCGTGCACATCTTCTTCCCCGACCCCTGGCACAAGAAAAAGCACAACAAGCGCCGCCTGATCCAACCCCCGCTGGTGGCCAAGCTGGCTGCACGCCTCAAGCCCGGCGGCTACCTGCATTGCGCCACCGACTGGCAACCCTACGCAGAGCAGATGCTGCAGGTGCTGAGCACCGAGCCCCTGCTGCAAAACACCGCAGACGGCTTTGCACCGCAACCCGACTACCGCCCGCTGACCAAGTTCGAAAACCGAGGCCTGCGACTGGGCCATGGGGTGTGGGACGTGGTGTTTGTGCGCCGTAACTGACCCAACGACATGCCCCGATCGGCCCGCAGCACACCGCCTATGAAACCCATCCTGCAAAACCTGGTGGAGATGACTGGCCACCGCGACCACCTGCGGCTGGAGGTGTCGGTGCTGTCCACGCTGCAAAAGCTCAGCAGCATCATCGAGGTGCGGGCCCTGGAACTGTTCACAGAGGGCGGCGTGCCCCATGTGCGCCCCCGTACCTGGGTGGACAACGGCCAGCTGGTGTCCACCGACTCCGAAGCTGCAGCCGACCCCCGCCGGGAGCCGCTGGACCAGTACCCCGCCCTGCGGGACTGCGTGGACAACCGGGGCGAGCGCGCCCTGGCCTCACCCCGCCGGGGCCGCCATGTGCTCTGGCTGCCGGTGTGGATGCACGACAAGGTCAGCACCTGCCTGGAGATCACCCAGTCGCGCCCGTTCTCGGCCCACAAGCTTGACGTGCTCATGGGCGTGTTTCAGGTGTACCAGAACTACCAGAGCCTGCTCGACTACAGCGAGCGCGATGCGCTCACCGGCCTGTTCAACCGCAAGACGTTTGACGAGCAATTCTCCCGCTACGCCATGAGCGGGCTGGCCAGCCGGTCTGGCGCAGTCACCGAGTCCTTTGCGGCCGAAGAAGCCGCCGTGGCCGGCGACAACGAGCCCGTGCAGCAATGGCTGGCGGTGGTGGATATCGACCACTTCAAGCAGGTCAACGACCGCTTCGGCCACCTGTATGGCGACGAAGTGCTGATCCTGATCGCCAACATCCTGCGCAGCTCGTTCCGCAGCCACGACCGCATCTTCCGATTTGGCGGCGAAGAGTTTGTGGTGCTGCTGCGCTCCACCACGCTGAGCACTGCCCACAAGGTGTTCAACCGCTTCCGGCTGGCCGTGCAGGAGTACCACTTCCCGCAGGTGGGCCAGGTGACGGTGAGCCTGGGTTTTGTGAGTACCACGCGCGGTTCGCCCGTCGAAATCCTGGGCCAGGCCGATCAGGCGCTGTACTACGCCAAGGAACATGGCCGCAACCAGGTCTGCTTCTACGACGATCTGGTGGCCAGCGGGCACTTGGCGACCAAGGTCGCCAACGACGACGTCGAATTGTTCTGAGCGGGCTGCGCCCTCCCCAGCCCCCGCTTTCTACGAACCGCTACGCAAAGGCGGGTACTGACCAGGCCGGATTCGATCGGCCACCGTGCAGTGCGCAGTGCGGTGCCCCCTGTCAGCTCAGCGATGCCAGGATCGCCTCCACATTGACCTCATCGCGCTGCGCAGGCGTCAGGAAGCGCTCTGCATAGTCCCGCCACACACCGCTGGTCAGGAAGACGCGGAACACCTCGGCATCGATGTGCCGCTCGCGCACCATGTGGGTCATGATCTTGAGCGACTCGGACAGCGTCTTGGGTGGCTTGTAGGGCCGGTCGGCCGCAGTCAGCGCCTCAAAGATATCGGCCAGGGTCATTACGCGGTCGGCCAAGGTCAGCTCTGGCGCCTTCAGCCGCCGAGGGTAGCCGGTGCCGTCCAGCTTTTCATGGTGGGACCCGGCAATCGACGGCACGCGCGCCAGGTGCGGCGGAAACGGCAGACCGCTGAGCATGATGATGGTCTGCACGATGTGGTCGTTGATCTTGAAGCGGTCTTCGGCGGTGAGCGTGCCCCGCTGTATGGACAGGTTGTGCAGCTCACCCAGGTGGGCCTCGTACGGCGGCAGCACCATGTCAAAGCCCCAGCGGTTGGCGGGGTTGCCCGCCTCCACCGGCGGCTTGCGGGTGCCCCAGGGCACGATGTGCTCCGGCCGGTCGGCCAGCAGCGGCTCGTTGGCGGGCAAGGGGCGCACCGGCACGGTCGAAAGCCGCAGCATCTCGGCCGCCGACAGGCCCAGGCGGTCGTCAAAATGCCGCTGCCAGATCTGGCGGCCAATGGTCTTGAGACGCGCGATGTCGGCCTCGGCCATGAATTCCCCCCCGACGTTGCAGCGAGCCACAAAGGCAAAGTCGTCCTGCAACTGTTCGCGCCGTTGCAGCAGCTCAGGCTGCAGGCGCACCGGGTCCACGCCCGACACATGCTGCTTCCAGTAGTCCAGCTCTGCGTCCCGCCACAACACCTCAAAGCGCATGCGCACCTCATGAATGCGGTTGTAGAGCGTTTCCAGCTTAGTGGCCTTATCGATGATGTGCTCGGGGCTGGTGACTTTGCCGCAGTCGTGCAGCCAGGCCCCCAGGCGGAACTCGTAGCGCTCGGCGTCGGTCATGGTGACCTGGGCAAACGGGCCGTCTTTGGCTGCGCACATGCGATCCATGAGTGCTTCGGCCAGCTCGGGCACCCGCTCACAGTGGCCGCCGGTGTAGGGGCTCTTTGCGTCGATGGCGTCGGCCAGCAGGCGGATGACGGCGTCCAGCAGCTTCTTTTGGCCTTCGATCAGGCTGCGGGTCTCAATGGCTACAGATAGCGTGCCCGACAGCTTTTCGACGAAGGCCCGGAAATGCGCGTCGTCCTGCGTCTGGTCTGCGATGTAGCGCAGCACCAGCAGCCCCAGGGGCTGCCCGTCGCGGGTGCGCAGCTGCACGCGCAGTACGCGGGCGGGCTCGGTGTCATCGTCGTCTTCGTGCTGGTCACCAGGCTGGGGCTCGGTGTGGTTGATGAAATGCACCATAGCCAGGTGCTCGGGGTAGCGAGACTGCTGCTCCGGGTCCTCGCAATGGCGGGCCGCGCGCAGCAAGCCGGTGCGTTGCGGGTCCACCAGGTACACCGCACCGCCGGTGCAACTGGTGGCGCGCACCAGCTCGTACAGCACACTCGACAGCATCAGGTCCGTGCGCGATTCGGCGCTGATGTGGTGGG
>Ga0066255_1001857_pt1 | contig 13304 bp, 11 predicted proteins | sample ThiBiot_750_biof_FD_71148 | JGI IMG/M metagenome (GOLD analysis project Ga0066255, IMG submission 71148) | Wastewater bioreactor microbial communities from Cape Town, South Africa - Thiocy_expt_750_biof (version 2) | ecosystem: Engineered > Bioreactor > Thiocyanate-remediating >... | reverse complement strand
CAGGCGCCCGGCGGTATCGACGATCAGCACGTCGGTGCCGATCTCGGTCGCCTTCTTCACCGCCTCGAACACGATGCCGGCGGCATCGCCGCCCTCGGCGCCGGAGACGATCGGCACGCCGATCCGCTCGGCCCAGGTGCGAAGCTGCCCGATCGCGGCGGCGCGGAAGGTGTCGCCGGCGGCGAGCATCACCGAATAATCCTGTTCCATCAGCAGGTTGGCGAGCTTGGCGATCGTCGTGGTCTTGCCCGAGCCGTTGACGCCGATGACCAGGATCACCTGCGGACGGGGAAAGGCCTCGATCTCCAGCTTCTTCGCTACCGGCTCGAGCACTTTCTCGATTTCCTCAGCCAGAATTTCGCGCAGATACTCCTCGGTCAGTTCCTTGGAGAAGCGTCCCTCAGCCAGCCGGTTGCGGATGCGCGCCGCCATGGCCGGGCCGAGATCGGTCGTGATCAGCGCCTCTTCCAGCTCGTCGAGCGTATCCTCGTCGAGGGCAGCCTTGGTGAAGACGCCGGCGATGCTCTCGCCAAGCCGGTCGGAGGTGCGCTTGAAGCCGCCGAAAAGTCGTTCGCGCCAGTTAAGATCAGACATGATCCGGTCCATGCGCGATGAGCGCGCCGTCCTCAAGCCCCGAGATGCGCGTCGTCACGATCCGGCCGACCGGCTGAGAGCTGGTGAAGCGGATCGGAGCGAAGCTCTCGCCATGTCCGGCAAGGCCGCTGGTCTCGACGAGCACATGTTGTTGCGTGCCGACGAGCGACTTGAGCCAGCGCTGGCGTTCCCTCGCGCACGCTTCCCGCAGACGCGCGGCGCGATCGCGAATCGTGGCACGGTCGACCTGGGGCATCCGCGCGGCCGGCGTGCCCTCGCGTGGCGAATAGGGGAACACGTGCCCATGGACGATGCCGCAATCCTCGATCAGGGCCAGACTGTTGGCAAACATGGCCTCGTCCTCGGTCGGAAAGCCGGCGATGATATCCGCCCCGATGGCGATGTCCGGCCGTCGATCATGCAGCTTGCCAGCAAGGGCAATCGCCTGCGAGCGGCTGTGCCGCCGCTTCATGCGTTTGAGAATCAGATCGTCGCCTGCCTGAAGCGAAAGATGGACATGCGGCATCAGCCGCGCGTCGCTCGTGATCAGATCAAACAGCCGATCGTCGATCTCGATCCCGTCGAGCGAAGAGAGGCGCAGGCGAGACAGGGAGGGCACACGGGTCAGGATCGCTTCGACCAGATCGCCGAGAGCTACACCGAGGCGATCAACGGCATGATCGATGGCGGCGCCGACACGCTGCTGTTCGAGACGATCACCGACACGCTCAACACCAAGGCCGGCATCTTCGCGGCGCAGCGCATCTTCGAACAGCGCGGCTTCGAGCTGCCGATCATGATCTCGGGGACGATCACCGACCTTTCCGGCCGTACACTGAGCGGCCAGACGCCGAGCGCCTTCTGGTACTCGGTGCGGCACGCCTCGCCCTTCACCATCGGGCTCAACTGCGCGCTGGGCGCCAACGCCATGCGCCCGCACGTCGCCGAACTCAGCGACGTCGCCGATACGCTCATCATGGCCTACCCCAATGCGGGCCTGCCCAACGAGTTCGGCGGCTATGACGAGAGCCCCGAATTCATGGCGCGGCAGATCGAGACGTTTGCGCGCGAAGGACTGGTCAACATCGTGGGCGGCTGCTGCGGCACCACGCCCGACCACATCCGCGCCTTCGCCGAGATGGCAGCGCGCCACAAGCCGCGGAAGATCCCCACGGTGCCGACGCAGCTTCGGCTGTCGGGCCTCGAGCCCTTCACGCTGACGCCTGAAATCCCGTTCGTGAACGTAGGCGAGCGCACCAACGTCACCGGCTCCGCGCGCTTCCGCAAGCTCATCACCGCCGGCGACTATCCCGCCGCGCTCGAGGTCGCGCGCGACCAGGTGCAGAACGGCGCGCAGGTGATCGACGTCAACATGGACGAGGGCCTGATCGACTCCGTCAAGGTGATGGTCGAGTTCCTCAACCTGCTCGCGGCCGAGCCCGATATCGCGCGCGTGCCACTGATGATCGACAGCTCCAAGTTCGAGGTGATCGAGGCGGGCCTCAAGTGCGTCCAGGGCAAGCCGCTGGTCAATTCGATCTCCATGAAGGAGGGCGTCGAGAAATTCCTCGAGACCGCCCGGCTGGTGCGCGCCTATGGCGCCGCGGTGGTCGTGATGGCGTTCGACGAGCAGGGCCAGGCCGACACCGAGGCGCGCAAGGTCGAGATCTGTACGCGGGCCTACAAGCTGTTGACCGAAGAGGTCGGCTTCCCGCCCGAGGACATCGTCTTCGACCCCAACATCTTTGCGGTCGCGACCGGTATCGAGGAGCATCGCAATTACGGCGTCGACTTCATCGAGGCGACGCGGACGATCCGCAAGACCCTGCCCCACGTCCACATCTCGGGCGGCGTGTCGAACCTCAGCTTTTCGTTCCGCGGCAACGAGCCGGTGCGCGAGGCGATGCACGCGGTGTTCCTCTACCACGCCATCCAGGCGGGCATGGACATGGGCATCGTCAATGCCGGCCAGCTCGCCGTCTACGAGTCGATCGAGCCGACGCTGCGCGAGACGTGCGAGGACGTGATCCTCAACCGGCGCGAGGACGCGACCGAGCGGCTGCTCGAGCTGGCCGAGCGCTACAAGGGCGGCGCGGCGACCGAGACCAAGGCCAAGGACCTCACCTGGCGGACAAAGCCCGTGGCCGAGCGCATCAGCCATGCGCTGGTCAATGGCATCACCGAATTCATCGATGAGGACACCGAGACGGCGCGCCTCGCGGCGAAGCGTCCGCTCGACGTCATCGAAGGCCCGCTGATGGCGGGCATGAGCGTCGTGGGCGACCTGTTCGGCTCGGGCAAGATGTTCCTGCCGCAGGTCGTCAAGTCGGCGCGCGTGATGAAGCAGGCCGTGGCCCACCTCCTGCCCTATATGGAGGAAGAGAAGGCCGCCGGCGGCGAGGGCGGCGAGTTCCGCGCGGCCGGCAAGATCCTGATGGCGACGGTCAAGGGCGACGTGCACGATATCGGCAAGAACATCGTCGGCGTGGTCCTGAGCTGCAACAATTACGAGATCATCGACCTTGGAGTGATGGTGCCGACGCAGAAGATTCTCGACACGGCGCGAGCCGAGAAGGTCGACGTGATCGGGCTCTCGGGCCTCATCACACCCTCGCTCGACGAGATGGTGCACGTCGCCTCCGAGATGGAGCGCGAGGGCTTCGACATTCCGCTCCTGATCGGCGGCGCGACGACCTCGCGCGTCCACACGGCGGTGAAGATCCATCCGCAGTATCACAGCGGTCCGACCGTGCACGTCAACGATGCGAGCCGCGCGGTCGGCGTGGTGTCGGCGCTGCTCAGCAAGGAACAGCGTCCGGCCTATGTCGCCGACATCAAGGCCGAGTACGAGAAAGTCGCCAAGCGCCACGCCGAAGAGCAGCTCGAAAAGCAGCGCCTGCCGCTCGCGGCGGCGCGCGAGAACAGCTTCAAGACCGACTGGGCGAATTACACGCCGCCGCGGCCGAGCTTCCTCGGCACCAAGGTGTTCGAGAGCTACGACCTCAACGAGCTGGCGCGCTACATCGACTGGACGCCGTTCTTCCAGGCCTGGGAAATGAAGGGACGCTATCCCGCCATCCTCGACAGCGAGGAGCAGGGACCGGCGGCCCGGCAGCTCTGGGACGACGCGCAGGCGATGCTGCGCGAGGTGCTGCAGAAGAACTGGTTCCGCCCCAAGGCGGTGATCGGCTTCTGGCCCGCCAACACGGTGGGCGACGACATCCGGCTGTTCACCGACGAAGCGCGCAACGAGGAGCTCGCAATGCTGTTCACGCTGCGCCAGCAGCTGAGCAAGCAGAAGGAGAAGCCGAACCTGGCGCTCGCCGATTTCGTCGCGCCGGTCGGGACGCCCGACTACGTCGGCGGCTTCGTCGTCACCGCCGGGCTCGAGGAGCAGCTCATCGCCGACCGCTTCGAGCGCAAGAACGACGACTATTCCGCCATTGTCATCAAGGCGCTCGCCGACCGCTTCGCCGAGGCGTTCGCGGAGGCCATGCATGAGCGCGTGCGCAAGGAGTTCTGGGGCTATGCGCCCGACGAGAACGCCTCGCCCGACGATCTGATCCAGGAGAAGTATCGCGGCATCCGCCCTGCTCCCGGCTATCCGGCGCAGCCGGACCACACCGAAAAGACCACGCTCTTCCGGCTGCTCAATGCCAGGCAGCGCATCGGCGTCGAGCTCACCGAGGGCTACGCGATGTGGCCCGGCTCATCGGTGAGCGGGCTCTATCTCAGCCATCCCGACGCTTACTATTTCGGCGTGGCCAAGGTGGAACGCGACCAGGTGGAAGACTATTCCAGGCGCAAGGGCATGGCCGTGCGCGAGGTCGAGCGCTGGCTGGGCCCGATCCTCAACTACACGCCGGTCAGCGAGAAGGCGACGTCGTGAGCACGCCCTTCGACAGCGCCAGCTCGTCGATCCCGGTGACGGTGGTGACCAGGACGGCGGCGCTGCCATTCGCCGAGCCCGGCGCGGCGCGCATCCATCTCGAGCCGGCGCTGCATGAGCATGCGCCGGGCAGCGAATGCGTCGCCTGCGCGGCGCGCGGCGATATCCGCGCGCTGCTGTTCGACCTGCTGCAGCGCTCGCGCGAGCCGGGCAGCAATCCGGTGCTGTCGGTGGTCGTCGATGCGTCCGAGCTAGTCGACGCCAAGCCTGTTATCGACCGGCTCGAGAAGGGCGTCGTTCCCGCCTTCGGCCTGCGCGACCACACGGTGGCGCGCAGCTTCCATCTGAGCCGGGTGATCTAAGCGGCGTCGGCCGCCACGGCGAGACTGGCGACGCGGTTCCGGCCGCTTTGCTTGGCGCGGTAGAGGCAGCGGTCGGCACGATCGAGCAGGTGCGCGATAGACTCGCCGGGTTCGAGCTCGGCGACACCGATCGAAGCCGTGACGCCGCCCAGGATATCGGTTCCCATGGCGCTGGCGAGGTCGGCGGCCGCCACGGCCTGCCGCATACCGTCGGCCGCGTCGTACGCGGCGGCGAGCGCCGTTCCAGCCAGCACCACCACGAACTCGTCGCCGCCGGTGCGCCCGACGATGTCGCTGGCGCGCGCCGAGGCCAGCAAGGCGTGGCTGACGATGCGCAGCACCTGGTCGCCGACGGGATGGCCGTAGCCATCATTGAGGGTTTTGAAGTGGTCGATGTCGAGCAGCGCGACACTGAGCGGGTGTTCGGGCGACTGGGCCATCAGCCGGTTCAGCGCCAGGTCGAGGCCGGCGCGGTTGGCGATGCCGGTGAGCGGGTCGCGCAGCGTGCTTTCGCGCGAGCGGCCGATCTCCGCCTTGGTCACCGCCAGCTCGCGATGCGCCTCGGCCAGTTCGCCGGCGAGTGCCATATTGGCGCGCAGCACGAGCTTGTGACTGACCTCGAGCCGTTGCACCCATTCGCGCAGCAGGCCGGCGTCCAGCCGTTCGGCGCCGAAATGGCCGCCCGCTTCGGCCAGCGAGCGCGAATGGCGGGCCGACGCTTCGCTGCGCTCAACGAGCAGCCGATCGAGCGTGGCGAGCCGCGACAGCATCTGGCCAAGAGCCTGGTCGAGCGCCTCGCTGTTTTCGTAGGGCGCGATGAATTCGGTGTAGAGCCGTTTGCCCACGGCCCCCTTGCCATCGGTCAGCACCGTGCCGACACGTTCGGCCATGAGCCCTTTGGCCCCGGCCACATAGTCGAAGAACAGCCGGTAGAAGGCGGGCAGCGGCGGAACGCGGGCGCGCTCCAGCAGTGCGAGGACGGCATCGCCCTGGCTTTGACTCAGATCGAACGCGGCCTTTGACACGGCCCAGATACCCCAGCGCGGTCCCTTCTGGACCGCCGTCTGCAGTTCTTAGCCGACCATCCGTTTAGAACCGCTTACGGTGTGAGGTCGCTCGGGGGCGCGAGGCCGTTGATGAGGCTGGCGGTGGTGACCGTGTTGGCGAGGAGGCAGGCAATTGTCATCGGCCCGACACCGCCCGGCACCGGCGTGATCCAGCCGGCAACGTCCTTGGCCGCGGCGAAGTCGACATCGCCGACGGTGCGTGTCTTGCCCTCGCCCTTCTCGGGCGCCGCTATGCGGTTGATGCCCACATCGATCACCGCCGCGCCCGGCTTGATCCAGTCGCCCTTGATCATCAGCGGCCGGCCGACCGCGGCGACGACGATGTCGGCCCCGCGCACCACGCCGGGCAGGTCGACGGTGCGGGAATGGGCGACGGTGACGGTGCAGTTCTCGCGCAGGAGGAGCTGCGCCATCGGCTTGCCCACGAGGTTCGAGCGTCCGACGATGACGGCGTGCTTGCCGGCGAGGTCGCCGACGAAATCGCGCAGCAGCATCAGGCAGCCCAGCGGCGTGCAGGCCACCGGCCCGGGCAGGCCGATCTGCACCTTGCCGACGCTGGCGGGGGTGAAGCAGTCGACGTCCTTGTCGGGCGAGATGGTGGCGATCACCTTGTTGGGGTCGACCTGCCGGGGCAGCGGGAGCTGGACGAGGATGCCGTGGATCTTCGGGTCGGCATTGAGCTTTTCGATCAGGGCCAGTACCTCGGCCTCCGGCGCGGTGTCGGGCAGCTCGTACTTTTCCGAGTACATGCCGACCTCGACGGTCTGCCGGGCCTTGTTGCTCACATAGATCTGGCTCGCCGGGTCGTGCCCGACGATGACGACGGCGAGGCCGGGGGTGATGCCGTGTTCGGCCTTGAGCCGGGCAACATGGCCGGCGATGCGGCCGCGCAGCCCTTCGGCATAGGATTTTCCGTCGATGATCTGGGCAGTCATGGGTCACCTCGCTCGTCTGGCGGCCCTATTTCACAGCGCGGCGCGTATCTCAACCCCATCGGACGCAAGGGCGTCCCGCACGGCGCGCGCAATGCCCACCGCATCGGGCGTGTCGCCATGGATGCACAGCGACCGTGCGCCGGTGTGCACGATGCTGCCTTCGGCGGCGACGATCTCGCCCGCGGCCGCCAGCCGCACGGCGCGCGCCGCGATGTCCGTCACGTCGTGCAGCACGGCGCCGGGCATCTGCCGGGGCACCAGCAGGCCGCCGGGCTGGTAGGCGCGGTCGGCATAGGCCTCGCGAATGGTGCGATAGCCGAGCGCTTCGGCGACCTCGACCTGCATGGAATTGTCGATCGCCAGCACCGCCATGTCCTGCACCAGCCCCTCGATCGCCGCGAGGCACAGGGCCATCACCGCGGGCTCCTCGGCCGCCATGTTGGCGAGGGCGCCGTGCAGCTTCACGTAGCGGACGGGCCAGCCCTCTTCCTCGGCGATCTCGACCAGCGTGCGGACCTGGGCGCGGATGCTGGCATCGAGCTCCTCGGGCGGCAGCAGCAGACGCCGACGGCCGAAATTCTCGCGGTCGGCAAAGCCGGGATGGGCGCCGACGATGACGCCCCGTTCCCTGGCGGCCCGGACCGTCGCGCGCATGGTGTCGGCGTCGCCGGCGTGGCCGCCACAGGCGACATTGGCCGACGACACGATGCCGAGCATCGCCGCATCGTCGCCGACGCCCTCGCCCAGATCGGCATTGAGGTCGAGCCAGCTCACGGCCGCACCGGCAGGAAGCTGACCGCCGTGCCCGGCCGCATCTGGGCGAAGCGGTCGAGATCGGCGCTGACGATGGTGGCGATGCGCGGGTAGCCGCCGGTCGGCTGGTGGTCGCGCATCAGCACGATGGGCGTGCCGTCGCCGAGGATCTGGATGTCGCCCGGAACGATCGCATCGGAGACGAGGTTGAGCCGCGCCTGGTCGCGGAACAGTCCGTCCGGGTCCTCGAGCCGCACGCCCATGCGGTCGAGGCTGGTGGTCACGCGGAACGTCGCGGTCTCGAACCGCGCGCGCAGATCGGGCTCGAACAGGTCGGCATGGAGGCCCCAGACGACGCGAAGCGGCCCCTCGCCGCCTGCGAGCACGGCGGGCACCGGCGGCGAGCCCTCCTCGCCGAAGCCGATCCTGTCACCTGCCCTGAGCGCCCTGCCCTCGTAGCCGCCGAGCCCCACCGTGACGTTGGTCGAGCGGCTGCCCAGCACGGGCGCAATGTCGATCTCGCGGTCGAACCGGACATAGCCGTAATTGCCCGCGGCGGGCGGCAGATCGACCCGTTCGCCGGCTCCGAGCACGCGGACATCGGGCGTCGCGATGGTCAGCGGCCCGTCAGTCTCGAACGCCAGCCCCTGCGTAAACTCGATGCCGGTGGCGCCGGCCCGCGGCAGCGCCGCACCGGCGCGGGCAAACGCGCCGCGATCCATCGGCCCCGAGGCGCTGACGCCATGGCGCAGCATGCCGAAGCGGCCGGCGTCCTGCAGCGTCGCCAGCGGCCCGGCGCGAAGGATGGTGATGACAGTCACATCGCCACCGTGAACTCGACGGTGTCGCCGGGCGAAAAGGCTGTCGGCGGCGTTTCGTCCGGATCGAAGTTCTGGAATATCGTTCGTCCGATCACGTGCCAGCCGGTGCGGATCGGTGTCGCGGTAATCGCGGTCTGGCCGGCCGCGAACAGCACCGTCCCTGCCGGGACCATCGGCCGTACCTGCTCGCGCCGCGGCACGACCAGCGCGGGGCTATGGAAGCCGCAATAGACGAAGCCGGGGGCAAAGCCCGTGGCCAGCACCCGCAGCGGCGTGTCGTTGTGCCGGACGACAAAGGCGCCCGGGGCGAGCTTCAGCCGGTCGCAGACCTCCATGAGGTCCTCACCGTCGAAGACCACCGGGATGCTCCAGCTGTTCCCGGCCACTTCCACCGGCGCGTCCTGCAGGCGCAGCCGCAATTCGCCCGAGAGCCGCCAGAAGTCGGTGCCCGGCCGCGTGCGCAGCAGCACCGAGACGAGGCCCGGCGCGATCTCCTCGACACCCTCGGGCACATCGGCATCGAGCTGCGCGGCAAAGGCGATCGCCTGCCGGTTGGCCGCGTCGGACAGGCTGTCGCCGAAGCGGACGAGCACGGCGGCGTCGCCGAGGGGCAGGATAGCCGCCATCAGCGCCGCTCCAGCATCGGCTCGACCAGTGCGCTCCAGGCCGGCTGACAGATCGTCGCGCGGTCGTAGCGCCGGATGACCGTTTCGCGCGCGGCCTTACGCATGCCGTCGAATTTCCGCGGGTTGCGGCAGGCCTCGATCATGGCGTCGGCGAGGGCGTCGACGTCGAAGAAGTCGTTGAGGATGCCGTCGACGCCCGGCGTGATCGCGTCGCGGACCGGCGGTGTGTCGGAACCCAGCACCAGGCATTCGGTGGCCATCGCCTCGAGCAGCGACCAGCTCATCACGAACGGATAGGTGTAGTAGACATGCGCGCTCGACAGCGACAGCACCTCGATCATCAGCGCATGCTGCACGCGCCCCACGAAGTGGATGCGGCTGCGGTCGACGCGGTCGGCGACTTCGGCGAACAGCTTCTGCCCCCACGTCGTTCCCTTGTCGGCCGGCTTGCCATAGCCGCCCTCCTCGTCGGCGCCGATGATGATCACGTCGGCGTCGGGCACCTCGGCCAGCAGCCTGGGCAGGGCGCGCGTGAAGATGTGGAAGCCGCGCAACGGCTCGAAGCGACGGTTGATCAGCGTGATCAGTGGACGCGACCCGTCGATCACCTTGCCGCCGCCCATGGTGAGCCGCGGACTGGGATGACGTTTTACCACCGCCGTATCGACGCCCTCGTGGATGATATGCGTGCGCTGCCGGAACATCTCGGGCAGCACCGAGGCCTGGAACGGCGTCGGCGCCACGATCGCGTCCGCCTCGGCGAGCGCCATCGCCATGCCGGCATTCTTGGCATAGAGTTCGTGCGGATCGCGCTCGCGCGGCGGGCTGAATTCGGGATCGAAACCGACGTCGCCGCCGCGGCTGCGATAGTAGTATTCGGCATAGGCGATCTGCCGCGCGGCCGGGAAGATTTCGCGCATATAGATCGTCTCGCCCCAGCCGGGATGCCCCACGATCAGCGCCGGGTCCCAGCCGTCCGCCTTGAGCCTGAGGGCCGCCTGCGCCGCCGCTCCGCCACGGATCAGGTCGGCTTCCGCGCGCACCGCCACCGGCAGGATGCCCTCGGTGGTGCCGCGCCGCGCGCCCCATTTGACCAGCGTCAGTCCGTCGAACGCCCGGCCGGTCTCCGAGGAAATCGCCGCGACCCGATGCCCGTCGGCATGCAGCTTCTGCGCAATGAACCCGAACTGGGCGGGGAAATTGTTATGCACGAAAAGCACATCGCTCATGCCCGTTACTTAGCGAAGGGCGGCAGGGCGCGCGACTGATTTCCGGCGCGGCTGGACGGCAGGTCCGGTAGCGGCTAAAGGCGCAGTGTCGGGCAGGTGGCAGAGCGGTTGATTGCTCCGGTCTTGAAAACCGGCGAAGGTGCAAGCCTTCCGGGGGTTCGAATCCCTCCCTGCCCGCCAGCTTTCCTACACAGCCTTGCGGCGCGTCACGGCGGCCAGATGGTGGCCCAGAGGGGTCAGGCCGCCGGCGCGTGCCTCGGGATTGGCCGCGAGGTATTTCGCGGTGTCGAATTTGGGTCCGGGGTCGCGCCCCTCGGCCGCACCGGTGGTCAGGTAGTGAATGACTGGGTTGACACCCGACCGCAGCACATCGGGATATTGCGACAGGTACCAGGCGGTATCAAACAGCCAGTTGGGATTGTTCCCCAGCAGCCATCCGCGGTTGAGGAAGTGCCACAGCCGCCGCCGCCCGCCGCGCGGCGATTCCGGATAGCGCTCGGCATACCAATTGCTCTGGAACAGCCTGCTTCCGCGGATCCGGGTGTAGTCACGCACCGACCTGAGCCAGCCATTGGGGCGAAAGCCGCGGGCATTGGCCACGTGCAGGAGGACGTTCCTGGCCGCCTGCTTCTCGATCCTCTCGAGGCTTTCATTGGCGGCGGCCGTCTGCTGCTGGAGCAGGTGCCGCAGGTTGAGGCCGTCGGCGCTCTCGGCGTCGAGCCGCTGCTTCAACTGGGCAATGGCCCGGTCGCGTTCGGCTACCGTCGCGTCCAGCCGCGAGATGTGCTCGGCCTGCTCGGCCGTGATCCGGTTCTTGCTCTGTAGCGCGTCCAGCGCGTCCTCGAACGGCACGAGTCGGGCGAAGCCGGAGAAGCCGTCGGCGATCGCCTTCGCCTCTTCCCGCTTGTGCGCATAGGCCTCGCCGCTGCGCAGCAGGGCGTACAGACGGCCGATCTGGTCATCCTGCGAGGGATCGGACGAGATGTTGTGGCGCCGGTCGCTGTTGATCGACCTCAGGATGTCCGCAAGCGCGGCGGAATTGCGCGGCAGCTCGACCCCCACGAAGGCCGCCAGCCGCTCGGCGGCGCGCTCGGGTGCCTCGAACCAGTCGTCGTAGCTCACCACCAGATGGTCGTCCGGAGCGTTGGAGATGAAGTCGCAATTGCAGAGCATCCAGCGGTAGGCGCCGGCGGCATGCGGTATGCGATCGCGCTTCCACAGCGAGGCCGCGACCTCGGCCGGGTTGCGGACGCACAGGACATATCTGGGGGCCAGCTGCTTCCGCTCGAGGATCTGACTCCACAATGGGAGCAGGCGCGTGACGCGTGGATCCTTGAAACCGAACAGCTCGTCGGCCGGCATCCGGCTGTCGAGAAAACCCTCGATCCGTGAACGGATTGCCTTGATTTCCGGCCTCGCCCACCAGGCCGGCGGAAACGCCAGATCGTGCAGCGGCGCGTACTCGGCGATTTCGCCATTTGCCCTGTTCAGCGCGGCCAGGAGCTGGTTGTGAAGATCAACGAGCTCCCAGCGCTCCCAGTGCCCCTCTTCATTGCCCGGACCGACACCGACATCGTCGGCAATGTCCACGCCGAGCGCGCCGAGTAATCTTGCGCAAAGCGACGTTCCACTGCGGTGCATGCCCGCAACGACTACGATTCGCCGTCCTTCCGGCGGGACAATTGCGCTGTTATTGTGTTCCAACTTGCTCTTTCTTCTCGGGCCGGCGCGCAGTATTTCCCAGCATTTGACAGGATTTACAGGCCATACCCGGCAGCTAGGGCGACGTTCTAGTCACCCGGTACGGCGAACCATGGCAGCTATCTTTGGGACGGGCAACCACGGCTTAGGGCGTGAGCACCGTTGCTCCAGTGGTTTGTCGCGCCTCGAGCGCCCGGTGGGCCTGCTGCACGTCGGCGAGGCCGAAGCGCTGGTCGATGGTGGGGCGGATTTTGCCCGTTTCGAGCGCCTCGAGCACCGCCCCGATCGAGCGCTGGAACAATTCCCTGCTCCCCACATAGGAGCCTCCGGTGGGTCGGGTCAGATAGAGCGAGCCGCGGGACTGCAGCATGCTGAGCGCGACGCCGGTGACCGGCCCCGAGGCATTGCCGAAGCTGACCATCAAGCCACGCGGGCGGAGGGTGTCGAGCGAGCCCTCGAATGTCGCCTGGCCGACCCCGTCATAGACCACGTCGACGCCACGGCCGCCGGTCGCCTCGCGGACCCGGGCGGGCCAGCCCTCCTCGCGCGAGTTGAAGGCGTGGGCGGCGCCATTGGCCCGGGCGCGGGCCACCTTGTCGTCGGAGCCGGCGAGCGCGATGACCGTGGCGCCGAGCGCCGCGCCCCATTGGACGAGGAGCGTGCCGGTGCCGCCCGATGCGGCGTGAACGAGGATGGTGTCGCCGGGCTTGACCGCCCAGGTGTCGAACAGCAGATATTGCGCCGTCGTGCCCTTGGTCACGAGCGTCGCCGCAAGATCGGTCGGAACCGATCGGGGCAGCGCCGTCACCCGGGCGGCATTGACTGCCACCTCGTCGGCATAGGCTCCGTCGCCGGCATAGAGGACGCGGTCGCCTTCGCTCAGCCCGGTGACGCCCGCGCCCACGGCGATGACGACGCCTGCCCCCTCCCCCCCCGGCGTCATCGGCAGCGGCATCTTGTAGAGGCCGGTCCGCTGGTAGACGTCGATGAAGTTGAGGCCGACCGCCTCGTTGCGGACCACCACTTCGCCGGCCCTGGGCGTCGGGGTCGGCCGCTCCTCGAGCCGGAGAACCTCCGGCCCGCCCGTTTCGTGGACGACGACGACCCGGCTCACGACTTCTTCCGCGGCGCCGATTTGGGCCGTGACTGCGACCGGGTTGCCGCGTTCTTGGCCCGAGGCCTGGCCGGCGTTGCCGGTGCGGTGGTGGCGGGAGCCGGAGTTGCTGCGGCGGCGAGCGGCTTGTGCGAGGCGACTTCCTCGCGCACCACGCTGCCGGCCGTCGTATGCTGCTTGGCCCCGCCCTGGGGCAGCTTGCCCTTCTTGCGG
>Ga0066255_1002094_pt1 | contig 13542 bp, 19 predicted proteins | sample ThiBiot_750_biof_FD_71148 | JGI IMG/M metagenome (GOLD analysis project Ga0066255, IMG submission 71148) | Wastewater bioreactor microbial communities from Cape Town, South Africa - Thiocy_expt_750_biof (version 2) | ecosystem: Engineered > Bioreactor > Thiocyanate-remediating >... | reverse complement strand
AGCGGGACGGCAGACACGCCTTCTACCGTCTCCACGACCATCACATCCCCGACCTCATGGCCGCGCTTCGCCACCACCACGAGCACGTCGACGACGCCATCGAGACCCAGGATGGCTCCGTCGAAGCGGCGCGGAACAAGGTCACCGACTCGAAGTAGCCCGAGGCTCCGTCGCTTTCCTTGAAGGAAACCGGCAACCGAACATGAACACATCTTCATGTATTCGCTACTCTCGTGGCCGGACCGAAAGTGACCGAGCAGAACCCCGAAATATCGCTTCGCCCCCGGTCGGTGCTGACCAGCAGCGGCTGGCACTGGTCGAAACTCGCCTTCTGGCTGAGCGTCGGCGCGCTCTCGGCAGCCGTTTCCTTCGGGCTGCATCACCTCCCCTACTTCGCCGAGCACGAGCTGATCGGGTCGATAGTCGCCGTCGTGATCGCCAGCTCGACCGCGACGGGCAGCGACTCCGGGATCACCATGATTGTCATCGGGCTCGCGCTCGCGCTGGTGACCGAGCCGCCATAGCCGCTATGACTGTGCCCGCCGCTTGCATCAACGCTTGCACCACTAACACCGTGGATGTGACTGTTGATATCGGCGCTTACGGCGTTACTGAGCAGCGCGCGGCCGGTCAAAGGGCGCAGTGCGGGCGGCGTCCCCGGCCGTGCGGCGGCAAAGGGCCTGCAGGCGACCGTGCGGATCGCGGAGACGTTGCCGGCATTCGTCATCGGCGATCCGGTGCGGTTGCGCGCGGCGCTGGAAAATCTCATCGACAACGCCGTCAAGTTCACCGAGCAAGGCAGCGTCGCGCTGAAAGTGACGCGCGTGAAGGCGCCGAAAGGCAAGGTGCGCGTCGCCTTCGCGGTGTCGGACAGCGGCATCGGGCTGACGCTCGCCGAAATCAAGCGGCTGTTCCGGCCGTTCTCGCAGGCCAATGTTACCATCGCGTCGCGCTTCGGTGGCGCGGGCCTCGGACTGTCGTCGGTCAAGCAACTGGCGCGGGCGATGGGCGGCGACATCGTGGTCGCGTCGCGGCGTGGAGGCGGCACCACCTTTACGCTGACGGTGACGCTGGCCCCGGCGGCCGCGGCGAGCGGGCCGGGCGAAACGGCGGACGCGTCCGCCGAAAGCGTCAGCGGGTTACGCCTGCTCAGCGTCGAGGACAATCCGTTCGGCCGCGTCGTGCTCAACGCCATTCTCACCGAACTCGGGCATCATGCCGAGTTCATCGGGCGCGGCGAACTCGCGGCGGAACGTGTCGCGCAAGGCGGCTTCGATGCGGTGCTGATGGACATGGTGTTGCCGGGCATCAACGGCATCGAGGCGATCCGGCGCATTCGCGCGCTGCGTTCGGCGCACGGGCGCATCGCCATCATCGGTGTCTCCGGACGCGGCGAGGACGAGGCCGCGTCGCGCGCCGCCGGAGCCGACGCCTTCCTGCTCAAGCCAGTGTCTCCCCGGGCGCTCGCAACTGCGCTGCTTGCAGCGAAACGCCGTGCGGCAAGCGCGACTTGATGATCGCCGCGTTCAGTTCTCCGCCGTACACGAAGATCGCGGAGATGAAGTAGAGAAACACCAGCGCGATGATCACCGATGCCAGCCCGGCATACATGGTGACGTAGTTGTTGGCGAAGCGCGCGAGATACTGGCCGAACACCATGCCGGAGATCAGCGAGGCGATCATCGTGAAGATGATGCCGGGCAGGATCTGCATGAAGCCGCGGCGTCCCGATGGCAGCCAGGCGTGCAGGATGAACAGCGCCACGATCATCGCCGGGATGGCGATGCCGTAGCGGATCACGGTCAGCATTCGCTCGTTCGACTCGACCACCACCGGGATGTAGCGGCGCGCGGCTTCGAGAAGCAGCGGGCCGAGCACGATGAGGAACGCCAGGATCAGCGCCGTCGCCGCGGCCACCAGCGTGTAGCCGATCGATTCCAGCCGCAGCCAGTACCAGCGCCGCGTCTCGGTCACCGCATAAGCGCGGTTGAGCGCGACGCGTAGGCTCTCGACTCCGTTGGAGGCGAAATACACCGCGAGCACCGCGCCGACCGTCAGCGCATCGCCGCGTGTTGTCGTCAGCACGTCGTGGATCTCGCCGGACAGCGCGCTGGCGACCTGAACCGGCCACACCTGCAGCATCAGCTCGGCGGCCTGATCGGCGAGTTCCTTCGAGCCGAAGAATCCCGCCAGCGAGGTCAGCACGATCAGGAAGGGAAACAATGCCATCAGCGTCGAGAGCGCGATGTGGCTGGCGATCGCCCAGCCGTCGTCGGCGAGAAAGGTATAGAAGGCGTCCAGCCCGATCATGAAGATGTGGCGAATGGTCTTCACGTCTCACCTTGCATGAAGTGCGAATGCCGGCGCCGGCGCAGCGCCCGTCAACATCCGACACAAATCGCCAAAAAGCTAGTGTTCCAGAGTAGATAAGGCTCAAGTCGCCATGTCGCGAAATGTTGCACATGGCCTGCGAAAGCGGCATTGGCGGCGGCAGGGTTGAGGTGTATGTAGCCGCCATGACGACCTTCCTGAGTAATTTCCTGCTGCCGCTCGCGGCTGCCTCCGTCGTGGTGGTGCTGCTGATGGGCCTCCTCAACATGATGCGTGGCGGTTCGCCGAACTGGTCGCAGAAACTGATGCGCGCCCGCGTGCTGCTGCAGTTCGTGGCCATCATCATCACCATGGTGACGGTCTGGGCCATGGGCCGGTAAGAATGGGTCGCTAAGACCGATTTGCTGAAGAGGCGCGGGGACATTCCATGGTTACGCTCAATCGCATCTACACGCGCACCGGCGACGACGGCACTACGGCGCTGGGCAGCGGCGAACGCCGCGCCAAATACGATCTGCGCATCAGTGCCTATGGTACTGTTGATGAGACCAATGCGGCAGTTGGCGTGGCGCGGCTGCATCTCACTGACGCGCCCGAGCTCGACGCCATGCTCGGCCGTATTCAGAACGACCTGTTCGACCTCGGCGCCGATCTGGCGGTGCCCGAACGCGAGGGAAAGGCCGAGCGGTTGCGGGTGCTGTCGACCCAGGTCGATCGGCTCGAGCGCGACATCGACACGCTGAACGCGAAACTGGCCCCGCTGACGTCCTTCATTCTACCCGGCGGTTCGCCTGCCGCGGCATACCTTCACGTAGCGCGCACGATATGCCGCCGCGCGGAACGCGTGATGGTGGAACTTGCCGCGCAACCGAATGAAAAGGTCAGTCCGCCGGCCATCCAGTACATCAACCGGCTGTCGGACTTCCTGTTTGTCGCGGCCCGTGTGGTGAACGATAATGGAGCGCGGGACGTGCTCTGGGTTCCGGGCCAGAATCGCTGACCGCGCGCCAACCTGGACGCATTCTCGGCCCGGAAGTTGACCCCGGTTGGCGGGGGCTTTAGGTTCCGCGCCAAGCTGCCGTGGCTGGCGTGAATTCAATGTTCTTCAACACGAAAGAGGATCGATGAAGGTTCTGGTGCCGGTAAAACGCGTGGTCGATTACAACGTCAAGGTTCGCGTCAAGAGCGACGGATCGGGTGTCGAACTCGCCAACGTCAAGATGTCGATGAATCCGTTCGACGAAATCGCCGTCGAGGAAGCCCTGCGCCTGAAAGAGGCCGGCAAGGCGACCGAAGTGGTGGTGGTGTCGATCGGTCCGGCGCAAGCTTCGGAAACGCTGCGCACCGGTCTGGCGATGGGCGCCGATCGCGGCATCCTCGTCAAGGTCGAGGGCAACGCCGAGCCGCTCGCGGTGGCGAAGCTGCTCAAGGCCATCGCGGACGAAGAGAAGCCCGGCCTTGTCATCCTCGGCAAGCAGGCCATCGACGACGACAGCAATCAGACCGGCCAGATGCTCGCCGCCTTGCTCGGCTGGTCGCAGGCGACGTTCGCCTCCAAGCTCGAAGTCGAAGGATCGGATTTCAAGGTGACGCGTGAAGTCGACGGCGGCCTGCAGACCGTCAAGCTGAAGGGACCGGCGATCGTCACCACCGACCTGCGCCTCAACGAACCGCGCTACGCCAGCCTGCCCAACATCATGAAGGCGAAGAAGAAGCCGATCGACGAAAAGACCGCCGAGCAATACGGCGTCGATCTCACGCCACGGCTTGAGATTGTCAAAACCGCCGAACCCGGTGGCCGCAAAGCCGGCGTCAAGGTCAAGGACGTCGCCGAGCTGGTGTCGAAACTCAAGAACGAAGCCGGGGTTATCTGATGACGACGTTGCTGATTGCCGAACACGACAATGCCGGCCTGAAGGATGCGACCAACAAGGCGCTGACCGCAGCAAGCCAACTCGGCGCCGAGGTGCATGTGCTGGTGGCGGGCGAGAACGCCAAGGGCGCGGCCGATGACGCCGCCAAGCTCAAGGGCGTGACCAAGGTGCTGCTGGCGGACAACGCCGCCTATGCGCATGACCTCGCCGAGCCGTTGGCGGCGCTGATCGTGTCGCTGGCCCCGAACTACGATGCCTTCGTCGCGCCCGCGACGTCGCGCTTCAAGAACGTGATGCCGCGCGTTGCGGCCTTGCTCGACGTCATGCAGGTGTCGGAAATCACCAAGGTGATCGCGCCCGACACCTACGAGCGCCCGATCTACGCCGGCAACGCCATCCAGACCGTGAAGTCGAAAGACGCCAAGAAGGTCATCACGGTGCGGACTTCCACCTTCGCTGCGACCGGCGACGGCGGCAGCGCCGCGGTGGAGAATGCCGCGGCGGCGGCCGATCCGGGCCTGTCGAGCTTCGTCGGCGAGGAGGTTGCCAAGAGCGACCGCCCCGAACTGACCTCTGCCAAGATCATCGTCTCCGGTGGTCGCGCCATGCAGAGCCGCGAGAACTTCGCCAAGTACATCGAGCCGCTGGCCGACAAGCTCGGCGCCGGCGTCGGCGCCTCGCGCGCCGCGGTCGATGCCGGTTACGCGCCGAACGACTGGCAGGTCGGCCAGACCGGCAAGGTTGTGGCGCCGGAGCTATACGTCGCCATCGGCATTTCCGGTGCGATCCAGCATCTGGCGGGCATGAAGGACTCCAAGGTGATCGTGGCGATCAACAAGGATGAGGACGCGCCGATCTTCCAGGTCGCCGACTACGGCCTGGTCGCCGACCTCTATCAGGCGGTGCCGGAATTGACCGAAGAACTCGGCAAACTCGGCCGTTAACCGTTAAGATGACGACGCGGAGATAGAACTAGAGTCGGATTCAAGGCTGACGCATCCGACTTTAGTCTGCCGCGCTGGCGATAACTGGGGCTTCGGCCGGACATCCAGACTCCGGCCAAGGTTTATGCAAGGATGAGCCGCCTGCGATGTGCGCGCGATGCTCCGATGAGATGATGAAATGTCGATAGAGATCAAGAAGGTCGGCGTGATCGGTTCGGGCCAGATGGGCAATGGCATTGCTCACGTGGCGGCCTTGGCGGGGTTCGATGTCGCGCTCTACGACATCTCGCCGGACCGCCTCAAGTCGGCGATGGCCACCATCAACGGCAATTTGTCGCGGCAGGCGACAAAGAAGATCATCACCGAGGAGGCGCATAAGAAGGCGCTGAGCCGGATCAAGGCCGAAGAAAGCCTCGACGGGCTGGCGGACTGCGATCTGGTGATCGAGACCGCCGTCGAGAAGGAAGAGGTCAAGCGCAAGATCTTCCACGACCTCTGCGCCGTGCTGAAACCGGAAGCCATTATCGGCTCCAACACCTCGTCGATTTCGATCACCCGGCTGGCCGCCTCGACCGACCGCCCGGAACGCTTCATCGGCGTTCACTTCATGAATCCGGTGCCGGTGATGGAACTGGTCGAACTGGTGCGCGGCATTGCCACCGACGACGCGACATTCGATGCGGTGCGCAATTTCGTCACCAAGGTTGGCAAGCAGATCGCGGTGTCGGAGGATTTTCCGGCCTTCATCGTCAACCGTATCCTGCTGCCGATGATCAACGAGGCGATCTACACGCTGTATGAAGGCGTCGGCAACGTCGAAGCCATCGATGCGGCGATGAAGCTCGGCGCGCATCACCCGATGGGGCCGCTCGAACTGGCGGATTTCATCGGCCTCGATACCTGCCTGTCCATCATGCAGGTGCTGCACGACGGCCTGTCGGATTCCAAGTACCGGCCGTGCCCGCTGCTGGTGAAATACGTCGAAGCCGGCTGGCTTGGCCGCAAGACACAGCGCGGCTTCTACGACTATCGCGGCGAGAAGCCGGTTCCGACGCGCTGACGTTTTCCCATTGAATGGGCGTGTCATGCCCGCGCAAGCGGGCATCCAATAGCCCTTGCCGCAGGATGTGATGCGCGGTGTTTACTGGATCGCCCGATCAAGCCGGGCGACGACGTCTTCTATGTAAGTGACGTCGCATCCAAGACCTCGCTTCGTGCCAGAATTCGTTAACCGCGGCCGGCTATAGCTCGGCGGTGGAGTCATGCGTATGGACATGGGTTTGATCACGGCTGCCGTCGGCATGATGGCCAGCAACACGCAGTCGCAGATCGCGACCCGCGCGCTCAAGATGAATCTCGATGCGCAGGCGCAGGTGCTGCAATTGCTGGCGCCGGCACAAAACAGCCCGGCGGCCAACAACGCGCCGGGCGTCGGTGGTAATCTCGATATCTCGGTCTAGCCCGATGTCGGGCAGGCTTGCGAAGCCGGTGTGATCCAGCCGATGCCGACGCCGCCCGGCTGCATCAGGATCGCCATCCTGCCGACATTCGGCACGTCGAAAATCGGCTTCATCAATTGCGCGCCGGCCGCCACCGCCTTCTGAACACGCGCGTCGACATCGTCGACTGCGAGATATGGCATCCAGCCGTCGGCGACATCTTCGAAGCCGGGCCGGTTGGTCGGGAAGATGCCACCGACGGGCTTACCGTCAGCAAGTGCGATCCAGTAGCATTCGCCATCGGGTTGGGCCTGCGCCTCGTAGGACCAGCCGATCGTTTGGGCGTAGAAAGCCTTGAAGCGCTCGGGGTCGCGGGTGACGAACTCCGTCCAGTTGAAATGACCATGCGGTGTCATGCGTATCCCCAACCAGGTTACAATTTGACGATCGTTTCGAAGCCGCCATAGATCATCCGCTTGCCGTCGAACGGCATCGCCTTGGGGTCTATCATCTTGGCGAGACGCGGATCCTTCATCACCTTGGCGTTGACCTTGTCGCGATGCGCACGCGACTTGTAGGCGATCCACGAGAACACCACGGTCTCGTTGGGCTTCAGCTTCACGCTACGCGGAAACGACGTCAGCTTGCCGACCTTGACGTCCTCGGCGACGCATTCGCGGTAATCCAGCGCGCCGTGCTCGCGCCAAATCTTGCCGGCCTTGCGCGCCAAAGCGCGATAGGCGGCGAGGTTCTTCTTTGGCACCGGCACGATGAAACCGTCGACATACTGCATGAAAACTCCTTTCGGTTGCGATCAAGAGTGGCAGCAGGCACCAGTCGCGCCTGCCGTGGTGTATTCGTCGTGCCGCTTCACCCAATCCATCAGATTATGATGCGGGCCGTTCTCGTCGCGGCCCTTCGGCGTCATGTCGAGCAGCATGTAGGTGCTGAGGACTTCCTCGCCGCCGCGGCCGTAGCTGGAATAGGTGTGGAAGATATCGCCGGCCTCGTCCTTGACGAACACGCTGCGCCCGGGGAGTTCGTCTATGCCCGGCTCGATCATGTCGTAGTTGTATTCGACCTTGCCACGCGCGAGATCCTCCGGCCGGAACGAGACGTGGAAGTCGTAGTTGAAGTCGTTGCCGAACGACGACACCCAGGCGAAATGCCAGCCCATGCGCTTCCTGTAGGCTTCGATTTCGGCCAGCGGCGCGCGCGACACCGCGACATAGGCGACGTCGCGCTGGGCGAGATGCACCAGCGCGCCCTCGACGTGATCGGCGCCGAACGAGCAGCCGACGCAACCTTCCTTCCAGCCGGGGCCGAGCATGAAGTGATTGACGATCAGCTGGCTCTTGTCGCCGAACAATTGCGCCAGCGTCTTTTTGCCTGCAGGCGTGTCGAAGACATATTCCTTCTCCACCTTGACCCACGGCAAAGCGCGACGTTCGGCGCTGATCTCGTCGCGCAGCCGGGTCAGTTGTTTCTCGCGCGCCAGATGCGCCTTGCGCGCGGTCAGCCATTCGTCGCGGGACACGATGGCGTGGTGTTGCATGGCCGACTCCATGATTGCGGAACGAGAGTGTCGATGGCGGTTCAGGCGGCTTGCGTCTGCTTCACCGGGAACGGCTCGCGCCACGCCGGCAATTCGTTGAGGCGGGCGTGCCAGCGTTCGATCTCGGCGAAATCCTCGACCGGGATTCTGGCCTTGGCGGCGTAAGGCAGCGATACGCCGACGGCGAAGTCGGCCACCGTCAAGAGATCGCCGAGCAGATATTTGCGGCCCTTGAGATGCTCGTTGAGCACGTTGGCGAACTGCCGGAAATAACCGGTTGATTCTTTCACGACGGTGGCGTCGGGTTCGCCGAGGCCGACCGTCGGCTTGATGATGTGCTGGAAATACAGCGCGCCGGCGTGCCGCGTGAAGTGGTCGGCGTTCCAGCTCAGCCAGCGCATCACTTCGATCTGGCGCGGGCCGTCCGGCCACAGGTCCGAACCGGCGGCGCGGGCGAGATAGCACATGATGGCGTTGGCTTCCCACAGCCGCATTTCGCCATCCTGCAGCACCGGCACCTTGCCGTTGGGATTGATGGCGAGGAATTCCGGGCGGCGTTGTTCGCCCTTGGCGAGATCGACATAGACATAGTCGACCGGCGCATTGAGATAATGCGCGACGGCGCAGGCTTTGCGCGGGTTCAGGGTCTCTGCGTAGAACAATTTCATGGCAGCCTCCTGTCGGTTTGAAGTCAGGCGAAAAATCGTTCCAACTTGTCCATGGTGCCCATCCAGCCGCGTTCATGGCCGTCACGCGCGGCCTGATCGAAGAACTGGCCGTGGTTGAGCGACAGCAGCGTGCCGTCGCCATCCGGGCGCAGCGTCACGGTGACGACGGATTCGCGCTCCGGCGTGGTGTGCCACGCCCAGCTGAACACCAGCCGCTGATCCGGCACGACGTCGCGATAGGTGCCGCCGACCTGGTGGAATTCACCGTCCTCGGTCTTGAAGCTGATGCGGAAGCTGCCGCCGACGCGGACGTCCATCTCGGCCTGCACCGAGCCGTCGATGGTGTGCGCCGGGCCGAACCAGCGGACTATTTTTTCGGCGTCGGTCCACGCCGCGAAGACTTTCGCGGGCGCGGCGTTGAGACGGCGGTTGATGGTGAGGCTTGGCTGGGTGAGCACGCGTCATCCTCCACAAAGGCTGCGAGACGATCGAGCTGTTCGGTCCAGAAACGCTGATAGCGACTGAGCCACTGCATGGCGTCTTCCATGGGGCCTGCGGTGAGGCGGCAGGTCACGGTGCGTCCGGTCTTGCTGCGCGCGATCAGCCCGGCGTCGGACAGCACGTCGAGATGCTTCATCACCGCCGGCAGCGACATCGCGAACGGTTTGGCCAACTCGCTGACCGTCAGATCGTTGCGCCCTTCGAGCTGGGTCAGCAATGCACGACGGGTCGGGTCGGCGATCGCGGCGAATGTCCTGTCGAGCTGGTCGGTCGGATAGTAAACCATGTGGTTAAGTATAGACACATGCGTGCGGGCGTCAAGGGGCACCCGGACATAACGGCTGTGAGCATCGAAATGCGATCCCGATAAGGAGTGTCGTCCCTGCGAAAGCAGGGACCCATACGCCGTGTCGCTAATGATATGGAAGGCGGTCGTCACTCGCCGCGAATGGCTCCGCCAACCACAGGGACGCCAGGGGGTCTGGGTCCCTGCTTTCGCAGGGACGACGACAGTCTGTCAGCGCCTACGGCTTGAGCGCGGCCTGGATCAGCTTGATGGCGTCGTCGCTGTCCCATTCGGCGGGACCGGCGATGTTGCCGATCTGGCAGCCGTTACCGTCGATCAGCACCGAGGTCGGCATGCCGAGCGCCAGCCCGATGGCCTTGAGGTCCTGAAACACCTTGGCCTTGGCGTCGCTGAAATTGCCGAGCCGGGTCAGGTTGGCCTCTTTCAGGAAATTCTTCGGCTTGTCCGGATCGCGGGTATCGATGTTGACCGCCACGACCTGAAACTGGTCGCCGCCGAGCTTGGCCTCAAGGCGTTCGAGCGCCGGCATCTCCTTGCGGCACGGCACGCACCACGTCGCCCACAGGTTGAGCAGTACGGTGCGGCCCTTCCAGTCGGAGAGTTTCTTGGCATTGCCATGACCGTCGTCGAAGGCCAGATCCGGCATCTTCATCGGCTTCGACACCATGGTCACCGCGGCAACCTCGCCGGTGGCCAGCGGCGCGATCTTCTGAGCCAGGGCCGCGGCGCCGGCGCAATCGCCCGCCGCGCTCTGCTGCGATTTCAGCGCCGTGAAGTTATGGACAATGCCGTAGCCGACGATGGCGCCGGCCACCACCGCGCTCAGAATCAGCGGCAGGCGGCGGCGAGTGGGGCTGGGCGGGGTGGCGGGATCGGGCATATCGTTTGTCATTCTATGTCAGATGCGGCTATGCAGGGGCCGGATTACAGGAATGGTTGGCCGGGGTCGCCGGTCAGGATGCAGATAAGCGGTGCGGCATGAGCAATAAGATGTGGGGCGGCAGGTTCAAGGATGGGCCTGATGCGATCATGGAGGAAATCAACGTCTCGATCGACGTCGATCGTCACCTTTACGCCCAGGATATCGCGGCATCCAAGGCACACGCCGCCATGTTGGCCGCGCAGGGCATTATAACGGCCAGTGATGCAAAAAACATCGCCAAGGGTCTAGACACGATTTTGTCAGAGATCGGCAAGGGCACGTTCACGTTCAAGCGAGCGCTCGAGGACATTCACATGAATGTCGAGAGCCGGCTCAGCGAATTGATCGGGCCTGCGGCCGGGCGGCTGCATACCGCGCGTTCGCGCAACGATCAGGTTGCAACCGATTTCCGCCTGTTCGTCCGCGATACGATCGACGAGACCGACGCGGCGCTGGCCGCCTTCCAGCACGCGCTGGTCGAGCGGGCGCTGGAACATGCCGACACCGTGATGCCGGGCTTCACGCATCTGCAGACCGCGCAGCCGGTGACGTTCGGCCATCACCTGCTTGCTTACGTCGAGATGGCGGCGCGCGATCGCGGCCGCTTGGCCGATGCGCGCAAGCGGCTCAACGAAAGCCCGCTCGGCGCGGCGGCGCTGGCCGGCACCTCGTTCCCGCTCGACCGCCATGCCACCGCCACAGCATTGGGTTTCGACCGCCCGATGGCCAACTCGCTCGATGCGGTGTCGGACCGTGACTTCGTGCTGGAAACGCTGTCGGCAGCCGCTATCGCATCGGTGCATCTGTCGCGCTTCGCCGAGGAGATCGTGATCTGGACCTCGCCGCTGGTCGGCCTGGTGCGGCTGTCGGACAAGTTCACCAGCGGTTCCTCGATCATGCCGCAGAAGCGCAACCCGGATGCCGCCGAACTGGTGCGCGCCAAAACCGGCCGTGTCATCGGTTCGCTCAGCGCGCTGCTGATCGTCATGAAGGGCCTGCCGCTGGCCTACCAGAAGGACATGCAGGAGGACAAAGAGGGCGCCATGCAGGCGTTCGCCGCGCTGTCGCTTGCGGTGCGCGCCATGACCGGCATGGTGCGCGATCTGGTGCCGGACGCGGCGCGGATGAAGCTCGCCGCCGGCGAGGGCTACGCCACCGCCACCGATCTGGCCGATTGGCTGGTGCGGACCCTGAAGATGCCGTTCCGCGAAGCGCATCACGTCACTGGGCGCATCGTCGGCATCGCCTCGAAGCAGGGCGTCGCGTTGCACGAACTGCCGCTCAAGGAGATGCAGGCGGTGGAGCCGAAGATCACCGCCGATGTGATGAAGGTGCTGTCGGTCGAAGCCTCGGTCCAGAGCCGCACCAGTTATGGCGGCACGGCGCCGAAGAATGTTCGCGCGCAGGCCAAGGCGTGGCTCAAGCGCTTGCAAAAAGAGCAGAAATTGGGCTGACGCGGCGAATTCGCCGGAAATTCGACACCCTTCAGGGCTCGCCAGCCCGGAGCAATCTTTGTATGGTGACGCTGCATTTTGGGGATTTTGCCGTGAGCCGTATATCCAGCCCTGTCCCGTCCCGTTGGGCGGTGATCCTGTTGTCTGCCGCAGCGCTGGCGTTGGCCGGCTGTGGGCGCAAGAGCGGGCTCGATCTGCCGCCGACGGCGTCGGCGCAGCCGAATAATGCGCCGCAGGCGGATGCTGCCGCGACGCCGGGCAGCGTGTTCGACCCGTCGTTCGGGGTCAACAAGGACCCGGTCGCGCCCAAGGGCCAGAAGAAATCGTTCATTCTCGATCCGCTGCTGGATTAAGCCGCCCATGCGTCACTTCGATTATCGCGACGGCGTGCTGCACGCCGAGGCCGTCAACCTGTCCACGGTCGCGGAACAACTCGGCACGCCGTTCTACTGCTATTCCACGGCGACGCTGGAGCGGCACTACCGGGTTTTCACCGAGGCCTTCGCCGGCACCGATCATCTGGTCTGCTACGCCATGAAGGCGAATTCGAACCAGTCAGTACTGCGCACGCTGGCGAAACTCGGCGCCGGCGCCGACGTGGTGTCGGGCGGCGAACTCAAGCGCGCACTGGCGGCGGGCATTCCGGCGAACAAGATTCTGTTTTCCGGCGTCGGCAAGACGGCCACTGAGCTGCGTGCGGCGCTCGAAGCAGAGATTCGTTGCATCAACGTCGAGTCCGAACCCGAGCTTGAATTGCTGTCGCAGATCGCGGCGCAGATGGGCCGCACCGCGCACATCTCGATCCGCGTCAATCCCGATGTCGATTCCGGCACGCACGCGAAGATTTCCACCGGCAAGTCGGAGAACAAGTTCGGCATTCCGATCGCGCGCGCCCGCGAGGTTTACGCGCGCGCCGCCAAGCTGCCGGGTATCGCGGTCACCGGCGTCGATATGCACATCGGCAGCCAGATCACCGATCTCGGTCCGATGGAGGCGGCGTTCCGGCTGCTGGCCGATTTCGTCAACGTGCTGCGCGGCGACGGCCACACCATTTCGCACGTTGATTTCGGCGGCGGTCTCGGCGTGCCGTATTACGAGGATCGCGCCGCGCCGCCGGAGCCCTTGGCCTATGCCGCGATGGTCAAGCGCGTGACGCACAATCTCGGCTGCACCCTGATGTTCGAGCCGGGCCGCATGATCGTCGGCAACGCCGGCATCCTGGTGACGCGGGTGATCTATGTGAAGCGCGGCGATGCGCGCAATCTTGCATCTGGTTGCCGTCGACCCGGATCTCGTCCATCGTCGCCGGCGGGAACGCGGCGCGAGAGATGTTACGCAGCGCGCAGTCGAACGCGTCAAACTGGCGCAGCGGCGACGCGCGCAAGGAGGGAACGTCGAGTTCTGTGATCGAATTCCAGCTAATCCACAGCGCCTGCAGCGACGGGAACTGCGCGTCGCGCGGCAGCGATGCCAGCTCGTTGTGCTGTTTGATACAGACAACAAACAAAAGGATCAAGCAGGCGTCAGGAACGACGATCTGCATCGCT
>Ga0066255_1001388_pt2 | contig 13575 bp, 9 predicted proteins | sample ThiBiot_750_biof_FD_71148 | JGI IMG/M metagenome (GOLD analysis project Ga0066255, IMG submission 71148) | Wastewater bioreactor microbial communities from Cape Town, South Africa - Thiocy_expt_750_biof (version 2) | ecosystem: Engineered > Bioreactor > Thiocyanate-remediating > Anaerobic-Aerobic... | reverse complement strand
GCCGTGCGCTACGTGTCCGCCATGCCCGACCGCTCCGCCCACCGGGCCGCCATCGAGCACCTCGGCTGGGACCAGCAGCGCCTGCCCCGCACCGCCTAGCACCCGCCAGACGCGGAACGCCCCGAGCCTGCGGCCCGGGGCGTTCTCCGATCTCTGGGTGCGGCCCAAGGGCCGCTGGTGCCTACTCGGGCAGGACGTCGACGAGCTTGCGGCCGGCGCGGCGGCCGAACTTCACGGTGCCGTCGATGGTGGCGAACAGGGTGTCGTCACCGCCGCGACCGACGTTCTCGCCGGGGTGGAAGTGGGTGCCGCGCTGGCGGACGAGGATGGAACCGGCCGTGACGGCGGTGCCGTCGTAGGCCTTGACGCCGAGGCGCTGTGCGTTGGAGTCGCGGCCGTTCCGGGTGGAACCGCCGCCCTTGGTCTTCGACATGTCGTCAGCCCTTCGTGATGGCGGTGGTCTCGATGGTCGCTGTCGACAGCCCCTCCAGGAGCACGTCGCGCGAGGCGCGGACCGTGGCGCCGTCGATCGTGGCGGCGACCGTGTTGGCGATGCTGGCGTCGACCGTCGAGAGCCCGGCCGCCACGGCGCCGATGCTGAAGCCGAGCGAGCCGGCGGCGCCGAGAATGGCGGACGATGCCTGGGCGCTGACGGCGACGTCCCGGCTGGCGATGCTGCCGCCCCTGACATCGGCCGTGACGACATTGTCGATGGATTGCAGCGCGATCGAGGCGACGCCGGCGAACTGCCCGGTCGCCACGCCGAGACCGACGGCGACGCCGGTGATCGTCGAGCCGTCCTGCGCGCGAACGCTCACCGCCGTCGAGCTGGTCAGGTCGATATTGGCGATGGTCGCGATATGCGACTGCGCGATCGTGTTGAGCAGGAAGGAGATGCCGGCATTGTTCTGGCCGGCCTGGATGGCACCCGCGACGGCGACGATCGAGGCGCCGGTCGGGTTGGCGGCGCCATCCGCGTTGGTGGCGCTGCCGCTGAAGTCGATCTGCCCGGGATCGGTCGCCGCCATCCGGCTGGCCAGTGCGGCGTCGAGCGTTGCGTCGCGCCCGCTATCGGCGAGCACGATGACGTCGCCGTCCATGGCGATGCGCGCGGGAGCGCCCGCGCCGTCGGTCACGGCGGCGCGGGTCGTCGGGCTGACATCGTTGATGACGAAGGCGCCGGCGAGTCCGTTCGAATTGGGACCGCCGCCGCCGGCGATCGCGCCCGAGGCGATCCGGCTCGAGGTCCGGGCGACCACGCTCAACCGATCCATCGCGCCGATGCTGGAATCGGTGACGAGGGCCGCCACCGCGTCGCGACCGCTCGGATCGGCGATCGAGACATAGGTGAAGGCCATGCCGAGCCCGGCCTGGGCGCCGGCATAGGCTGCGCCGCCGCCGATGCCGATATCCGTCGTGCGGTAGGCGTTGACCAGCACGTCGTTGCCGGAGGAGGCGCCGGAAATGCCCGCGATGGCGGAACGCTCGATCTGGGCAGTGACGCTGTCGGTGATCAGGCCGATCGCGCCCGAGATCGCAGCCGCGCCGCTGTTGGCGCGGGCGGCGGCGATGCTGACGCCGACCACGGTCTGGCGACCGCCCGCAAGCGCCTGGACGGTGGTGTCCCCTGCGCCGGTGATGGTCGAATCGCTGATCCGCGCATCGGTGCTGTTGTCGAAGATGCCGATCGAGACGGCGCCGGAGAGGGCCCCGCTCAGCGGGCTCGACGCGCCGGTGAGGTTCAGCGCGGCCGAGCCGGAGCCCAGCTCCGCGATGGTGGCGTTCGACGCCGCGACATCGGTCGTGACCGTACCGCTGTCCTTGCCGACGACGACCGCGCCGTCGATCCAGGCGGAGGTGCCGAGCGTCGTCGTCGCGACCGCCGCGCTGCCGGCCGCGGTGAGGCTGAGCCCGCTGCCGGCGCCGGAGCGCGTCCAGGCCGCCTGCGACTTGCCCTCCGCGGCAGCCGCCTTGAAGAAGCTGAGCTTCGAGGCATTGGGATCGGAGACAGCGGCGGCGATCGAGGCGACGGTCATGCGCCCGTCCGTTACCGCCTCGACGTCGAGCGAGCGGGTCGTGATCAGGCCGGCGCCATAGCCTCCGCCGAGCCGGTTGTCCGAGAGATCCGTCGCATTGTCCCCGACATAGGCACGCGTGACGCCGGCGGTGTCCAGCGCCGCGACCGAGATGCCGACGGCATTTCCGCCGCCATAGGTGACGGCGCCCGTCAGCGCGAAGAGCGAAACGAACTGATGCGCGGCCACCGCGACGCTGGTGACGTCGATCGTCGCCTGGTTGCTGATCGAGGCGAGGGTGCGGTTGTCGATGCCGACCAGCGCGACCATGCCGTTGGCCGCGAAATCGCCGGCCGCCTTGCCGGAGGTCGGCGCCAGCACGAAGATCCTGTCGGAGGTGGTTGCCGCGACCTCGAGTTCGAGCGCGGTGACGGTCGCGCCGGCGCCGATGGCGGCGACGGTGCTGCTCTGGCGGCCGATGTCGGCGAAGGAGCCGCCGACCGCGTCGCCGGAACCGCCATTCGCACCGGTACCCGAGAAGATGCCGTAGTTGCCGGCGACGTCGATCGTCTCCGTCGTCGTCGTGGCGACGACCGCGACGCGCTTGTCGAAGCTCACCGCGTCACCGGTGCCGAGGGTGGCCGTCCAGGTGCCGAGCCCGCTGCTCTGACGCAGCGTGGCGCCGGGCCCGACATAGGCCTCCGTCGTGTTGCCGATCCGGTAGTAGTCGACCGCACCGGCGAGCCCGAGCACGGTCGATTCCACGGTGGCGCTGGCATAGCTCGTCAGGATGTTGCCGGCGACGCCGAAGGTTCCGTTGAGGTGCGAGATCGTCTCGGCGGGTCCGGCCCAGTCGGTCCAGGTATTGGCGATCGGGACCTCGGTCGTCGCCGAGACGCCGATGGCGTTGGTGGCGTCGACGGTGACGCCCGCGCCGATCGAGGCCTGCGAGGCGTGGTTGATCGCGCCGTAGACGACCCCGGCCGACATGGCCGTCATAGCCTCCGGGTCGATGCCGCTCGGGTTCTTGGAGTTCGAGCTCGTGCCCGAATCGGCGGAGAGGCGCAGTGCGAAATCGCGGACGTCGCTGACCACCGCCGCCTTGTCGGCGTAGATGGTCGGGGCGCTGCCGCCGGTATCGGCCGCGATCGACGCGTTCGCCGAAAGATTGCTCGATGCCAGCGTCAGCGTGCTGCCGAACTTGCCCACTTCCATCGGCGCGAGCTTCGAGATCAGCGGGGCGAAGACGGTCTCCACCGCCGCACTGATGCCGATGCCCTGGATGATCAGGTTCTGCCCAAGCGTGACGGCAGAGGTGGTCGCGTTCTTGCTGTTGTCGGACAGTGCCTCGACCGTGACGGTGCCGACCCGGCTGCCGCTGGAGCCCAGAGACGCGCCGAGACGAGCCACGGCGCTCGATTGCGCGTCGGAATAGGCGACGGATATCCCGACCGTGCCGCCACTGATCGACATCGCGGTGGCCGAGGTCGAGAAGGCGTTGTTGTTGATCGCCGAGACCCGCACATTTCCCGCGGAGCCGACCGTGACGTCCGCGCCGGAGCTCACGATCGCGCGGGTCTGGATATCGGTGGTGCCGACGGCGACGGCGAAATTGGCGAGGGTCTGCCCGCCGGAAAGCGCGAGCGCCGTCGCGCCGAGCGTCGCCTCGTTGCTGGCGGCGACGGTCAGGTTGCGCCCGGCCGAGATCGTCGCGCCCGAGAGCACCTCCGCCGTCACACGGGCCTTGAGCTCGGCATAGGTGACTGCCACCGCCGCCGGCGAGACCGCCGTGAACGAGATCGCCGGGAGGGTCGCCTCCTGGGCGCCGGTGGCGCTGATGACCAGATCGCGCGTGGCGGTGACGGAGGCGGTGTCCTGGATGGAGACGCGCGCCGTGATGTCGCTCGCGACATAGCCGCCGTTGAGGCCGCTCAGGATGGCGAGGTTGGTCTGCCCCGCGAACTGCGCGATGCCCAGATCCGGATTCAGGAAGGATGAGACGCCGCTGGCATCGGCGAGGAACTTGACGTCGCGGCCGGAGACGGTGCCCCCGATCTCGATGACGGCGGATGCGCTGGCCTTGCCGGAGTTTCGGGCGTCGGAGGCGGAGGCCGTCAGCGTAATGTCGCCGGCGGCGTAGCCGCTGCCGGGGCTGACCTCGGCGAGCAGCTTGCCGGCGATCGAAATGTTCGGCGCGGCGAGCGAGATCGAGCCCGAATTGCCGGTGGAGGGGTTGGCAGCCGAGAGCACGCCGCCATTGGCCGCGCGGTTGAACTGTCGCGTGTCGATGATGCCGTCGCCGGCGATGGTGATGCTGCTGCTCGCCTCCAGCACCACATTGGTGCCGTTGGTGATCATGTTGGCGCTGCCGACGCTGCCGATCACGATGTCGGAGGGGTCGATGTAGAGCAGGCCGGCCTTGCCGCTGCGCGCCGAGAGATCGACATCGACGGCGCCGAGCGTCACCGTCTGCCGGGCGCTCAGCTCCAGGAAACCGCCATCCCCGCTCGTTCCGCCGAGGCCGCGGAACACCGCACCGGTGGCGACGTCGAGGTCGGTGCCGGCGAAGACGATCACCGAGCCTGCCTTGCCGGCCGCTTCCCGGGCGGCGCTGACGTCGATCGTCGCGCCACGCGCGATCGCGATGGCGGCGTCCGAGGTCAGCGAGACCGTGCCACCGTCGGCGAGGTTGACGCTGCCCTCCGCCGCACCCGCGGGATTGCCGTGCCGGGGCGCCACGCCGGTGGCGGCGATCCTGGCCGTCGCGGCGATGCTCGTGCCCTTGCCCGAGCGCACCGCGATCGTACCGGCGCTGCGGCGCCCGCGCGCCTGGGCCGTGAGCTGGCCGGAGATCGAGGCGGTTCCGGCCGCGAGGATCTCGATGCCGCCACCCTTGCGAGCGACCATCGCGCCGCCCCGGCGCAGGCCCGTGGTGTTGACGCTCTGGGCGAAGGCGGCGCGTTGCCGCTCGCGACGCTCGGCGATGTCGACCGGCGCGGCATTGGCAGTGATCCTGCCGGCCACGCTGACCGACTGGCCGTTGAGCGAGACGCCGCGCCGCGCGTTGACCGCTCCCTCGATCGAGATGCGGCCATCCGGCGAGATCGGCACGTCGTTGGCCCGAAGGCGCGCGGCGAGCGTCTCATTGACGACGCCGCCGGGCCCGACGACCTGGTCGAGGAAGTCGCGTGTCGGCGTGTTGACCGTAAGCTGTCCGGTGTTGACCACGCCGTTCGGGCCGACCGTGAACCCGGCCGAATCCGAAAAATAGACGTGCCCGCCGATCTGGCCGTTGCGGTAGGAATTCAGGATGCCGTCGATGACGACCGGCCCGTCGCGCACGATGTTGACCAGCGCGCCGGTGTTCTGCGGCAGGTGCATGTTGACGGTCGTGCCCGCCGCCTGCTCGAAGCGCGAGAAGGAGTTGTAGCCGGCACCGGCAGAGACGGTGCCGGTGGTGATGGTGGTGACGCTGCCGCTGACGGCGACATTGGTCTGGGTGCGGCCGTCGGGTGTGATGATGTTTTGGGCGAAGGCCGGTGCGTTCCACAGCGCCAGGGCCATCACCTGGCCGACGAGCCAGTGCTGGCGGCGGGCTGCCGGCGCCGGGCGGGGTGGCGATGCCACCGGTCCGGCCGGACGCGGGCTCGGCGCGGTGCGGCGGCTTCGGGAGGCTCGGCCGACCTTCATCTCACAGCCGTTCCTTCGCCAGGGCGTCGAGCGCCTGATCGAGGCCCCGGGCCGAGAGCGGCAGCGCCAGCTCGCGGCCAGCGGCGTCCTTGAAGACGATCCGCCCGGCCTCGGCCGCCTTGCGCCACGGCTTCAACGCCTCATCGCTCGCGGCGATGTCGGCGAAGCAACCGGTCGGGATGCAGCGGCGCCAGGTCAGCTCGAGCGGCTTGGCCTCCTTGTCTCCCATTGCGATCTGGACGCTGCTCGGAAACGACACGCTGACCGGCATCACGGCCGTCACGCGCAGCGGCTGGCCGTTGGCGATCCGGCCGATGGCGACCTGGGCGATCGGCGCCTGCTGGCCCTGGGCCTGCAGGATCTGAGCGACCTCGCAGATGCGGGCCGTTCCGGTGGTTTCCGTGACGCGCTGGCAGCGCAGGGTCCAGTCCCCGAAGCTCGCGGTCGTCAGGCTGGGCTCGGCGGATACCGCCGGTGCCGCCGCTGCCGCAGGGCCTGCTGAACCGGGTTTGCCGCCGCTCGGCTGAGCGCCGGCCGGGCAGATGGCCGCCAGAAACCAGAGCACGCAGGCCGCCGCACCGGCTGTCGACCGTTCCACCACCATTTCGTCCCCCGCCATAGCCTGCCCGCGGCAGGAGAGGCCGCGGGGCACGGCCGACAATTCTCAAATTGCTCGAATTTGTGCAATAGGGGATTCAAAAATGGTCAGCCAACGGATTGGCTGGAGCGACCCGGCGGGCCGGCGACGACGACCAGCGCGATGCTGGCGATCAGGGCCAGCGCGATCAGCACGAACATCGCCCAGACGCCGAGATGGTGCATCGACGCGACGAAGACGAGCGGAACGAAGATGGAGGTGAGGCGGCCGATTCCCCAGGCGAACGCCGTGCGCGAAGCCCGTGATCCGGTCGGCACGATCTCGGCCGCGTAGACACCGAGCACGCTCGCATAGATCGCGCTGGCGAATGCGAAGGCGATGCCGAGGATCACGAGGCTGGCGAAGTTGCTGGCCGCCGCGAACAGAAGGCCGAGGCAGGCCATGACCGCGGCGGCGAGAACGAGACTGGCCCTGCGCGGGATGCGGTCGATCGCCGACGCCATCAGCAGGTTGCCGATCACCGGCCCGACCATGATGAGCCCGGCCGCCACCACCGAATCACCGATACTGAAGCGTTTGGCGACCATGACGGCGCCGCTCATCAGCGGGAAGCCGATCGTCGCCCAGGGGGACAGCAGATAGAGGCCGCAGAGCAGCGGCAGCGGAGAGTGCGCGCCGCGGCCCGGCTGCCGCTCTGGCGCGGCCGGCGGCCTGTCGTCGATGACCGCAGGCGCGGCGCGTTCCGCGGCCGGACCGCCGAAGCGGCGCAGCGCGGACTCCGCCTCCGCCAGCCGGCCGGCCGCAGCCAGCCAGCGCGGCGATTCCGGCAGCCAATGCAGCAGCGCGGCCGCGATCACCGCAAGGACGCCGCCGCAGCCCAGCGCCCAGCGCCAGCCCGCGACCCCGAGCGTCTCCGGCGAGGCCGCGCGCATCAGGAAGATGATCGCGGGCGCGCCGAGAAAGGCGAGGCCGGCACAGAAGCAGACCATCCTGCCGCGGACACGCGGCGGCATGACGTCGGCCAGATAGGCGGCGATGAGCGGTGGGCACGCGCCGATGCCGAGGCCCGACAGGAAGCGGAAGCCGATCAGCGCCGGCGTGGTTGCGCTGAGCGCCGCTCCGAGGGAGCCGGCCGCCACCGCCGCAAGCGCAAGCTGCAGCGCCAGGCGGCGGCCGGTCCGGTCCCCGAGCGCGCCGAAGGCCGGGGCCCCGGCGGCCCCGCCGGCAAAGATCGCGGCGAGAAACAGCGAGAGTTCCGTCGGCGTCATAACGTGAGGCGGGGCCTGGAAGATCGCGCCCAGCGCATTGCCGAGCGCGACCTCGGCGATATCGGCAAACAGCGCCAGCGTGGTCACCGCGAGGACCGCGAGGCGCATCCGGCAGAAGGGCAGGGCGTCGAGGCGCGCGCCGATATCTGTGCTTGCGCCGGACGGGACCGCTACGGCCGGGCCGTCCGCTCTTGCGAGGGTGGCTGTCAGTGCGAGGGGTTGTCCCATGCGCCTTCGATGCTCCGGCCGCGCCAATCCGCCGCGATCGCCGCCAGCTTCAGGCCATTGGTTGCGACTGCGAGGGCGGCGTCGATGATCGCGAGCTTCAACGCCTGCATCTGCGCATACTCCGCCCGGAACGCGCGCGATAGCCAGATCGGCGAGCGGCCGGGCCTGCCGCTCCAGCCGAGCGCGCCGGCGGCGGCCGCGGCCGCGAGCGTGCGGCCGGCATGGGTCCTGGAAAGGTTGAGCGGCCGTGCCAGTGCCGAGACCGAGGTGACATTGGTGAGAGCGCGCTCCTGGTGCCGGGAGGCGCCGGGGTCGAGCCCGACGATCAGGCGGTCCATCAGGCTGCCGCCGTCATCCACCGAGGCGAAGACGCCATAGGCCGGCGGCGGCCTGCGGATCGCGGTGCAGCACATGAGCTCATCGGCGACCAGCGGCTGGATCGCTGTCAAGAGAACGCCGCCATGCTGCCGCAGCAGCGCCAGGCGGCCGCCGGGCTCGATCGAATCGAGCGCCGCCAGATGAAGCGCGAACCACTCTGTCAGGGCCGAGAGCGTCGCCGGAGCAGGCTCGACCAGTTCGCCGCGCTGGCCGTCGGCCTGGCAGGGCTGGGTGATCCCGTAATGCAAAGCCTCGGCGAAAAAGGACGCGCCCGTGTTGCGGCTGGCCAGGGCGAAGGGCTGCAGGTCATCGAGGAAGTCGCGGCGCGAGAGACCGGGCCGGCCCATCCGAACGCCGCGGAAGTGGCGCGCCAGGGCGACATGGGACATCAGCCAGCGCTGCTGCGTGGCGAACAGCGAGGCCAGCCGCGGCACGTTTTCCTGCACTGCCGAGAAGCCGGCCGCCAGATGCCTGGCCACGAGGTCGAATTGCGGGCTCGCGATCAGCTCCGCAGCCCGGCTGTCCACCGCTTGCATGCTCCGCCCTCGGCCGCCCACTGCAGTCCTGCAGCTCGGCGGCATCAAAAGCAGATTGCACATTAAAGTGCAATTTGTGAATCTCTGGCATCACACGGGTCGGCCTTGGCCGGGCCTGGCGTGGCGCCATCCGCCAGAAAGCGCCCGTCTGCCGAAGCCTGGCCAATGATCCGCGTTCAGGCGGACATCGCGGTCCCGTGGATGATGGCCCCGACCATGGCGCGATAGCGCAGCTTGAGCGTCTCCGGATCGGTCGGCGGGAGGCTCTGGTTGGTGCCGCGCGCGCCGTCGGCAAGCAACTGGGCGAGCGCATCGGCCTTGATGCCCGGTCTGAGCCGGATCAGCCCTCGCCCCTGCATGTCCTCGATGAGGGCGGCAAGTTCGGCCTGGAACGCTATCGCCGAGGCGATCATCAGGTCGCGGCAGCGGCGGAACGCCTGGTCGTTGATCTCGATCGCATGCGGCGACCTTGCCAGCCGCCGCCGGTTTTCGCCGTAGCGGATGTCGAGCACGGTCGCGAAGATCTCGACCGGGTCCAGACCCTGGGCCAGGCCGTCGCGACCCGCGGCCATCCCGGCTGCGACGGCGCGCGCGTTGGCCGTCTCGATCAGGAACCGGAAGGCTTCTTCCTTGGAACGGAAGTAGTTGTAGACGGTGCGACGCGTGACATCGATCGCATCGGCGAGCGCGGTCATGGTCAGATACTGGTATCCGTGGTCGAGGAACGCACGCTCCACTCCCGATGCCAATTCGACCTGCGTAACCATCTCACCTTCCAAGCTCCGGCGGGTGCCGGCTGGCGGCACCCGCGACGACCAGCCGTTCTGCCTCGCGCCGCCCGAGCAGCGCAATCCGTCATTTCAACGCCGGCGCCATTCCGGCCATCGGCCGGCGAAAAGGCGAGGATGAGCCATGCAGGGCGCGGCGGAAAGCCTCTGTCGTCCGCGCAGCCGCAGAACCGCGGTTCAAATCGAATCGCGACCCCGTCCACGCTGACCTGCCGGACTGACTATTTTTGATTTGGCGGGTCAACAGAGGCTGCACGTATTGACCGCGTTGCCCGCTGTGTCGAAGCGTCGAGCCTGCCGCCCGGAAGGCGGCATGACTCAGGGAACCCATCATGAGACACACGCTTTTCGCGCTGGCCATCGCCGGCAGCGCCTGCATTGCCTCGTCCGTCTTCGCCCAGACGGCGGATGACCGCAAATGGATCAACCAGTGCCTCAGCGACAACCAGGACGCCAAGGTCGCCGCCTCCGTGGTATCGGCCTATTGCACCTGCATGAACAACAAGATGAGCGACAACGAGACCCGCTCGATCACGCAGTGGGAAAAGGCCAATCCGGGGGCGCGCAGGGCCTGCGAGCGGGAATCGGGCTGGAACTGAGCGAAGCGGGCGCCAGCCGCGCGGCCGTCGTCGGCCGCGCCGTCTCCGGTTTCCGGGAGGCCGGCGCGGCTGGAGCTCAGCCCTTCATGGTGGCGAGCAGGCTGTCGGCACCGCGCGCCAGAATGACCGCATCCGACCCGCAGGCGACGAAGGCAAAGCCCTCAGCCAGCAGGTTCCTGGCGAGGCGCGGATCGAAGACCAGCGTGCCGACGGGGATGCCGGCCTCCATCAGCTTGCGGGCCGCGGGACGGATGACGTCCCAGACCGCAGGGTCGTTCGGCTTGCCCAGCATGCCCATATCCGCGGCGATGTCGGAGGGGCCGAAGAAGACGCCGTCGACGCCGTCGACCCGTCCGATCTCGAGCGCCTGCTCGATCGCCGTCAGCGTCTCGACCTGGACGAGGACGGCGGTCTCCTCCTCGATGCGGCTGAAATAATCGGTCATGCGGGCAAAGCCGTTGGCGCGGTTGCAGCCGCTGACGCCGCGGACGCCGCGCGGCGGATAGCGCGTCGCGGCGACCGCCTGCGCTGCCTCCTCCGGTGTCTGCACCATCGGGAAGAGCAGGCCGGGCGCGCCGATGTCGAGCAGGCGCTTGACGAGCACGGTGTCGTTCCAGTCGGGCCGCACGATCGGTGTCCCCGGATGGGCCGCGAGCACCTGCAGCTGCATCATCACCGAGCTCAGGTCGTTGGGCGAGTGCTCGGTGTCGATCAGCAGCCAGTCGAAGCCGGCTCCGGCGACGGCCTCCGTCGCATAACCGCTGGCGAGGCTCAGCCACAGGCCGATCTGCTGCCGGCCGGCGCGGATCGAGGCCAGGAACTTGTTCGAGGGCAGATTCATCGCTCGGCTTCCAACGAAAACGGGGTTGAGACGGCTCGGCTCGGCGACCGTCGAGGGCCCGGAATCATTCCACGATTCCCGAAGGGGTGGAACTCCGGGCCCTTTCGGCTTCCGGTCCGGAGCGAGGCTAGCGGGGCAGCTCGCCGCGGCGGGAGGCTGCAAGCACATCGGCGACCTTGCCCTCGCTGAGGCCGTACTCGGCGCGGGCGGCCTCGGCCGAGATGTAACCCAGCGCCAGATCGCGCTCGACGCTGCCCTGTTCACGCTCGCCCGGCGCGCCGTAGCCGGCGCCGCCCGGGAAGGCCATCACCACCTTGCGGCCATGCGGCACGAACTGCTTGCCCTTGCCCTTCATCGCCGTGCCGTCGTCGAGCGCGATCGTCGTCGGCGCGCCGCCGCCACCGCCGCGTCGGCCGCGGGCGGGATGATGAACGCGGTCGAACATCGCCTGGATGTCGAACTCGTAGCCCTCCCAGGCGCCGACCTCCATATGCTGGCCGAGGCCGCCGCGATGCTGGCCGGCGCCGCCGGAATCGGGGCGAAGCTCCTTGCGCCAGACGATCACCGGGCCGACCTGCTCGGTCGCCTCGACCGGCATCGTCATCACGCCCGAAGGGAAGGCGGTGGCGTTCATGCCGTCGAGCGCCGGCCTGGCGCCCGAGCCGCCGGAGTTGAAGGTCAGCACTTCGGCGCGCACGGGATCGGCCGGCCAGGGGCCGTCGCTGCGCGGACGGAGCGAAACCTGGAAGTTGCAGAGGCTGCCGGCACCCTCGGCCGGGACCAGGCCCGGCAGCAGCTTGTCGAGCGCGTCGTAGATCGTGTCCGGCACCATATGGCCGATGATGTGACGCAGCGCGACCGGCGCCGGCCAGACGGCGTTGACGATGGTGTGCTCCGGCGCGGTGATGCGGAAGGGCTCCAGCGAGGCCGCGTTGTTCGGGATTTCCGGCGCGATCGCGCATTTCAGCGCATAGCAGGTATAGGCCTTCGTATAGACCAGCGGCACGTTGATGCCGTTCTTGTCGACGCCCGAGGTGCCGGCCCAGTCGCAGAGCACGCCGTCCGGCTCGATCGAGATCTTCACCTTGAGGTCGATCGGCCGGCTGTAGCCGTCGATCCGCATATGGCCTTCCGCCTCGCCGCGGGGCAGGGCGGCGATCTTGTCGAGCGTCGCCTGGCGGGAATTGGTCAGGATGAAGTCTGAGATGCCGGCGAGGTCGGCGAGCCTGAACTCGACCATCATCTCGACCAGGCGGCGATGGCCGATCTCGTTGCAGGTCGCGAGCGCATAGACGTCGCCGACGAGCTGGTCGGGCTCGCGGACATTGCCGCGGATGATCGTGACCAGCGTCTCGTTGACCGTGCCGCGATCGACGAACTTCATGATCGGGATATGCAGGCCTTCCTCATAGACCGAGTTGGCGTCGGCGCCGAAGCCGCGCCCGCCGATATCGACGATATGGGCCGTGCAGGCGAAGAAGCCGACATGGCGGCCTTTGTGGAAGGAGGGGCTGACGACGGTGATGTCGTGCAGGTGGCCGGTGCCTTCCCAGGGATTGTTGGTGATGTAGACATCGCCCTCGGCGATGTTCTCGCGCCCGATCCGGCGGATGAAATGGGCGACGGCATCGGCCATGGCGTTGACGTGGCCGGGCGTGCCGGTCACCGCCTGCGCCAGCATCTCGCCTTTCTCGTTGTAGACGCCGGCCGAGAGGTCGCCGGCCTCGCGCACGGAGGTCGAGAAGGAGGTGCGGATCAGCGCCTGCGCCTGTTCCTCGACGACCGAGATCAGGCGGTTCCACATGACCTGATAGGCGACCTTGGAGATCTCAGACATGGGCGGGCTCCTTCGGCGCGGCGACGGCAGCGGCGGGTGCGGCTTCAGTGAGGCGGATATCGATGCAGCCGTCGTTCAGCGTGACGGCAAAGCGGCTCGAGGGAACGATGACGGTGGTCTCGTCCTCGGTGACGATGCCGGGGGCGGCGATCCGGCCGCCGGCGGGCAAGTTCGCGCGGTGATGGGCTTCGGCTTCGACACGGCGGCCGAGCCCCGCATCGAAGACGGAACGGCGGCCTTCAGCGGGGGCGTCGCGCATCTGCGAGACCGGGGCGACCGGGGCTACCGCCTCCTGCGGCGTATGGGCGTTCACCGACCAGACCGTGATCTCGGCGGCGAGCCCCTTCACGGTGCGTCCGAAGAGATTGGCGTATTCGTGCTCGAAGCGCTTCAGAATGACCGCGGGATCGGCGGCGCGGGCCTCGTCAGGCGTCAGCGTCACCGGGATCTCCCAGCCCTGGCCGGCATAGCGCATATAGATCTTGTACTCGGCCTCGATCGCGCCGGACCAGCCGCAGGAGCGCACCACCCGCGTCGCTTCCTCCTCCATCTCGCCGAAGAGCTTTGTGACGCGCGCCGTGTCGAACTGGGCGAGCCGCATGAACAGCGTGCGGTTGGCCTCGAAGCTGAACGGTGCCCGCAGGAAGCCGATGGCCGAGCCGACGCCGGCACCGGGCGGCACGAGGCAGCGGGCGATGCCGAGCTTTTCGCAGAGGCGGCCGGCATGGAGAGGTGCGGCGCCGCCGAAGGCGATCATCGTGTATTCCGACAGGTCCTCGCCGTTCTCGACGGCATGG
>Ga0066255_1001807_pt1 | contig 13582 bp, 9 predicted proteins | sample ThiBiot_750_biof_FD_71148 | JGI IMG/M metagenome (GOLD analysis project Ga0066255, IMG submission 71148) | Wastewater bioreactor microbial communities from Cape Town, South Africa - Thiocy_expt_750_biof (version 2) | ecosystem: Engineered > Bioreactor > Thiocyanate-remediating > Anaerobic-Aerobic... | reverse complement strand
GACCTCGTCCATCCAGGCCATCGCCGGCGTCGGTGAATTCCCCGGCCGCACACTGCGGGGTATCGACGAGGTCGGCCTCGCCCTCGCCGTCGCCGCTGGAATGGCGCTCTTCACGATCCTGTTCGGCACACGCAATGTCGATGCCAAGGAGCAGCACCACGGCGTCGTCGCGGCCATCGCCTTCGAGGCCATCGTCAAGCTCGCGGCGCTGCTGGCGATCGGCATCTTCGTCATCTATGCGGGCGGCGGGCTCGAGGCGATCTTCTCGCGCGCCGAAGCCGCCGGGATCGACATCTATTCGACCGGCAACTTCAACGACCGCTGGGTGGCAATGAACGTGCTTTCAGCCGCAGCCATCCTCTGCCTGCCGCGGCAGTTCCAGATCACCATCGTCGAGAACTCCGACGAGAACCATCTGCGCACAGCGAGCTGGGCCTTCCCCGGCTACCTGCTGCTGATGAGCCTGTTCACCCTTCCCATCGCGCTGTTCGGCCTCACCTCGATGCCGGCCGGCGCCAATCCCGACATGTTCGTGCTCACCGTGCCGCTCGCCTCCGGCCAGGAAGGGCTGGCACTGTTCAGCTTCATCGGCGGCTTCTCCTCGGCTACCTCGATGATCATCGTCGAGTCCATCGCGCTCTCGATCATGGTGTCCAACCACATCGTCATGCCGCTGATGCTGCGCTTCACGCAGGGCCGGGGCATCGGCCGCGGGCAGGGCGTGAGCTCGCTGCTGCTCAACTCGCGCCGCTTCTCGATCGCGCTGATCCTCGGCCTCGGCTTCCTCTATTTCTACTTCACCCGCAATTCCAACGCCCTCGCCCCCATCGGCCTCATCTCCTTCTGCGGCGTCGCGCAGTTCCTGCCCTCGATCATCGCGGCCCTGTTCTGGCGCGAGGCGACGCTCAAGGCCGCCACCGCGGCCGTCGCCGTCGGCTTCGTCGTCTGGGCCTGGTCGAGCTTCATGCCGTCCTTCGCCGGCTCGTCGGTCGTCGTCGCCGACATCATGGCGCACGGCCCCTGGGGCCTCACCTGGCTGCGGCCGGAGGCGCTGTTCGGCCTCGCCGGCATCGATCCCCTCGTCAATGTCGTGTTCTGGAGCCTCTTCCTCAATACCGCAACGCTGGTCGTCGTGTCGCTCCTCACCTCGCCATCGGCACTGGAACGGGTCCAGGCGGCACTGTTCATCGACCTCTTCCGGCCGTCCACCGCGGGCAGTCCATCCGTCATTCGCGGCTCGGCCACCGCGCGCGACCTGCGTTTCGTCGCCGAGCGTGTCTTCGGCCCGGCGCGTGCCTATGCCCTGTTCGCCGGCGTTCCCGCCGTGCCGCCACCGCAATTCATCGACCGGCTCGAGCGCGAACTTGCCGGTTCCATCGGCGCGGCGTCGGCGCATGTGATGCTGAGCAAGGTTGTCTCCGGCGACGCCATCTCCATCGAGGAAGTCTTCGAGATGGCGGGCGAAACCCGCCAGGCCATCGAGTATTCGCAGGAGCTCGAGCGCACCTCGGAGGAACTCCGTTCTACGGCGGCCCAGCTCGAAAGCGCCAACCTCAAGCTGCGCGAGCTGGACGGCCAGAAGGACGAGTTCCTGAGCCAGGTGAGCCACGAGGTTCGCACCCCGATGGCGTCGATCCGCTCCTTCTCCGAAATCCTGCTCGATGACGACCTCAGCGACGCCCAGCGCCGCCGCTTCGTCTCGACCATCCACCAGGAAAGCCTGCGGCTCACCAAGCTGCTTGACGAGATTCTCGACCTCAGTGCGCTCGAGCGCGGCGAGCGGCCGTGGGACAATGTGCGGATCGATGCCGAAGCGGCGCTCGATCGTGCCATTGAAGTGTGCGCGCCGCTGGCGCAGCGTCGGCACATGCACATCGTCGTCGGTCCGCGCGCCGGCAGCGCGATCGTCGAGGGCGATACCGACCGCCTCTGCCAGGTGCTGATCAATCTCATCGTCAACGCCATCAAATACAACGATGCCGACACGCCCGTTGTCGAAGTTCGCAGCGAAGTGATCGATGGCAGTTTCGTTGTCGAGATTTCGGATAATGGCCCGGGAATCCCTGCAAATGAAGCCCAGGCGATCTTCGATATGTTCACGCGCGGCGAGCACGGACGCTCCGATGCGACGCCGGGGGCTGGACTCGGACTCGCAATATCGCGCAAGATCATCACTCGGATGAGCGGCGCGCTCGAATTGGTGCCCCGCGACACCCGGGGCGCCCGTTTCCGCGTGACGCTGCCTGCCTGCTAGACCACAGGCAACCAACTTCACGTGAATGGCGTTGCATTCAATCGACCTGTCGCGGGACGGCGCGACGGGCGCAGCGTCACCGGAGGTTCCACGTGACCGTTCAGACAGAATATGCCCGTATTGAAGATCGTATCGTCATGCTTGGCCTGGGCAGTATCGGCCAGGCCGTGTTGCCCCTGTTGCTGCGCCACCTCGATGTGCGCCCCGAACAGATCGAAGTCTTTGCTGCCGACGAACTGGGCAGGGAAATCGCCGAGGAGTATGGCGTCACGCTGCGCGTCGAGCCCGTCGGCAAGCAAAACTATCGCCAGCTTCTCGATCTCAATGCGGGATGCTTCCTGATCAATCTGTCGGTTGGCGTGTCGAGCAAGGCGCTGATTCAGCTCTGCCGCGAAACCGGTGCGCTTTACCTCGACACCTGCATCCTTCCGTGGCCCGATGAAGACAGCGCCGACCTCAGCGCCACCGAGCGCTCCAACTATGGACTGCGCGAAGAAGTCTTCGCCATGCACAAGCCCGGCACGCCCACGGCGGTCGTCACCATGGGTGCCAACCCCGGGCTCGCTTCGGCTTTCCTCAAGAGTGCCCTCAAAAGTATGGCCGAGGACAATGAGGTGGACGTCCACAAGACGTCGACGGGCCAGGAGGACTGGGCGCGACTCGCAAGCGAGCTCGACATCAAGACCATCCATGTCGCCGAGCGCGACACGCAGACCTCGCCGCAGCGGCGCCGGCGTGGCGAGTTCGTCAACACCTGGTCGGTGCGCGGCCTCATCACCGAGGGCCTACAGCCCGCCGAGCTCGGCTGGGGCACGCATGAGCGCCACTGGCCGCGCGACGCCGGCCGCCACAACTATGGCAGCGACGCCGCGATCTTCCTCAACCGCCCCGGTGCAGGCACGCGCGTGCGGAGCTGGACGCCGCTCGAGGGCTCCTATCACGGCTTCCTCATTACCCACGCCGAGTCGATCTCGATCGCCGAGTACCTGACGGTCAAGGAAGAGAGCGGCCGCGTCGCCTATCGCCCCACGGTCTACTACGCCTACCATCCCTGCGACGACGCCGTGCTGTCGCTGCACGAAATGGCGGGCAAGAACTGGGAGCAGCCGCGCTCGGTGCGCATCATGCGCGACGAGATCAGCAGCGGCACTGACGAGCTCGGCCTCCTGCTGATGGGCAACAAGAAGGGCGTCTATTGGTACGGCTCGCGCCTCGGCATCGAGGAGGCCCGCAGCCTCGTCGAATACAACAGCGCCACGAGCCTGCAGGTCGCCGCCGGCGTCCTCAGCGGTGTGATCTGGGCTCTCAATAATCCACGCTCGAGCATCGTCGAGCCCGACGATATCCCCGCCGACGACATCCTCGACGTCGCCTCACCCTATCTCGGCGAGGTCGTCGGCGAATATGGCGACTGGACGCCGCTGCACGGCCGCGAAACCTATTTCGACGAGGATCTCGATCGCAACGACCCCTGGCAGTTCAAGAACTTCCGGGTGAACTAGCGGAAAGTCGCCACAGCATTGGCAGTCGGCATCCTCTCCCGCGTCAGCGGGGGAGGGGGAGCGGCGAAGCCGGTGGAGGGGGCGGCTCCGCACCGAGCCGTCAGCTCGAGGGCGTCAGCTCCGCCTTCATCACATATGTGTTGTACGGCCCAAACTGGTTCATGACATAATAGAACGTCAGTCCATCGTCCGAAATCCACGACTGCGTCATGTAGGCATTGTAGGCCTGTGCATAGTCCGAGCCGCGGGCCAGCGTCGCCGGCGCCGACCACGGCCCCTCCGGGCGGTCGGCAAACCTGATCTCGAGCTGCAGCGCCAGCTCGTTGAGCGTGGTGTACATCCACTTGCCGATGCCCTGGTTCCACACCAGCGAGCCTTCGCCCACGCCCGGCTTGATCACCTCGGCCGCCTGCGCGCGATCGGCAACCCAGGCCGCGCCGTCCCAATATTCCCAGGCCGCATTGTCCTGCACCTTCTGCGTGTCGACGCGGCCCACCCGGGCCCCGTTGAAGCGGCCGCAGGGGGTGCCCACGGCATAGACATATCTGCCGTCCTCATTGCCCGTGCCGGCCTGCGCCGACAGTGCCAGCATGTTGAAGCTCGACTGGAAGGTGCCGAAATCGCTGACGCCCTTGTCCCAGCTCTTGCCGCCATCCGTGCTGGCGATGAAGCGCGACGAATTGCACAGCCACACCCCGCCCATGTTCGCAAAGCCATGCACCGACATGTAGTGGAGATAGAGCGTGTCGCCCACGGCCACCATCGCGGTCGGGATCTTGGTCTGCTCGCTCGAGAATTTGAGCATGTGCTGCCCAGGCGCCGCCTCGATCGCGGTGCCATCCTCGCCGGTGAACCAGCCCTCGATCGCAATGCCGTCCGAGGGGTCCTTGTCCGTCGTCATGGCGATCACATTGGAGCGCCAGTTGGGCCCGAACTTGGGGCAACTGTCGCCCTGCCAGCCGAACGTGTCGCCGAACGCGATGACGATCGTGCCGTCGATCTCGGCCATGGTGCCGAGGTCGGTGCCGCAGATGTCGGGTGCCTTCATGTCGACCGGGGCATTGGGTCCGGTCAGCGCTTTCACCAGCGTCGAGGTGGCCGTATAGTCCTGCGCGAGCGCAGGCGACGATGCGATCAGCGCGAGCGCTGCGGCGAACAGTTTCATTGAACGATCCTCACGCGATGTGCTGCAGATAGTCGTCGGTCCACGCCCGCTTCGGCTGCAGCGTCTTGCCGCTGCCGTCGAACACATGCGCGAACGCATCGGGGATGTCGAAGCGCACCGTCTCGCCGGCCTTGGCCCCGAGGATGCCGCGCATCGTGGCCGTCAGCGGATCGCCGCCCGCCGTGCGTGCATGGAGCACCGTCTCGGCGCCCAGCACTTCCGTCGACGCGATCTCGGCGGCGAGCGCGCCCGAACTGCTGCCTACAAGGTGCTCGGGCCTGATGCCTACCGTCACCGCATCGCCAGCTGCCGCCTTGCCCTCGCGCGGCGACAGAGTGACCGTCGGTCCGCCCTTGTCGAGTGCGATCACCAGCCGCTCGCCACTCTCGACGATCTTGCCGGCAAAGAAATTCATCTGCGGCGCGCCGAGAAAGCCCGCCACGAACTGGTTGGCCGGCCGCGCATAGAGCTCGACCGGCGCGCCGGCCTGCTCGATCACCCCCTCACGCAGCACCACGATCCGGTCGGCCATCGTCATGGCTTCCACCTGGTCGTGCGTCACATAGATCATCGTGGTGCCGAGCCGGCGGTGCAGCGCCGCGATCTCCGAGCGCATCTTGACGCGCAGCTCGGCGTCGAGATTGCTGAGCGGCTCGTCGAACAGGAACACTTTCGGCTCCTTGACGATGGCGCGGCCGATCGCGACGCGCTGGCTTTGCCCGCCCGAGAGCTGGTTGGGCCGCCGCTTGAGCAGATGGCTGATCTGGAGGATATCGGCGGCCTTCGCCACCCGTGCCTTGATCTCGGCCGCCGGTGCGCGCTGGTTCTCGAGCCCGAAGCGCAGATTCTCCTCCACCGACATATGCGGATAGAGTGCGTAGGACTGGAACACCATCGCCATGCCGCGCGCCGCCGGCAGCAGATGGTCGCAGCGTTGCCCGTCGAGCCAGATCTCACCGGCTGAAGTCTCTTCCAGCCCCGAGATCATCCTGAGCAGCGTGGACTTGCCGCAGCCCGAGGGGCCCACAAACACCGTGAAGCTGCCGTCGGTCACGGTCAGGTCGATGCCGTGGATCACTTCCAGGTTCTGGAAGCTCTTGCGGACCTGCTTGAGTTGAAGCTCGGCCATTGTCAGCCCCCAATCCTGATCGATGCGCTGTCGCCCGCAGCCAGCGTGCGTCCTACCTTCGCCCTGGTCCCGGCAAACGACAGGGTATCGAGTGCCAGCGTTCCGTAGCGCACTTCGAGCGTCGCTTCGTTGCCTTTGCGCGTCACCACGCCCCAGCCGTCGCCCACCGACCACAGCCAGGTGCCGTCGCCGCCGCTCACGGGGTCGAAGCCGATGGCGCCCTTGGTCAGGTCGTAGCTCAGGCGCGACCACGCATTGACCAGCGCGAAGCTCGACATCGAGCGGGCATAGTAGCTGCCGCATTCGATGTCGTTCCACGGATTGCGTCGGTGCCCGTCATGCCGCGCCCGCGCCGAGCCGACGATGGCCAGTCCCTCGTCCACCAGTCCGTGCAGGATCATGTGCGAGGCGACCGCATATTCGATGCCGGTCCACACTTCCTCGGAATAGGGCGCCGGCACCGCCGGCTTGCTCGTTCCCTCCGGCCAGGTGGCAATCAGCACGCCGCCCTCGTCCTCATAGGCATAGACGCGGCACGGATTGAAATGGTCCGCCAGCGTCGGCCGATAGTTGTGCCGGTGGATGGCGCCGAGCGCCGCCGTCACCTTGTCCCCATCGAGGAACGCCGGCAGGCCGCAGAGGTCCGCGTGCCACTGCCCGAGGATCTGGTCGCTCGCACAGCCGTCGCCGAACTGGTACTTCATCTGGCCGTATTCGTCCGACCAGTACGTCTCCATGAAGCCGTCGGCCAGCACGCCCACCTTGCCCTCGGCATTGTGGAAGCGTTCGACCAGCGCCTTGTCGCCGAGGTCGGTCGACTGGATGAAATAGGCGCCGTTGAACAGCTCGCCGTTGAGCGCCGCCGCCCCGGCGTCGCCCATCGTGTCGAGTTCCACCGCAAACACCGCGTCGCCTGCCGCCCGCGCCATCTCGGCGCCGGCCTTCAGCGCCGCCACATACATCGTCGACAGCCACGAGTTCGGCCCGAACAGCTCCATGTCGAGCGTATGGTGCTGCCGGCCCCACAGGATGCCGGTGCGGTCGGGGTCCCACTGGTCCGGATTGTCCGCGGACCACGCATATTCGAGCGCCGTCCGCACCTTCGGCCAGAGGCCCTTGAGCCAGTTCGTATCGCCGGAAATCTTCCAGTCGCGATAGGTCTTGATGATCGAGCCGAACTGCCCGTCCGCGCATGGATTGAGCGGGAAGAAGCCCGATCCCAAAGGCACGATCTGCCGGAAGGTCAGCCCGCCATTGGGCAGCTGGTTGTAGGCATAGTCGGTGTCGCGCAGCGAGCGCTCCAGCGCCGGGAACAGATAGGGCAGGGTCTGCTGGTAGTTCCACACATGCGTGCAGCTCCCCTCGCAGCTTCCATCGCCGGTGAACTGCCCCTCCCACGCCCAGAACTCGCCGTTCTCGAGCCGGATCACCGTCGCCGTGCGCAGGATGCTCATCGTGCCCTGTACGGCATCGACGATGTCGAGCGGCAGCGTCGTGCCGAACAGCGTGTCGCGGAAGGCGAAGGTCGGCGCGCGCAGCTCGTCCCAGCGCGCAAAGGCCTCGGCCAGCACCGCGGATGAATCCGTCCACTGGCTCGCATAGTAGTTGCGCCAGGTGCCGGTCTCGCCGTTCACCGCATTGGGCCGCCAGTAGACCTGCCCCACCGGGAAGTGCCACGCCATGGCGAAGCGCGCGCGCCTTGTCTCGCCCGGCGCGACACGGATGCGTGCCGCGACCGTGCCGTGCTCGGGCTGGTCGAACATGTTCTTGTTGAGCCGGGGCGTCTCGTAGTGCCGCTGCGGCAGCCGTCCCGCCTGCGCGAATTCGCGCCAGAACAGATTGAGGTCGTCGAACCACTGCCCGCGGAAATGGTAGTCCATATGGTCGACATCGTCGGCATCGGTGGCGATCGTCAAGTCGCCGCGCTGCCAGTCCGGCAGCTCTTCGCGGGCCGTGAGGTGCAGTGCCTTCACCGCACCATCGTGGAACGTATGCACGCCGTTCTGGCAGCCATGGTTCCCCAGCGTGCCGCCGATCGTGTAGTCGATCGCCGCGCTGCCGGTATTGGTCACCTCGATCTCGAACATCGCCGCCGGCAGCGAGCTGTCGCGGTCGTTGGTCGGAATGAACGGGCTCCACGCCACGAGCCGCACCTGGCCGGGAAAGCGCTCGTCATGGAAATCGAGCTCGGCGACGGGGAAGCGCCCGGTGAAGGTCACCGCCTTGAAGTGCGGCACGCCAGTCAGCGTGTTGCGGTTCGCCCCCCAGCCGAAGCCGTCGAAGAAGCGCCGCGTCGTCGGCGATCCCGTCGGTACGCCCTCATACGGACCGTTCAGCACGCGCGCATCCAGCACCTTGCCGTCCTGCTCCGCCTTGATCGCGAAGTGGCTGTAGCCATTGAAGCTCTGCAGCCCCGGCCGGTTGCGGATCGACCAGTCGACCAGCCGCCCGCTGCCCGAAATGGCGAGCCCGCCTGCGCCGATCCCGCCCAGCGGGAAGGCGATGTGGCGCGCGCGGTCGCCCCCATAGACGAAGCGTGGGTCAGGCGCGGGGCTGGTCATGGAAACTCCGGAAGGCGTCAATTGCGGATGCCCGAGAACGTCACGCCCTGGATCACCATCTTCTGGGCGACGAGGAAGAGCAGGACGACGGGCAGGATGGACATGCTCATGGCGGCCATCACCACCGAGAGATTGCCCTGGCTCATATAGCCGCGCAGCAGATCCATCGCGATCGGCAGCGTCATCGCCTGCTGGCTCTCGATCAGCGCACGCGGCTGGAAGTAGCTGTTCCACGCGCCGGTGAAGGTGATGATGGCGGGCGCCGCAAGGGCAGGGCGCAACTGCGGCAGCGAGATGCGCCAGAAGATCTTGAAGTAACCCGCGCCATCCATCAGCGCGGCCTCCTCGAGTTCCTTGGGCTGGCTCCTGAGGAACTGGCGCAGCATGAACACACCGAAGCTCGAGGTCAGCCCCATCAGCACGAGGCCGAGTGGATTGTTGAGCAGCCCCACCTTGGCGTAGCCCAGATAGATCGGCAGGATCGTCACCTGCGCAGGGAACATCAGCCCGATCAGCATCACGAAGAACAGGCTGTCGCGGCCGGGAAAGCGCAGCCGTGCATAGGCGAAGGCTGCTAGCGTACAGGTGACGAGCTGGCCGATCGTCAGCAGCACCGCCACATAGAGGCTGTTCCAGTAGATCTTGAGGAACGGCACCGCCGAGTTGAGCACCGTCTGGTAGTTGGAGAGATCGAGCGTGGGCGGCAGGAAGCTGGGCGGCATCTTGTAGGCCTCGGCCGCCGGCCGGAACGACATCGAGAACAGCCACAGGAACGGCATCAGCATCAGGACGCCCATCACCGTCAGCACCGCGATGATCGCGATGTCGACGTTTCGCGCTGCGCGCTTCGTCTGCATGCTGCGGGTCTGCATCTCAGGCCTCCACGAGGCGGCGCGAGCCGACGAGTTGGATGATGGTGACGATCAGCACCAGCAGCATCATGACTACGGACACTGCTGCGGCATAACCGAGCTCGAATGAGCCGAAGGCTTCGTCGACGAGGTAGATCGAGAGCGAGCGCGTCGAGTCGCCCGGACCGCCGCCAGTGAGGATGGTGATCGATTCGAACACCTGCAGCGCGCCGATCGTGGCGAACACGATGCAGAAGAACAGCACCGGCGAAATGTAGGGCAGGGTGATGCGCGAGAAGCGTCGCCAGGGCGAGGCGCCGTCCATCGAAGCGGCATCCATGATCGGCTGCGGCACGCCTTGCAGCGCGGCGACCAGGATGATCATGAAGAACCCGGTGTTCTTCCACACATCCATGATCACGATCGAGGTCATGGCGACCTTCGATGAGGTCAGCCACGGCACCGCCGGCAGGCCCAGCACATTGAGGTAGTAATTGATCACGCCGAAATCGACGGCGTAGAAATAGCTCCACACGACCGCCACGAAGGCCGCCGAGATGATCACCGGCAGGAAGAAGGCGAGGCGGAAGAAGTAGAGCAGCCAGCCCGGCATGGCGCGGTTGAGTGCCAGCGCCAGCAGCAGGCCGACGAGCACGTTGCCGGTCACCGCGAAGAACGCGAAGCGCAGCGTGTTCCAGAAGATGGTGATCGAGCGGCTCTCGCCGAAGAAGCGCTGGTAGTTCTCGAACCACACCCAGTCGGCGCCGAAGCTGATGTCGTAATAGGTGAAGCTGAGCACGATCGTGATGGCGACGGGCACCAGCACGAACAGCGCGTAGAGCACGAACGAGGGCACCACGAACAGATAGCCCGCGCGCATCTGTGCTTTGCGTAGATCTGACAGTCGCCGCTTGGCCATCGTGGGCTCCAGTTAGGTGTCCATGCCGGGCGGACCCGGCATGGACAGTCCCGGGGGAGGACTACTGTGTGACGCGCTTGAGGCGCTCGAACGAGCGGGTCAGTTCCTGGTCGGCGGCAGCCACCGCGTCGGGAATGGACATCTCGTCGGTCATGATGGCCTGGAAGTAGCGCATGAAGATCTGGTCCACTTCCTGGAAGTTCGCGGGCGAGGGCACGGCCTGGGTGCTCGGCAGCGTCTCGTAGTAGAGCGGCGCGCTCGGCGGGAACTTGAGGAAGCCCTCGGTCTCCGCTGCCGACTTGCGGCCCGGCACGGCGCCGCCGAGGTCGCCCTCGGCCACCTGCGTCTCATAGGACAGCAGCTCGGTCACCAGCGCCTTGGCGAGGTCGACATTCTGCGACTTCGACGAAATGCCGTAGGCGCCAAAGCCGATCACCGTGTTGTTGTTGACGCGGCCCGGCTGCACCGCAATGTCCATGTCGAGGTTGGACGAGATCGCGTTCTGCACGATCCAGTGGCCGCGCGAGATCATCGCGATCTGGCCGGCAAAGAACTGGTTCTCGACGCCCTCCTGGCCCACCTGCGGCGACACCTTCCGCACATGGATCAGGTCGTAGAGGAACTGCAGCGTCTCGGCGACCTTGGGGTCGGTCATGTTCGAGGCGGTCCAGTCGGCGGTGATCGGCGAGGTGCCGTTCGAGAAGAACCACGGCATCAGGCCGAAGAAGAAGTTGGGCACTTCATAGCCGAACTGGGTGACGTTGCCGCTCGCATCGCGCTTGGTCAGCTTCTCGGCCACATCGGCGAACTCTTCCCACGTCCAGGTCTTGCTGGGCGTGTCGATACCGGCCTCCTTGAACAAAGCACGGTTGTAGTTCGTCATGATGTTGTTCCACGTCGAGGGGATGAAGTACGTCGTCCCCTTGTACGCAGTCAGCTCGAACAGCTTCGGGTCGAAATCCTCGAAGTCGGCATTGCCTTCGATGAAGTCGGTGAGCGGGATGAACATGTCGCGCGCCGCAAAGCTCTGCAGCGTCTCGACCGCCGTGTGGTACACGTCGTACTGTTCGCCGGCATTATACTGCTGCAGCACGCGGCTCACGAAGTCGCCCCAACCGCCGCTGATCGGATCGACGCCGAGTTCCACCTCGACATTGGGATAGTCTTCGTTGAAGCGCGCGATTGCGTCCTGCGTCGCCTTCACCTGGGCTTCGCCACCGAAGGTCATCAGGCGGAGCTTGGCGCTCACATCCGACTGCGCCCAGGCGGGCGCGACCATCGCGGTAGCGAGCAGTAGGCCCGCCAATATCTTCTGCATAATCCTTGTCCTCCGTTCGCCGGCCCTTCCGGCATAGTTTCACCGTTCGCGAAGAACGGCGTTTCACGCGTCCTCGCGTCGAAAATGGGCGTCTCCACCCCGGACCCCGCCTAGAGCTGGCGACGGACTCGGTCGAATCTCCCGTAAGCCACTGTGATCGTTGTCAAATCTCCATCACTTGCGGGCTGGACCCGTCTTGTGGCTGGCAAAACCATAGCAACTCTGAATGCATTTGCAAATCCATTCACAAATGCATTTACAAGCGAACGGCGATCTGGTTACCCCTATTGTCATGAGCACCATCTCAAAGGTCGCAGAAAGGGCCGGCGTCTCCCGCACCACCGTGTCGCACGTGATCAATCACGCCGACCGCGTGTCCAAGGAATTGCGCGATCGCGTCAACGCCGCCATCGAGGAGCTCGGCTACGCCCCCAATCCGCAGGCGCAGAGCCTGCGCACCGGCCGCACCGACATGATCGCCGTGCTCATCCCCGATATCGGAAACCCGTTCTACACCGAAATCGTCAAGGCGGCGCAGGATGGCCTCGAGAAGGCCGGCCTCGAGGCGCTGGTCTACAACACCGACGTTCCCGGCGGTCACTGGCAGACGCATGGCCGCGACTATCTGCGCCAGCTCAGCCGCAAGCGCGTCGACGGTCTCGTCGTCGGCGAGTTCGCGCTGCACGGTATGGACGAGGAGCTTGCCCGGCTCGATACGCCCACCGTGTTCATCGGCCACCTGCCCAGCAAGTCCGTCGATAGCGTGCATTTCGACGATTATGGCGGCGGCTATCTCCTGGACGAGCACCTGGCCAGGCGCGGCCACACCCGCGTTGTCGAGGTCACCGGCCCCGCCTTCTTCAAATCCGCCATGGCGCGCGCCGACGGCTTCGAGAAGGGCCTCGCCGACAATGGCGTGCGCTCCACCACCAAACAGCGCTTCGAGGGCAGCTATCTCCCTCCGTCCGGGCAGGAGGCGGCACGCTGGATCGCCTCGCTCACCGGCAGGGACCGGCCGACCGCCGTGTTCTTCGGCAACTACCTCATGGCCATGGGCGCCCTCGCCGAGTTTCACGACCGCGGCATCCGCATTCCCGACGACATCGACGACACTGCATTCGCCTATCTGACGACCAATCCTTCAATGGAGGAATTGTATTGGTTAAAAGAAAAGCTTACGCTCCACGCCAACGGCGCTAAGCTCTGGATCCGTAACACGTATCCCGAGTACAAGCCCCTGCCTGCCTATTCTACCTGGTTTGGTAAGAATATGTATGTGGAGTTCGATGTGAGCGTACTGGCCAACATGCTGTATTGCATTCTGCATTACAAGCTGCCGCTGAATAAACACGATGCAGCCAGCTTCGCGTACATCCGCTCGGTGGTTGAAACGCGCCGGTATATCGATGCGCCTTTTCGCTGTGCGCATCAGTACCCGCGTACACCGCTGATCATTTACCACGTTTCCAGGCTCATGGCGGCATTCAAACCTGCCGAATTGCTACCGGTGTGGGAACAGCTGGCGAACGACACCGAAGACATTTTGAAAAATACCCGCAACCGCATGGACCGGGTTTTGCTGGCTACTTCCCTGATGAGGCTTGGCCGTGCCACGGAAAGGATTGCTGTTGAAGATTTCTCGGCCAGGGATTTCAAAGGCTTTTATTTTTTCATAGCCGGACTGCTTACCGCGTATGAGAATCCGGTTCTTTACAAATTATCGGTAAACCCATTGGTGCACATGCATTGGACGTGCGAAGCGCATTGCTGGGCACTCCTCGCGGAATACGAAGCGCTTTGGAACCAGCAGCAGCCCTACGCCACATTACCATTATAATCCCAGCTAGGCAAATGGCAGACCACACCATATCATTAAAGCTACG
>Ga0066255_1002078_pt1 | contig 13659 bp, 9 predicted proteins | sample ThiBiot_750_biof_FD_71148 | JGI IMG/M metagenome (GOLD analysis project Ga0066255, IMG submission 71148) | Wastewater bioreactor microbial communities from Cape Town, South Africa - Thiocy_expt_750_biof (version 2) | ecosystem: Engineered > Bioreactor > Thiocyanate-remediating > Anaerobic-Aerobic... | reverse complement strand
GAATTTCCCAAAACTTATTCATGAATAAGTAGTTGGATATAATCAGCACCTCAAATATTAATTAGCCGAGAGAACGGATATCAGCTAAAATAATATTGCTTTATCTTAATGTTAGCTTATGCCTGTACGCCGGCAGATATCAGCACCGTTTGGAATATACTCTATCACCAATAGCTATTCGCAGTATACCATTGGGTTAATTATCTAAAGGGCGTTCTTATTGCTTCCCGCGCTCCTTACCTTGTAAAAAATAATCTGTAATTCCCAAAGCAATGCCTTTTCCATAGGTATAGTAATCGTCTGTAGTAAGATATGCTTCATCTTTAATCCTTGATTGCGGAATTTCAAAAGTACCGGAAGGAATATGAAACTCCTTTGCCAGGCAATCGTTCAGTGATCCTGAAAATTCCATGGGAATATATTTTACCGGCCAGTATTTATCAAGATGCGGTGTAAGATCATCCAACATACCTTCAGGGGTATGCAGCAGGTTCATTGAACCTTCCTGCCCCTGGCTATGGATATCAAGTGCAAGGCTGATGTTTTTTCCTGTGCTTTTCCATTCGCGTATCCATTTTTTTACACAAGCAACTTCAGGTTCCACAGGCAGATGAAGCGTATCGGTAAAATCATCGTCCCATTCCTGGTTCAGATCTTCAAGGTCGCCATTGAATCTTGTAATGCCATGAAAAATACCATCGGGGTTCATCATAGGAATGATCTTATATACCGTGGTTTTTCTTGCCATAGCGGCCTTTTCATCATCCGACAGCAGGAAGCGAAGAAGCCCTTCTGCCACATATCCTCCGCAGTATTCACCGGCATGTTGCAATGTTGTGATAAATACTATTTTTTTCCCGGCATCCGGTACGGTAGTATCAGTAACGGTTAATAAATGAATATCCCTTTGTTCCCGGGTTTTACCCAGGGTTTCAATGGTTAAGAACTGGTTTCCTTCAACCGAATGGATCAGCTCCAGTCCTTGTGTATAAGAGAATGGATGAGCATAAGCTATCCATACCGAATCTTCAGCAAAGACATTACGGAATGTAAGCGAATGTTGCTCCGCATTGTATTGTACATCATGTATCCTTTGCCAGTGTTTTTGATCATAGGAATACACCGGCTGTGTGCCTGCTGTATAAATCAGGTGCGGGCCTCCCCTGTAAATGCCGGCCAGGCTATCCAGTTGTATCGTAATGTTTTTGCCGGCTACGTTGCTGAGCTTAAAATAGAACCAATAGTACTGATCATCGCTGCTGCTCTTTTGTTTCCTGTGCCTGGGCCAACCGGTGAGAAAGTTCGGTTTTGATTCCCATAAGGTATCTATGCTGCCCGAATCAAAATCGCTGCTTACGGCTATAGCGGAAGACCCGGCGGTATCGCTGTTTTCAGAAGAGACACAATGAGTGCCGGTCAGGGCGGTAATAACCGTTATGTAGAAGAATGCACGCAATTCCATAATATCAAACGTACATGAAATTTTTTATTCATAAAATACACAAAGGATGAATGAAAATTTTATGGAAGTTCCTCCTGGCTAAAAAACAGTAATAAATATTCAGGAGAAATCTACGGCTTATACAAGATTGATTTTTCATCTATTTCACCTGTTCATTATCTTATTTTGTACCAAACAGTACAGGAAAAGGGGAGACAAATAGCAATTAAAAACCCGGTTGCAGGACAAGATAAGTTACTACTTTATCCAAATGAGTTAACCGTTGATGGAGGCATGCGTTTAACTTCGGGCAGGGAAGCTTTTACAGGCAGGGTTTGTAGCGTGAAAAAATTCCAGGTATTGATATAAACGTAAACAAATGAAAAATTATTTACTGTATGCAGCTTGCCTTTTATTTTTTAGCTGCGGTAACGAACAACAATCATCTCCGGAAACTACAATAGGTAATAGCGCCGCGCCAAAAACAGTGATGGCAGTATTTGCACACCCGGATGATGAGATAGATGTGAGTCCTTTGCTCACCAAACTTGCTTCACAGGGGCATAAGGTGTATTTAACCATCGCTACCAATGGGGATATGGGTATTCGCGAACACGCTAAAATACCGGCAGGAGATTCGCTTGCACATGTAAGGGCAAGGGAAACGGAATGTACCTGCAAAACATTGGGTATACATCCGCCTGTTATGCTGGGATTAGGAGATGGTAAATTAACCAACGGCAATGCATTGTCGGTTTTGAGGAAAAGATTGGACAGTGTTTTTGCTATCCATAAACCGGATATCGTTATTACCTGGGGTGCTGAAGGTGGCTCAGGGCATCCTGACCACAGGATGGTGGGGGCGGTGGTTACTGAAATATACCAGGCAGGACAATCAGCAGGGTTCGGAAAATTGTTTTATACTGCTATCCCCACAGAACACTGGAGGGATGAGCCGCCCTATAAGTCTGAACCCCAGATCAATTATCACCGGCATTATAAACCGGTCGAGAAAAAATACCTTCCTGTGCGTATATGGTGCAGCGAAGAGGAAAACAGGATTGCGAGGGAGGCTATGCGTTGTAATGTATCTCAATATCCTCCTGAAGAATTGGATGATAATGAGCTTTGGATGAACAATATGAATAAGGATACCGTTTATTTGCGGCCTTATACAAATGCCGGGTATATGAGCGATGATATTTTTAAGTAGCTATCGGGTGCATTTAAAGTCTTCGCGTATATGATATCTGCCGTAAGACCTGTTGCGTGATCTGAATCCATAAACAGGCAGAAGGCAAATGAAACTCCTATCAACTTACACTTATTACGATAGCAAAATAAGTAACGCTGCAACACTGGTCTGGCTTAGCGCTTTAGCCTTTGCTACAAGAACAGCGCCAGTATTATACAGCAAAAGTCTCCGATACAAATTGGAGACTTTTGCTGTACTTCCACAGGAACGGTTTTATATATATCACAATCGCAATGAGGACTTCCTAGTTTTTCATTTCTTTAAAATAGGAAACATCTCCATCCATTTTTACTTTGAGTATGAGCCTGGCATCTGCTTTACTCAATTCAACAAAATAATTGTCTTCGTCATCGAACTGAGTGCCATATAAATACATGTCCATATCATTGAATTCATTGTCATCGTACATGATCACCCTGTCAATTTTGTAGTCGCTATATTTTGTAGTTATATGCTTTTGAGCTGAGGTAGGTAAATCAGAGAATTGCCTGGGCATTACAGTGCCGACAAGCTGGCTGTCAAAATCGTAAAATGCTTTTTTAGTTACACCGTGCTGTGTGAAAACTGCTTCGTCAAAATAGCCGTTTCTTTTCCATTTCACATTAGGGATGTTACCAAAGTCGATGTTAAATTGTGTTTTTGATTGTACGCTTACATCATTACCTTCTAATTTTCGTAATTGTTTTTCATCGGCTTTTTTTTCTTTTTTTAGTTTTTTGATATCTTTCCTCACTGCTGTTTCCTGTTGTGCCTGTATACCTGTAATGGCTAATAAAGTAGCTGCTGCAAAAACTATTATCTTTTTCATTGTGTTAGAATTTATTTGTTAAAGAATAATCCTGACAGTAAAAATCCAAGTTCGTGCCAGAACATTTTATTTTTAGTTAAGCATTGTTAATGGATGCAAACCAATGGTTAATGATATCACTGGTGCAGGTGTACCAGGGAGGCCTGCCAGAGCCGGTTCTGCTAAATATTATATTACTGGTGAGCAAGGAGTATAGTGATGTTAAACAGGTGCAATCACCTGGTGTGAGGCAATGAGAAGAAATAATACATCAAACATAATAACTGCGAAGAACCCAAAAGGGTATAAATGGTTTAACCGAACTCAAATAAAGACATAATTAATAAAATTGTATTGACCCCAATAACACTTTCTAAACAGCGGATATTTTTTTAAATCACTTCCCGAACAGATCATAAAAGTTATGATCTGCAGGTTGGATATTATGTTCACTTACTATTTTTGAGAAGACAGAAAAACCCTGTAATTAACCTGCTGCTGCCGGGATTAATACATTATTTGTAGAGTTGTTTGATCGGGAATTGCCTTACCGCCAGTACACTCAGGTGTGTTTTTTTTACCTGGCTGCCTGCACAGTAGCCTAGTAAAATGTTTTTCTTATTAAAATGCATGGCTGTGTAACAATACCAGCCATCGGGATCGGTTTCAATATCCCTGATGTGTTGCCAGGTATTGCCATCGTCTTTTGAAATGGCCAGGGAGAACGGAGTTCTTTTGCCTTTCATCGGCGGATTATTGGCGCCATTATTATTCCAGGCCATTACTAAATCACCTGTTGATGGAATACGCTGTATAGTGGCCGGCGATAAAGGAGACTGGATAGTAGTGGGTACGCCGGCGCTCCAGCTTTCACCTTTATCTTTTGAGTAGGTTTTATATTGCACACCTGCTCCGGCCCGGATAATCATCATAAGATCCCCGTTCTTCAATTCTACCACTCCCGGTTCCTGGAATACCACATTGCCTGGATTTGCAACAGCTGTACCTGAATGCCAGGTTGCACCATTGTCGTCTGAGTAATAACTAAAGAGCGTGGCATTGTTATGCCATTTGTTTTCTTCCGGTGTTTGATGCAGCGCTACTGCCATTACCAGTCTTCCGTTCTGTAATTGAATCACCCGGTCGTTGTTAAGTACAAAATATCCCTTTTTATCAGTAATACAGGGGATGGGATCAGTCCATGTAGCAGCTTCATCGCCCGATAAACGCATCATGGGAATACAATCTGATTGCGAATTTTTACGCAGGTAAAACAAGGCTATCTTTCCGTTCTGTAACCGCAGTAAAGAAACAGACATCACGTTCATGGTCCCTTCTTTTTCTACTACCACTTTGTCATCAGTACTCCAGGTTTTACCACCATCCTTTGATTCGCGACGGGTGAGTTTTGCTGTAGCATGATCGTCGCCTGACTCGCCAAAATACCGGCTATAAATCAAAACTATGCGCCCGTCCTTTAATGTAATAAAATCGCCTTCACTATTACGGGGGTTATCCGGTCCCGGATCTATCCTCATTACCGGTAATGAGGAAATGTTTGAAACCGCGCGGCTGCTTTTGCAGGCAAAGCCCGATACCATAAGTAAACCGGCAATGAAAATAAAAGCCTCTTTCATAGCATTTACTATCTTTTTAATTATTTATCAATTGAAAAATGAATCCAACTTTAGGCGTTATAGCAGAAGACCAGTCAGAAGCTGCCGCTATAGAACAGGTATTTGTAGTATATTCCATCAATGCATCTTTTCCCTCGTGATCATTTTAAAAGGTGGGTAGTCTCCACAATATTTTTAAGCTTCCTTCGCTACAAGACCAGCGCAAGGGAGGGTATATATAATTTTCAGTACCCTTCTTATACCGGCTGCAGCAACGAGATCTTCTGAAAGTTCATACGGTAGGTTTTAGGCTGGCAATCCTTGAATTTTTTAAACTGCCTGTAAAAAAATGGAATGCTCTCAAACCCGGATGCATAGCATATTTCGCTGATCTGCTTATCTGTTTCAATCAGTAGTTTACAGGCCCTGTTGATCTTATATTCATTCAAAAATTCGAAGAATGGTTTTTTCATTGTTTTGCTGAAGTATCTTGAAAAATATTCTTCACTCATATTTAGTTTTGAAGCAACGTCTGCAAGCGATATCTGCCGCTGGTAGTTTTTCTGGATATAATCATATACACTATTGATCCTTGTTTTGTCGGTATCATCTATATCGCACGTAAACTCCTGCTCACATAAAAACCTGTGCTCATGGTTGTGCGACAGATATTCAAGCACCTGCAGCAATATCATCAGCTTTTCAAACGGCGATGCGCTCAGCATCTCAAAAAATTTCGGCTTTAACGCCAATGCCACTTCTTTGCTCACCTTTATTCCCTTATTCATCAATACAGACAGGTTCCGGATGCTTTCAAACTCGATGCTCCCCATCCAGTTCTTATCAAAAAAATCTTCTTTAAGGTATATCACGATCGCGGTTACAGGCTGGTTCTGGTCTATGGTGGTGTTCCATGTATGCGGCAGGTTAGAACCAAGTAAAACCAGTTCATCTTCATAAAAATTTTCAATGGAATTACCCACATACCTGACGCCCTGGCCGCTTAAAATAAACGTAAGCTCAAGCTCGGCATGATAATGCCACGGATAATAAAATTCCTGGCTTGTTTTCTGGAATTCTACTTTAAACAGTTTGGATTCTGAAGGGATGGGTTTATAATGCGGTTTCATGGTTTGAATATAGGAAAATTAAGCATAGTTATCCTTATTGTGTTTTGATATAACAAAATAGGATAATAATAGTACAAAATAAGATAGATGAATGTATAATATGTACAAGATAAGATAATGATTAAGCAAGATTGTGTAAAAAATCTTGCTGTTGAAAAAATAGTTTTGTGTAGCATGACCAGTAAATGATTGGTCACCAGTATCGAATCAAATTTAAAAGCAACACAAAACAATTGCTATGAAGCTAAAACTCTTACAGTCTCCTGTTTCAGGAAAAGCATTTTTTTCGCTGTTTGTCTTTCTGTGTTTAGCGGGTGCTGTTTTTGCCCAGGCAGATTTTACACTTAACGGTAAGATCACTGATGGTGAAAATGCCCTGTCTGATGTTTCTGTTATTGTAAGGGAGACACAACAGGGTACCACCACCAATGCAAACGGTGAGTTTACTTTACGTGTTTCACGCGGGCAAACCCTGGTTGTATCTCATACCGGCTTTGAAACGCAAACGATTAAAGTGGGTAACAGAAACGAGATCACCATTGCCCTTACCGCTGCTGCCGGTAATGTGTTGAGCGATGTAGTGGTGGTTGGTTACGGAACGCAAAAGAAAACCTCGCTCACCGCAGCCGTATCTACCATGAAAGGAAAGGAGATCGCTTCTGTTCCTGTGGCTAATTTAAGCAATGGTTTGGGAGGAAGGGTATCAGGCGTTATTGTAAAACAAGGTTCCGGCGAACCGGGATATGACGGTTCCAATATCTACATCAGGGGCTTGTCATCTACAGGGTCTAACCAGCCGCTGCTGATCGTTGACGGTATTCCCCGGTCGTTTCAGCACCTTGATCCTAACGCGATAGAAACATTTACCGTGCTGAAGGATGCCGCTGCTGTGGCGCCTTATGGTGTTGCGGGTGCCAATGGCGTAATACTGGTAACTACTAAAAAAGGAAAGAGTGGTGCACCTTCACTTACGTATAACGGTTATGCAGGGTTTCAGAACCCGGTAGTATTACCTGATTTTGTGAACTCATACGAGTATGCTACTTTAAGAAACGCGGCAGCGGTAAATGAAGGTTTACCTGAGCCATATACTGCTGAAGAATTGCAGAAGTTCCAGGATGGATCAGACCCGGACGCATATCCTACTTTTAAGGATATATGGGGCACCATCACCAATAAAAATTCATTGATCACGCAGCATAATATCGAGGTTTCGGGCGGCGCGGAAAGAATAAAGTATTATGCCGCGCTTGGCTATATGCAGCAGGAAGGGATGTGGCAGGCAACCAATACCCGCCGCTTTAATGTTACCCTTAACGTGGATGCGCAGGTAACATCTACTACCTCTGTTTCATTTAACCTGAACGGCCGCAATCAAAACAGCAAGTTTCCTGCTGTTTCTACCGGTCGTATTTTTGAGCTGATCGGTTATCTCCACCCGTTATACGGACCATTGCGTTTCAGCAACGGTATGCCAGGTACCTTTCTTACAGGCAGCCTCTTTAACAGCGGGTACGAAAAGTATGGTATCAACTCATTGTTTTCACAATTATCCGTTGAGCAAAAGATACCTTTTGTTAAAGGGTTAAAATTAAGAGGAACCATTGCATACGATCCTACTTATACCATGCATAAATTGTGGACACTGCCGGTGCATAAAGCAAGCCTCGACAGGTCGCAGACGCCTTATGTTATCAATGATGGTATCTGGGGACAAACCAAACCTTCTCTCCGCCAGGATATAGATTTTGCTACACAGCTTACTTACCAGGCCGGTTTCAACTATGATAATTCATTTGGAGATCATAATATAGCAGTGCTGGGTTTGTTTGAAGCAAAAGCCAATGACCTTACAAGTATCATGGCTACAAGAAGGAATTTTAATTTAACGGTAGACGAGATCAACCTGGGTAGCTCCAGCGCTGCTGATATGTCTACAGGCGGTGCTTCCAGCGCTGCACGCCAGGCCGGATTGGTATACAGGGTGGCATATAATTATTCGCAGAAATACCTTGTGGAAGCGAGTGGTCGCTATGACGGAAGCTATTATTTTTCGCCAGACAAACGCTGGGGCTTCTTCCCTGCATTTTCTGTGGGTTGGCGCTTATCTGAAGAAAATTTCCTGAAGAATAAAATAAGCTGGCTTAGCAATCTTAAGCTGAGAGCATCATATGGTGAAGTAGGAGCTTTAGCAGGTAGTGCATTTCAGTACATGAGCACGTATAATGTATTGGGTACAAACTACGTGTTAGGCGGTAACGCGGTTCAGGGAATCAGCGAGCGGTCAGAACCTAACCCCAATATTACCTGGGAAAGAGCGAAGAAAACAGATATTGGTCTGGAAGCCAGCTTGTGGAAAGGCTTGCTGAATTTTGAAGTGGATTACTTCTATGAAAAGCGTTCTAATATGCTGATGAGCCCGGATGTGATCATACCTGCCGAATATGGAGTAGGGTTAAGCCAGGTGAATGCAGGTATCATGTCGAACCAGGGATTTGATTTCACGATCAGGTCGGCTTATGATTTTTCCCAAGACCTGCAGGTATCATTATCAGCCAACATGACCTATGCTAAAAACAAGCTGCTCCAGGTTTTTGAAGGAGCTACTACCTATAACAATCCCAACAGGAGAATAACAGGCAGACCGCTCGGAACACAATTCGGCTTCCATGCTTTGGGCTATTTCCAGGCAGAAGATTTTGAATCAGATGGTTCATTAAAATCCGGTATACCTACCCAACCATGGGGAGCTGTTCAGCCCGGTGATATCAGGTATGAGGATATGAATAAGGATGGACAGATCAATAACGATGACCTTACTGTAATAGGTAACCCTACAGCGGTTCCGGGTATCATTTATGGATTTGCACCTTCTGTTCGTTACAAAGGGTTTGGATTGGAATTATTGTTCCAGGGTGCCGCGAAAGTGGACTGGTATTATCACGGTTCCGCAATCATGCCTTTCTGGGAAACCATGTTGCCTTATAAGCAAAACTTTGATTACTGGACTCCGCAGAATACCGATGCAAGATTCCCAAGACTTACTTCTTCCCCAACAGTAAATAATTCACAAACCTCCTCTTTCTGGATGGGTGATGCGGATTATTTAAGGCTGAAGAGCGCTACCTTATCTTATACTATACCTGCTTCTGTGATGAACAGGATCGGGCTGCAATCTATAAGAGTTTATTTGTCGGGTCAGAATATTATCACATGGACCAGGCTTATCAATTACGATCCGGAGATCGGTCCAAACAATTCATGGATACCGAACGGAAGCTGGGGTTATCCTAACCAGAAAGCGCTTTCTGTAGGCTTGAATATCACTTTTTAACCGGCAAAATTGAAAATGTATGAAAAAGCAATTATTTAAGATATCACTCAATACGATCATAATTCTTTCTGTCTCTTTTTCTTTTACCTCCTGCAAAAAGTTCCTGGAGGTAGTACCTACGAACCAGGTGTCAGATCTCACTTTGTGGGCTACCCAGGATAACGCGGATCTGTTCCTGAACAATATCTACGCTTCCGTACCCACACTTGAGACAGGAGATCCCTGGGAAAATTTTTCAGACAATTCTTTGAATGGCCAGGCGGGTCGTGTAAGCACAAATGTATACGGACCTGGCATCTATACGCCTGCCAATACACCTAACAAGTGGGGGCAGTATACCAATATCCGCAAGTGTAATTTGTTTATTGAGAGGGTTACGGCTTCCTCTTTACCGGAAGACTGGAAAAAAGTGAGACTGGCAGAAGCACGTTTCTTAAGAGCATATTTTTATTCCATATTATGGACTTACCATGGCGGTGTGCCTCTTATTACCGATGTACTTAATATCAATGAGCAGGGCGATGCGGTTTTCCGTGCAAGAAATACTTCTGAAGAAACCGCCAGCTTTATCATTTTCGAGTGCGGCGCTATAGAAGCTGACTTGCCTGTAACCGCTCAGTCAGGAAGGGTAACCAAAGGTGCTGCGCTTACGCTTAAGGGCTATGCTGAACTGTTTAATGCCAGCCCGTTGAAAAATCCATCCAACGACCTGGCACGCTGGGAGCAGGCAGCCACTACTTATAAAAAAGTGATAGACCTTAACAAGTACAGCTTATTCCCTGATTATACAACACTGTTTTACGAAGAAAGTAATAACAACGTGGAAGTAATATTCAGTCGCCAGCATCTTGGCGGTACTTCCCTTGCAAATTATATCGGACAGATAGGACCGCGTTTTGTGAACGGCTCTCTTACAGGCTGGGGACACGTGGATCCTACGCAGGACCTGGTGGATGAGTATGCAATGGCTAACGGTCTGCCTATTACAGATCCGGGGTCAGGATATAATCCGCAAAAGCCCTATGTGAACCGTGAGAAAAGGTTTTATGAATCTATTATTTATGATGAATCCATATGGCTGGGTGCTACGATGATCATGAAACAGGGAGTGGGTAGCCTGAATGCCACTGACCTGAACAACAGCAGCATATCAACAAGAACAGGTTATTATGTAATTAAAGGGGTGAACCCTAAATATGCAGGCGCGCAGGACAATGGCAACAGTGCCAACTGGATTATTTTCCGTTATGCGGAAGTATTGCTGAGCTACGCGGAAGCAAGGAATGAAGCAACAGGACCTGATCAATCCGTATATGACGCGGTTAACGAAGTGAGGAACAGGTCAGACCTTCCGGATCTTCCTGCAGGCCTGAACCAGGCAGATATGCGTAAGGCGATAGCCCGTGAAAGAAGGGTAGAGCTGGCATTTGAAGAAAAGAGATTACCTGATCTGCTCAGGCTGAAGCTCGCAGAAACCAAGCTGAACGGTACTGTGCATGCGATCAAGATTGACATTGTAGGCGGCAATACAGTATATACGGTAGTACCTGCAGGCGGAGGCGCAAAAGTTTTTGATCCTGCAAAAAATTATGTACTGCCTATTCCGCAATCGGCAATTGATAAAAATCCAAACCTGGAACAAAATCCGAATTATCAATAAGAACAGGCGTAGATTCGGGTGTTTAAAATTGTTGTGTTGAAAGTGGGCGGTGAGATACCGCCCACCGCCCACCGCCCTGGCTGGTGGAAACACCAATCAGGTACAAGAAGAAGGAAGGAAAATGCTATAATTTTTTATCAGTTTTCGGCACAGCGATCATTATGAACAGGATGCAACATTTTCAATTGGTGGCTATTACAATACTGGGTCTGGCAGGCGGGATAACCATATCCCGTCCTGCTGCAGCCCAGGCACAGGCAAATGGCACCGGGAATATTCAGGTAAAAATTTCTTTAGGACATAAAGCGCCGGCCCGCAATGCACGTTTCGTTCAACTGGCAGGCGGTTCTGCCGGTGCGGTGATATCGAACGTAGCAGGCAGGCAAATAGAAAAAAACGACCGGGTAACCGCTGCTTCGTCTATACTTAACTGTGGTGCAGGCGATGTGGATGAGTTGGTAGCAGATATCAGTTATCTGCAACCTTCTGCTCCATTAAGAAAGCTGGCAGGATGGAAAGACGGATACGCGGTAAATGATGATGCTATGTGGGGCTACCTGATGGAACACGGTTCACCCGGGCAGTCACGGCGTTTGAAAGATGATCAGTGGAATAAGCCCGATGCGCCTTTACTTACCGTTCAGCTGGATGAGGAAGGCACAACGGGATTTACAATTGCACTGGAACAGCTCATCAGCCATGGCGCAATGTGGCTTCCTGAACAGGATGCGTTTATTACGCTTGCTGATAAACCGGTTGATTTTAAAACGCATATTGCTGCTTTACAAGGGCAGCGTGTACTTAATGTTGTTGCGGCACAGCCAGATGCCTCATTAGAAACATTCCATAAGCTGTGGCCTGATTTTGGTAATCCGCTGCAATGGGATGCTTCCTGGCAAACCCGGTGGATGGGTACTACCGGGCATCTTACGGTAACGGCTGCTGCGCATGGTTCTGTATATAAGTTCGCAGTGGACCGCTGGGGAAATGTACGCCCGGATTTTGCATCTCCGCACAAGTTCAGGCTTGACCTGCAATGGCCGGAGAGTGCATGGAAGCGACAGAAAATTGATAACGGGCTACCTGTTATTATTACCAATCTTGAAAAAAACGGGCAACTTGCCACTATAGAACAATTCTCATCCCCATTAGTTGATCTCTCAACAACCATACGCGGGTATATACCCAGCGTTATGTTCAGCAAAATAGATATATCCGGCAAAGCCGGGAACTTTAGCTTTGAAATAACACTGCACAACGAATTAAAAGATCACGCACTTGAAGCCATTCAGCAACAGGGCAAATGGATCATAGCTGATAAGCAGACCGGCGATATTTTTTTAGTAATAGAAACAGGAAAAGACATTACCGTAAAACCAACAGATCCTGTACCCAATAAAAACGGACAACAAATTGCATTCACCATTTCTGGTGTGCTTACCGATGGAACGAGCCGGGAGTTTGTAGTAAAACTACCTTCTCCCGCTATTGTCCCTGCTGAGTTAACAAGGCTCAATAACCTGCAATATGCAGTGGAAAGAAAAAAAACAGTGGATTATTGGGAAGAATGGTTGGCAAAAGGGGCATCATTCCAGGTGCCGGAGCAGGCTGTAAATGAGTTGTACCGCGCCAATCTCTGGCATGCGCTTATTTTACCACGTCATACCCTTGATATTGATGGTAAAAAACATATGGATCTGCCTTATGCCAATACTGCGTATGGACAGAGAAATGCAGATTGGCCCGTCAACCAGGCAGTATATGTAGATTATATGATCTATGGTTTGCGCGGGTATGATGTTGTGGCGCAGGATGAATATACTGCTATGTTCAAAAGTCAGCAGCAGCCCGACGGCAGGATAGGAGGGTTCGCCAACTGGGGTGTATATTCGCCCGGGCAACTGTATGCCATAGCACAGAACTTTTTACTATCCGGCAACAGGCTGCAGTTTGAACAACTGCTTCCGAACGCGCTTAAAGCGCTCGACTGGTGCCTGGCGCAGGTGGCTAAGTCAAATGAAGGAGCCAATAAAACAGGCCTGATCCTGGGGCCGCTCAATGACCTTACCAATGCGGAAAGAGAGTGGGCTTTTAACCAGGCATATTATGTGGGCGGACTGGAAGCGTTTGCCAAAGCGCTGTCGGTCTATAACCACCCCCGTGCGGAAGAGGTACAGCATATAGCATCCAAAATGAAAGCAGATGTGGTAAAGGAATTTGCCCGCGGTAGTGTAAAATCACCGGTAGTGCAGTTGGAAGACGGTACGTGGATCAATTATGTACCAACTGATGCGCTGACACGCCGGCGCATGATGGATCAGTGGTATCCAACCGATGTAGATACTGGTCCTTTACATCTTACCCGGTTAGGCGTTATTGACGCACATAGCTGGCTTACAACAGCTATGCTTCATGATCATGAAGATAATTTGTTCT
>Ga0066255_1002070_pt1 | contig 13710 bp, 10 predicted proteins | sample ThiBiot_750_biof_FD_71148 | JGI IMG/M metagenome (GOLD analysis project Ga0066255, IMG submission 71148) | Wastewater bioreactor microbial communities from Cape Town, South Africa - Thiocy_expt_750_biof (version 2) | ecosystem: Engineered > Bioreactor > Thiocyanate-remediating >... | reverse complement strand
TGGCGCAGGCGATGAAGAGAAAAGAATGAGGCCGGTTAGCTACTGATAAGAAAATTACAGAGAGCTTATCAGTTAGATTGGTATGAAGTATTTGTCAGTAAGCTCGCTTGCTACTGACGCTTAGCGCAAGAACGTGTCGCATTGGAAGCTAGTGCTGCCATTACTGGCGTCATTATCTGCCGTCAGAAAAGAACGCTTTAACAATGGCGTCCAAATGCGCGCGAATCTTCCACATGTCACGGACTGATCGGATTGCGGGATAGTCCGATCTAGCAACGTTCTCGATTAGACAAAATAGCATCTAACTCCAACTACTCAACCAGCGGCATCGTACAAGCCGCGACAAGCTTCACCAGATCTGCTTGTCGGGTCGTTCCCGTTTTTTCGAATAGCCGTCCCAGATGTGTTTTTACCGTTGTGACGGCAATTCCCATTGCGGCCGCTGCCTCGGGAGTTCCGCCAATGTTGACGATAGATGTCAGAACTCGCACTTCAGCTGGCGTTAGTCTAAAGGCATCACTTAAAACGTCGACGTTAAGAGACATCTCAAGTTTTGCGCGCCGGATAAATAGATCTGCCGCAGGAGTTCCAATATCATCGAATGCATATTCAAGATTTAGCTTGAGCGGCAGCAGATGAGATACATACACGGATTCATTCCTGTCGGTGACTGAGAGCAAAAGTCTATCGTTATTACTGATTGCAGTGAGTTTCCGGAAGCTAGAGAAGAAGTTTCGGATTGATTTTTCGACCCGTGGGTTGCGCGCTGAAAGCCGTCCTCCTGCTGAATACAGGGTATCGCCCGCAGCGATTAATTCCTGACCCATCTTATTCGAATATAAGATCGTGCCTGCGTTATCGGTGACGTAGATGCCAATATCGAGAAGATCTACTAGACTGTCCGCCGTCAGCACCAATGGCACAGATTTGAGGTTGTGATTTAAGGAGGGTTGGGTCTTCGTCGTAGTGACGAAGGAACGAAGATGAAGACCCAACCCTCCTTGAAAAAATCGCCGGCCAAGGCCCCTGCCGAGCGGGTGGTGAAGGATATCAGGCGGCAGACCCGGCGGCATTTTTCGTCCGAGGACAAGATCAGGATCGTGCTCGACGGCCTGCGCGGTGAAGACAGCATTGCCGAGTTGTGCCGCAAGGAAGGCATCGCCCAGAGTCTGTATTACACCTGGTCGAAGGAGTTCATGGAGGCTGGAAAGCGCCGCCTGGCCGGTGACACTGCCCGCGCCGCGACCACCGGTGAGGTGCAGGATCTACGCCGCGAAGCCCGCGCCCTGAAGGAATGCGTTGCCGATCTGACGCTGGAAAACCGTCTGCTGAAAAAAAGCATGATCGCGGATGGGGGCGACGACGAATGAGGTATCCCGCATCCGAAAAGCTCGAGATCATCAGGATCGTCGAGCAGCCGCACCTGCCTGCCAAGCGGACGGCTGGATCAGCTCGGCATCGCCCGCCGGACGTTCTACCGCTGGTACGATCGCTATCTCGATGGCGGCCCGGAAGCACTGGAAGATCGGCCATCGGCGCCAAGCCGGGTGTGGAACCGCATCGCACCCGAGGTGCAGGACCAGATCATCGAGATGGCGCTGGAGCAATCCGAGCTATCCCCGCGCGAGCTGGCCGTGCAATTTACCGATGAACGCCAATACTTTGTGTCCGAGGCCACGGTCTACCGCCTGCTCAAGGCCCACGACCTGATCACCAGCCCGGCCTACGTCGTCATCAACGCCGCCGATGCGTTCCACACCAAGACCACTCGCCCGAACGAGATGTGGCAGACCGATTTTACCTACTTCAAGATCATCGGGTGGGGCTGGATGTATCTCTCGACAGTGCTCGACGACTTCTCGCGCTACATCATCTCCTGGAAGTTGTGCACCAACATGCGCGCCGAGGATGTCACCGACACGCTGGACCTGGCCTTGGCTGCATCGGGCAGTGACAGCGCCACGGTGCTGCACAAGCCAAGGCTGCTCAGCGACAACGGCCCCAGCTACATCGCTGGCGAACTGGCAGAATACATCGAAGCCAAAAAGATGAGCCACGTGCGCGGCGCCCCGATGCACCCGCAGACCCAGGGCAAGATCGAGCGCTGGCACCAGACCCTGAAGAACCGCATCCTGCTCGAGAACTACTTCCTGCCCGGCGATCTCGAACGCCAAATCGAGGCCTTCGTCGAGCACTACAACCACCAGCGTTACCACGAGAGCCTGAACAACGTGACGCCCGCTGACGCCTACTTCGGAAGGGCCAGCGCCATCATCCAACAGCGTGAAAGGATCAAACGGCAGACCATCGAACATCGGCGCTTGCTTCACCGCAAGATCGCCGCCTAACATTAACCCCAAGACGAGGCCGATCTCTCCGTTCGATCACGCCGCCAAAAGTGCCAAATCATCTGACGACGGACAATCTATTCGTCGGGCACCACAGGTCGCCCTAAGGAGACGTACTCGCTCATCGCGGGTTGCTCTCTCCGTGTCAGGCGACGTCGGAGGCGTGCAATCCGGATCAGGACGCGTTGCTGGGGCACGCGCTGCAGATGTTCCATATTGGCGACCTACTGATGGTTCTTTCCCTTCTATATGGGCTGCCGCTGCGTGACCTTCCGGGAAGTTCAGCCGGAAGCATTCCTCTCGTCACTGTCCACCCAGAACATTACGCACGTCCTTCTGACGCCCGTGATGATCAACTTTCTGCCGGCCCAGCCCTCCAATCCGGAACTGGACTTCAGCAGCCTCAAGCACATGGCGTACGGTGGGTCTCCGATTACCGAGCCGGTGCTTCAGGCGGCGATGAATACCCTCGGTTGCGAGTTTTCCCAGATTTACAGGTTGACGGAAATCTCCGGCGGCGTGAGCTCCTTCACACCCGACGACCATTGCCGTGGCGCCGGGTTCCCGAGGAGCTACCGGCGCTCTTTTGCCCTGCTACATCAATACCTCAATCTGGGGCAGCAGCATCACGATCTGCTCCGCAGTAAATGTCTTTTTCGGCATAACCAAAGCTCCCTTTCCAAGCTCACTTTCTCACAAAGCTTGGCCAAAAAAAGCCTGGTCAGGTCACCTCATGACGCAGGGTCATCGATCAGCTGTTGTGGCTGCGCGAAGACGGCAAGCTGATCCCTGTCGTAGATGACGATCTCTCGCCCGCGAATCCGAACACCATGATCGGTCAGGTGGGCGAGGTTGCGTGAGAGATTTTCTCGCGTGGTGCCGATATGGGATGCCAGCGTGCCGCGATCGAAAGGAATCACAACATTTCCCTGACGCGTATCTTTCTGCGCTTCGGCCAATATCCAGTTGGCAAGCCGTTCGACGCTGGACCTTGTCATGTATCCTTTCAGCTTCTTAACTGAGCCGCGATACGCGGAGGCCAGTTCTTTTGCGACCATGCGGGCAAAGGCGACATCCTGATCGAAAATCTCGCGTACGCGTTTTGCGGGGATCAGAAGAACGCGTGACTCGACCAGCGTTCTCGCCGAATTCAGATAGGGCTGGTCACTGATGATGGCGGCCAGAATGAAAGTCGAAACCGGATTAATGAGCGAGACGCCCCATTCTCCGCCATCCTGCCCGGTATAGATTTCAGCCAGGCCATCTATCAGGACATGCAGAAAATCGGCTTGCGCGCCCTCGTGAATCAGTACGACGCCAGCGGGGAATTGCTGGAGCAGGGCAGCGTCCAGCAGGCGCTCCAGATTCTCGAGAGCCATCTCGGAAAACAGCGGCAATGTCCGCAATTGCTGGAGTTCATGGGGGCGCAACGACTTGACTCCGGTTCAAGGCTACTGGCCTTTTTGTGACATTTATCAATTTCATACATCGTAACTATCATTTTGCGATGTGCAGAACGTCAAGCGAGAATACCTGCTTTTATATAAGTCGATGCTAACCGGGTCCGGCTTGATCCAGCGCAAATCAATTCCCGCGCCGGGACGCGATCTCCAACCCATACAGGTTCTGGAGATGCGTTATGAGCGGATCAAGTCCAGTCGGTGCAGCTTCGGGGCGGGCGCTTTGGCTCTCGACCATTTCATTCACGATCTGCTTTGCAGTGTGGACGATTTTCTCGATTATCGGCATCCGCATCAAGCAGGAGTTGGGTCTGAACGAAACCCAGTTCGGGCTTCTGGTCGGTACTCCCATCTTGAGCGGATCGCTCATCCGGCTTATCCTCGGCGTGTGGACGGACCAGTACGGCGGACGACGCATTTACACGATTGTCATGCTGGCTGCGGCGATCGCGACCTACCTCCTGACTTGGGCGCACACTTATCCGCAGTTCCTGATCGCCGCGCTGTTTGTTGGTATTGCCGGCGGCGCATTTGCTGTCGGCGTCGCCTATGTGTCCCGTTTCTATCCGATGGGAAAACAGGGCACGGCGCTTGGCATCTTCGGCGCGGGCAATGTCGGCGCGGCAGTCACAAAGTTTTTGGCGCCGTTTGTGCTGGTTGCCTATGGCTGGCAGGCCGTTGCGCAAATCTGGGCGCTGGCGATCGGCGCGATGGCCATCATCTTTTGGCTGTTCTCGGAAGAAGATCCGGTCGTTCTCGCGCGACGGAAGAATCATGAGAAGCCAAAGAGCGCGTGGCTTGAACTCGAGTCCCTCAAGAACATCCAGGTCTTTCTCGCTCTACTACTTCTTCGTCTTCGGCGCGTTCGTCGCCCTGTCCCTGTGGCTGCCGCAGTATCTGATCAACGTCTACGGCGTGAACATCAAGACCGCCCGCATGGTCGCAGCCGCGTTCTCGTTCCCCGCCAGTGTATTTCGCGCCTATGGCGGGCACCTTTCGGACCGTTATGGCGCTCGCCGGGTGATGTATTGGACATTCCTCGTCAGCGTGGCGTGCACATTCATTCTGTCCTATCCGCCGGCGGACTACATTGTGCGCACGACGACGGGCCCGGTGAATTTCCATATGGAAATGGGCCTCGTGCCGTTCACTGTCACGGTGTTCGTGCTCGGCTTCTTCATGGCGCTGGGCAAGGCCGCTGTCTTCAAGCACATCCCGGTTTACTACCCGAACAATGTCGGCGCTGTTGGCGGATTGGTCGGCATGATTGGTGGACTGGGCGGTTTCGTACTGCCGATCGTGTTCGGCGTACTCAACGATCTCACCGGATTGTGGACGAGCTGCTTCATGATGCTGTTCATTCTGGTGGTCGCGTCACTCGCCTGGATGCATCTCGCGATCCGCCAGATGGAGCACGGGGTTACGGAAGAAGCGCTCAAGAAGCTGCCCGAGCTTCCGGAAATGGAAGAAATCCATAAGCCGGAACATATCGGCGCCTTGTCGGGCTCGGTGCTGACCGACTGGCGTCCCGAGGACAAGAAATTCTGGGAGGCGACCGGGCGCGCCATCGCGCGGCGCAACCTCTGGCTATCGATCCCGTCGCTGCTGCTGTCATTTGCGATCTGGCAAGTGTGGTCGGTGGTCGTGGCGAAGCTGCCGTCGGTCGGCTTCAAGTTCACCACGGCAGAGCTGTTCTGGCTGGCGGCGCTGCCGGGCATTTCGGGCGCGATATTGCGCATCTTCTATTCGTTCATGGTTCCGATTTTCGGTGGACGGTTGTGGACTACGCTTGCAACCTGGTCGCTGATGATCCCGGCCGTCGGCATCGGCTACGCCGTGCAGAATCCGTCGACGCCTTACGCACTGTTCCTGCTGCTGGCCTTGCTCTGCGGTTTCGGCGGCGGAAATTTCGCGTCCTCGATGGCGAACATTTCCTTCTTCTTTCCGCGCTCCGAGAAGGGCAACGCGCTCGCGCTGAACGCGGGCCTCGGCAATCTTGGCGTCAGCACCGTGCAGTTCGTCGTGCCGCTGGTGATCACGGCAGGCGTGTTCGGCTGGTTCGGGGGCGATCCCGTGATGGTGGCGAGTGGTACGCAGCAGGCGCCGCTCTGGCTTCAGAACGCGGGCTTTATCTGGGTGCCGTTCATTGCCGCGAGCGCCTTCGCGGCATGGTTCGGAATGAATGACATCGCTTCCGCAAGAGCGTCGTTTGCGGATCAGGCGGTGATCTTCCAGCGCAAGCACAACTGGATCATGTGCTGGCTTTATACCGGGACCTTCGGCTCGTTTATTGGCTATTCCGCGGGATTCCCGCTGCTGGCGAAGATCCTGTTTCCTGACATCAACGTGTTGCCCTTCGTCTTTCTCGGGCCGCTGGTCGGTGCGCTGTCACGCTCCGCGACGGGCTGGGTCGCTGACAAATGGGGCGGTGGACGAGTCACGCTGTGGGTGTTCGTGGCGATGATGATCGGTGTTGCCGGAATTCTTTACTTCATCGGCATCAAGGATCAGCCGGGCGCGTTCTGGGGCTTTTTCGCCATGTTCCTGTTCCTGTTCCTTGCAACAGGCGTCGGCAATGCGTCGACCTTCCAGATGATCCCGAACATCATGCGCAAGGAAATCGACCGCCTGATGCCTGGAGCCGATGCCGCAACTCGCATGCGGCAGGCGGAAAAGGAGTCGGCTGCGATCACCGGCTTTACTTCGGCCATTGCCGCCTTCGGCGCGTTCTTCATTCCGAAATCCTATGGAACGTCGATTGATCTGACTGGCGGCGTGCAGGCTGCGCTGTGGGGATTCTTCATCTTCTACGTGACGTGCGTGTTGATCACCTGGGCCGTCTACACCCGCAAGGGCGGCCTGCTTCATGACATCGAACGGCGCGGCGCGACCGCACCGCTCGTCCAACCTGCCCAGTGAGGAGAGGCTGATGAGCCATTTTCTGGATCGGCTTACATTCTTTACGCGAGCCAAGTCCGAGTTTTCCGGCGGACACGGCATCACGACTACTGAAGACAGGTCGTGGGAGGACGGTTACCGGAAGCGCTGGCAGCACGACAAGATTGTCCGCTCCACGCACGGCGTGAACTGCACGGGCTCCTGTTCATGGAAGGTTTATGTCAAGGGCGGCATCGTCACTTGGGAAACCCAGCAGACCGACTATCCGCGGACACGGCCCGATCTGCCCAATCATGAGCCGCGGGGATGTCCGCGCGGGGCGAGCTATAGCTGGTATCTCTATTCAGGCAATCGGGTGAAATATCCGCTGGTCCGCTCGCGGCTGTTGAAGCTGTGGCGCGAGGCGCGTGCCACGCTCACACCGGTCGCGGCCTGGAAGTCGATCGTTGAGAATCCGGACAAGCGCGCGTCCTACGTCAAGAAGCGCGGCCTTGGTGGTTTCGTGCGGGCAAGCTGGGACGAGGTCACCGAGATCGCGGCGGCGGCGAATGCCTACACCGTGAAAAGCTACGGGCCGGATCGCATCTTCGGTTTTTCGCCGATCCCGGCGATGTCGATGGTGAGCTACGCCGCGGGTGCGCGGTACTTGTCGCTGCTGGGCGGCGTCTGCATGTCGTTCTACGACTGGTATTGCGACCTGCCGCCGGCTTCGCCGCAGACATGGGGTGAACAGACCGACGTTCCCGAAAGTGCCGACTGGTACAATGCAGGGTTCCTCATTCTATGGGGCTCCAATGTTCCGCAGACGCGGACGCCGGATGCTCATTTCTATACGGAAGCGCGCTACAAGGGCGCCAAGAGCGTCGTGATCTGTCCGGATTATTCGGAAGCGTCGAAATTCGCCGACCTCTGGATGTCGCCGAAACAAGGCACTGACGCGGCCGTCGCGATGGCGATGGGCCACGTCATCCTGCGCGAATTCCACATCGACCGGAAGACCACGTACTTCAACGATTACGTCCGGAAATACACCGACATGCCGATGCTGGTGCGGCTGGTGAAGCAGGGCGCATATTATGTGCCGGAGCGCTTCGTCCGCGCGTCGGATTTCGTCAACGGTCTGGATGAATCCAATAATCCGGAATGGAAGACGGTCGCATACGATGAGACGTCCGGCGAGATCGTTGTTCCCAACGGGTCTGTCGGTTTCCGCTGGGGTGAGAAAGGAAACTGGAATCTCGAGGAGCGAACCGCGAAGGGAGCCGAGACCAGGCTTCGCCTCTCTCTGATGGAAACGCAGGACGATGTGGCGCAGGTCGGCTTTCCGTACTTCGGCAACCGCGAGCACGATCATTTTCTCGGCACCGATCATCCCGACGTGCTGACGCGCAACATTCCGGTGAAGACGCTTCAGTTGAAGGACGGCGAAACGCTGGTTGCGTCGGTCTTCGATCTGTTCGTCGCCAACTACGGCGTCGATCGTGGTCTGGGCGGCACGCATATCGCCGCCGGTTATGACGATCTTGCGCCTTACACCCCGGCCTGGGCGGAGAAGATCAGCGGCGTGCCGCGCGATCAGATCATCACGGTGGCCCGCGAGTTCGCGCTGAATGCCGAAAAGACCAAGGGGCGCTCGATGGTGATCGTCGGTGCCGGTCTGAACCACTGGTACCACATGGACATGAACTACCGCGGCATCATCAATATGCTGGTGATGTGCGGCTGCGTCGGCCAGTCGGGTGGCGGCTGGTCGCACTATGTCGGGCAGGAGAAGCTGCGGCCGCAGAGCGGATGGGTGCCGCTGGCCTTCGGCCTCGACTGGAATCGCCCGTCGCGGCAGATGAACTCGACGTCCGCGTTTTATGCCCACACCGATCAGTGGCGTTATGAAACGCTCGATGTGACGGAGGTTCTGTCGCCGACGGCGCCGGCAGGTCCGTGGGACGGCGCGCTGATTGATTATAATGTACGTGCCGAACGCATGGGCTGGCTGCCGTCCGCTCCGCAGCTCCAGACCAATCCGATCGAGGTCGCCAAGCAGGCCGCGGCATCCGGCCTTGAGCCGAAGGACTATATCGCGAGATCGCTGAAGACCGGCGAGCTGAAGCTCGCTTGCGAAGACCCGGACAATCCGAAGAACTGGCCGCGCAATCTCTTCGTCTGGCGTTCCAATCTTCTGGGCGCCTCGGGCAAGGGGCATGAGTATTTTCTCAAGCACCTGCTCGGCACGAGTCACGGCGTGCTCGGAAAGGATCTTGGACACCACGGTGCCAAAAAGCCAAATGAGGTCGTCTGGCACGAGGAAGCTCCGGAAGGAAAGCTTGATCTGCTGGTCACGCTCGACTTTCGCATGTCCACCACCTGCATGTATTCGGACATCGTGTTGCCGACAGCGACCTGGTACGAGAAGGACGATCTCAACACGTCCGACATGCATCCCTTCATTCATCCGCTGACCGCGGCGATCGATCCGGTCTGGGAATCCCGCACCGACTGGGAGATTTATAAAGGCATCGCCAAGGCCTTCTCGAAGGTCGCGCCCGAGGTGCTGGGCGCCGAGAAGGATGTCGTGCTGACGCCGATCATGCACGACTCTCCCGGCGAGATCGCACAGCCCTTTGACGTGAAAGACTGGAAGAGGGGTGAGATCGATCCAATTCCCGGCAAGACCATGCCGGCCGTTACCGTGGTCGAGCGCGACTATCCGAACATCTACAAGCAGTTTACTTCGCTCGGCCCGCTGATGAGCAAGGTCGGCAACTTCGGCAAGGGCATGACCTGGAACACCGAGCATGAGGTCGATCTGCTCAAGCGGCTGAACGGTGTCGTGACCGAGGAGGGGCCGAGCAAGGGCCTCGCGCGGATCGATACGGCAATCGATGCCTGCGAAGTTCTTCTGAGTCTTGCTCCGGAAACCAACGGTGAGGTTGCGGTCAAGGCCTGGACGTCGCTCGGCGGGTTCACGGGATGCGATCATACGCATCTGGCGATCCCGAAAGAGGATGAGAAAATCCGTTTCCGCGACGTGGTGGCGCAGCCGCGCAAGATCATATCCTCGCCGATCTGGTCCGGCCTGGAGTCCGAGAGCGTCTGCTACAACGCCTGCTACACCAACGTGCACGAACTGATCCCGTGGCGCACGCTGACCGGCCGCCAGCAGCTCTATCAGGATCATCTGTGGATGCGGGCTTTCGGGGAAGGATTCTGCGTCTATCGTCCACCGATCGATACCAAGACGGTGAAGCCGGTCATCGACCGTAAGCCGAACGGCAACAAGTCCGTGGTGCTGAACTTCCTGACGCCGCACCAGAAATGGGGCATCCACTCGACCTATACCGACAATCTTCTCATGCTCACGCTGTCGCGTGGCGGGCCGATTGTCTGGATCAGCGAGGCCGATGCGAAGGGCGCCGGTATCGTCGATAACGACTGGATCGAGGTTTACAACACCAACGGTGCGCTGGTCGCGCGTGCGGTGGTGTCCCAGCGCATCAGGCAGGGCATGTGCATGATGTATCATGCGCAGGAGAAGATCGTGAACGTGCCGGGTTCCGAACAGACCGGGCAGCGCGGCGGAATCCATAACTCCGTCACTCGCGTCGTTCTCAAGCCGACTCACATGATCGGCGGGTATGCCCAGCAGGCCTATGGCTTCAACTACTACGGCACCGTCGGCTCGAACCGCGACGAGTTCGTCGTCGTCCGCAAGATGGCGAATGTCGACTGGCTCGATACGCCATCCGCGACAGCTCCCAGCCTGGAGGCAGCAGAATGAAGATCCGCGCTCAAATCGCGATGGTGCTGAATCTCGACAAGTGCATCGGGTGCCACACCTGCAGCGTGACCTGCAAGAACGTCTGGACCAGCCGCGAAGGCATGGAATACGCGTGGTTCAACAACGTCGAAACCAAGCCCGGCATCGGTTATCCGAAGGACTGGGAAAACCAGGCGCGCTGGAAGGGCGGCTGGTCGCGCAGGCGCAACGGGTCCATCGCGCCCAAGATCGGCGGCAAATGGCGGGTGCTGGCGAATATCTTCGCCAACCCCGATCTGCCGCAGATTGACGACTACTACGAGCCGTTCACCTTCGACTATGAGCACCTGCAGAAGGCACCGGAGATGTCGGCGATGCCGACCGCCCGTCCGCGCTCGCTGATTTCCGGCGAGCGCATGCAGAAGATCGAGTGGGGACCGAACTGGGAAGAGATTCTCGGCGGTGAGTTCGCCAAGCGCTCGCAGGATTACAATTTCGAAGGCGTGCAGAAGGAAATCTACGGCCAGTTCGAAAACACCTTCATGATGTATCTGCCGAGGTTGTGCGAGCACTGTCTCAATCCGGCTTGCGTGGCGGCATGTCCTTCGGGCGCGATCTACAAGCGCGAGGAGGACGGCATTGTCCTGATCGATCAGGACAAGTGCCGCGGCTGGCGCATGTGCGTTTCCGGATGTCCCTACAAGAAGATCTATTACAACTGGTCTTCGGGAAAGTCGGAGAAATGCATCTTCTGCTATCCGCGCATCGAGGCCGGTCAGCCGACCGTGTGCTCCGAGACCTGCGTGGGGCGTATCCGGTATCTCGGCGTGGTGCTTTACGATGCGGACCGGATTGCCGAGGCGGCCAGCATGCCCGACGAGCGCGATCTGTATCAGGCCCAGCTCGATGTGTTCCTCGATCCCAACGATCCGAAGGTGATCGCGGAGGCGGAGCGGCAGGGTATCCCCCATGCGTGGCTCGAAGCCGCGAAAATATCGCCGATCTGGAAAATGGCGATGGAATGGAAGGTGGCGTTCCCGCTGCACCCCGAATACCGGACATTGCCGATGGTGTGGTATGTGCCGCCGCTGTCGCCCATTACGTCCGCTGCGTCCGCCGGGAAGATCGGACTCGACGGAACGATGCCGGACGTCAAGTCGCTGCGCATTCCGATGAAGTATCTCGCCAACCTGCTCACAGCCGGAGACGAGAAGCCGGTGACGTTGGCACTGGAGCGCATGCTGGCGATGCGCGCCTACATGCGCGCCAAGACCATCGATGGCGTCGTCGATGAGGCGATCGCGCGGCGGGTGGGCCTGCAAGCTGCTCAGATCGACGAAATGTACAAGATCATGGCAATCGCCAATTACGAAGACCGTTTCGTCATTCCGACCGCCCATCGCGAACTCGGTGCCGATGCCTACGATATGCGCGGTTCCTGCGGCTTCACGTTCGGAAACGGATGCTCGGGAGGCGAGAGCGAAGTCAATCTGTTCGGCTCGCCGCGTAAGGCAAGAACTCCCATGGAGATCGTGTGATGAAGACGTTCAAGGTTCTTTCCACGCTTCTCACCTATCCGTCGCATGATCTGATCGCAGCCGCGCCGGAATTCGCAGGCGTGCTGGATTCGGAAAACCTCGTGCCTGCCGCCCAGCGAGGTGCACTCGATGGTTTGATCGGGGAAATCGCAACCGGTGAGCTTTATGATCTGCAGGAACGCTATGGCCTGCTGTTCGACCGGACGCGATCGCTGGCGTTGCATCTGTTCGAACACGTTCACGGCGAAAGCCGTGACCGGGGTCAGGCGATGGTCGACCTCAAGACGCTGTATGAGAATTCCGGCTTCGCCATTGCGGCGAATGAACTGCCAGATTTCGTGCCGCTGTTTCTCGAGTTCCTGTCGACTCAGCCAGTGGAGGCTGCGCGTGATCTGCTCGCCCAGCCAGCGCATATCCTGGCCGCGATGGCCGAGCGGCTGGGCCGGCGCAAATCAAGTTACCAGGCTGTCTTCGATGCGCTCATGGCGATTGTCGCCGAAGCGCCCCAACAGGCGATAGTCGATGAGCTCCTGAAAGGTCCCGATCCGGACCCGATGGACTTCGCGGCCCTCGATGCCGCGTGGGAGGAGGAGGAGGTGAAATTCGGCCCCGGAACGCAGGATCAAGCCGGATGCCGCGACACACTCGTCGCCCGCCTTCGCCACGCCAGACGCGCGGTTAATTCTTCGCCGTTCGTGAACTAGGGGAGATTGAAATGCGCGAGACGCTCAATTCCATCGTGTTCGGTTGGTACCCCTATATCTGCGTGACTGTTTTCCTGTTTGGAAGCCTCTTCCGGTTCGACCGCGAGCAATATACGTGGCGCACGGGATCGAGCCAGTTGCTCCGGCGCCGCCAGCTGACCTGGGGATCGAACCTTTTTCACATCGGAATCCTTATGATCGCGGGCGGCCATTTTGTCGGTCTGCTCACGCCGATCTGGATATTTGACATGCTGGGCGTGTCGCACAGCTTCAAGCAGATGCTGGCGATTGTGGTTGGCGGCATCGCCGGTCTCATGTGCCTTTTCGGAATTTCGTTGCTGACGCATCGCCGGCTGTTCGATCCGCGAATTCGCGCCAACTCGTCATTCGGCGATACGGCCATTCTGCTGCTTCTGTTCGCGCAGCTCCTGCTGGGGCTTTCGACGATTTTCGTATCGCTCGGTCATCTCGACGGCCACGAGATGGTGAAGTTCATGTCGTGGGCGCAGGGGATCGTGACACTGCAGCCCAATGCCGCGTCGTATGTCCTGGATGTGCATCCGATCTTCAAGGCGCATCTGGTGCTTGGCATGACCTTGTTTCTTGTCTTTCCGTTCACGCGCCTCGTCCACATGTGGAGCGCCCCGGTCTGGTACCTCGGCCGGCGCGGTTATCAGATCGTGCGTCGCCGTGGCGGCAGCGAAGCCTCATCTCCGCCAGTTCAACCTGCGGAGTAGGTCATGGATTGTTCTGTCTCGAATGCTATGCCGAAGCCAAAGACGATCAGCGTCAATGGCGTGGTGATTCCTCGCGAGGCGATTGCGAGGGAGGTCCAGAATCATCCCGCAGCTAAACCCATTCTGGCGTGGCAGGCCGATGCCCGCGCCTTGGTGGTTCGGGAGCTTTTGCTACAAGAATCCGCGCGTCTCGGCATCGATGCTGTACCGCTGAGCGATCCCGACGGCCGCAGGGAGACAGATGACGAGGCGGCGATGCGAACGCTTGTTG
>Ga0066255_1001717_pt1 | contig 13763 bp, 15 predicted proteins | sample ThiBiot_750_biof_FD_71148 | JGI IMG/M metagenome (GOLD analysis project Ga0066255, IMG submission 71148) | Wastewater bioreactor microbial communities from Cape Town, South Africa - Thiocy_expt_750_biof (version 2) | ecosystem: Engineered > Bioreactor > Thiocyanate-remediating >... | reverse complement strand
CCGGTCGGGTGTGCGGAGATAGGCGGAAACGCCCGCGTGGAGTAGCGAATACGCCAAAAAGCCGGCGAAGCGCGTCCGCATTTCGTGTGACCGGGTGCGCCGGATTGCAGTGCGTTGGCGATGGTGACCATCTTCGCCTGGTTGAACACCTGGCCGGCGCTGGCACCAGTCACGCTGAACAAGGTGTCGATGCAAGCGTCCACCGACGAGTTGCGCAACAGGATGACCAGGCTGCTGCCGCCGGCCGACGCAAACGCGTTGACATCATGGGTGGCGGCGGCCGCCACGCTCATGCGCAGCGAAGCCGACGGATTGCGCTCCGGGCGACCGTAGTCGGTGTACAGGTGAGCCTTCGACGACGATTGCGGCGGGCGCCCGCTCGGCTTGAGTGGGCGGGCCTGCTGATGCCGTACCGTCGGCAACAAGCTGGTGGTGCGCAAGGCAGTCGCGGCGGGTGCCGGTGCCTTTTTCCGGGCCTTCGTCGGTGCCGCATAGCGCAGCAGACTGCATCCGGGCGTCAACAGCGACAGGCTGGCGCATCGCGGACGCGATTTGCGTGCGCAAGTATTCATGTTCCCCTCCAGCAAAGGCCCCCCGTGGCCTGGTTCATCACGCATTGGATGCGCATGGAGTGCGCTCCCGACGCACCGACGAACCGAGCGCCATGCTACGAGTCAACCATGCTGTCGCTCTAGGCGATCCTGGCCAGGACTGGCGCTGAAGTCGGCATGAAGTTCTCCCGGACGGCGATGCGATGGCGCTGGCGTCGCGCACCGGCGCACGGAGGCGACTCCCGGATGACGAGTGCCATCGGCGCGTCGATCACTTGCAAATCGGGTGCAGCCGACGGCTTGAGTTCACCGCGCGAGAGCGAGGCTCGCCATCCGGAGAAAGACGGTCAACTCGCCATCACGTCCGTGCGTCGCTGCCGCCACGGCCGCGTCGATCCCCACCGCACGATGCGTACCCCACGCCGATGCCCAGCGACACGCCGAGCAACTCGCACAGCACGCGCAAGCCGAGGTGCTCCGGATCGTGCATGCCGGCCAGCACCGCTTGCAGCAGGGCGAGCGACTGCAGGTTGGCGTAGTTGAGATAGAACATGTCCCACAGGTCGCCGCTGACGGTGAGCACGCACGCCAGCAGGAACGCCCAGCCGATCTTGCGCGCGGCGCTCCAGCCGCGGCGTCGGCCCAGCCAGTGCAGCGCCAGGAACAGCAGTAGCCCGGCCGCTGCCGAGATCGCGCCGGCCTGCAGGCCGCCGACGATGCCACTGCCCATCCATGATTGGTCGTAATGCACTGCGCTGCCCCTTCGGGATGCCGCGCGCGTGTCCGCCTGCCGCGCGCGCACGCTAGACTGCCGCTCCACCTGTCCGGAGCAGTCTGCATGACTCACGCCGTTTCCGCCACGACGGCCCTGATCGTGGTCGACGTGCAGCCCGACTTCATGCCCGGCGGAGCGCTGGCCTGCCACGACGGCGACGCGATCATCGACGGGATCGACGCGCTGCTGCGCGCGCGCCGCTTTCGCCATGTGGTGGCCACGCAGGACTGGCATCCACGCGGCCACGCGTCGTTCGCCAGCTCGCATCCGGGCCGTGCGCCGTTCGACGAGATCACCCTGCATGGCCAGCCGCAGACCCTGTGGCCGGATCACTGCGTGCAGGGCACGGCGGGCGCCGCGCTGCATCCGCAGGTGGACTGGTCGGCGCTGGACGCGGTGATCCGCAAGGGCAGCGACCCGGGCGTGGATTCCTACAGCGGCTTTCGCGAAAACCACGGCCCGCAAGGCACGCGCCCCGGCACCGGCCTGGCCGGCTGGCTGCGCGAGCGCGGCGTGGACGAGGTGGTGGTGTGCGGACTGGCGCGCGACGTGTGCGTGCTGTGGACCGCGCAGGACGCCGTGGCGCTGGGCTTTCGCGCGCGCATGCTGTGGGAGCTCACCCGCCCGGTCACCCCGGCCAGCGACGAAGCCACCCGCGCCGCGTTGCTCGCGCAGGACATCGACGCCCTGTAGGAGCGCACCCTGTGCGCGATGCTCTTCCCACGGATTCGGGATTCGCAAGAGCATCGCGCGAAGAGCGCGCTGGCATGAAGTTCGCTCAGGCGTCGTTCTCGCCGCGGGCGCGCACCGCGATCGCGCCGTCGTCGTCCACGTCCACCGTCAGCGTGATCGGGCGGCAGCATACCTGGCAGTCCTCGATGTATTGCTGGCTGGGGATCGATGCGTCGAGCAGGATTTCGACGGGCTCCCCGCAGTACGGGCAGTCGATGGTGTGGGGCGTGAGCATGACGTGTCTCCGCGGGTGGCCGGGCCAGTGAAGCACGGCTCCGGGTGACGCGATCGTCAAGCGTGGCGCAACGACCACGCCTGCGGCAGGCCGATCCAGAACAGCGCGTCGCGCTTGCAGCGCGGGGCCAGCTTCAGCAACTCGTTGTCCTTGCTGACCAGCCAGCGCGCACCCGCGGCCTGTGCCAGTTCCAGGAATTTCTGATCGTCCGTATCCCCGCAGCGCGGAAGCGGCATCTCGGGCGACGCCGTGGCCTGATCGTCGGGCAGGCAGTGCACCAGGGCATCGAACGCGGCCTCGACGCCGGGCCGTGCTTCGGCGGTGAGCGGCACCTGCGGATAGTGCAGCACGCGCAGCCATTCGGCGCGGCAGTCGGCGCGCGTCACCGCCTGGATGCGGCCCTCGCGCATCGCCACGTGCAGCGCGGCGGACTGCGCATCGTGGAACAGGAAGATGTCCAGGCACACGTTGGTGTCGAGCACCACACGGGGCACGTTCGGGAATGCGGCGATCATCGGCACATGATGCGGCAAGCGGGTCACGCGATGCACGTGATGCCTCCCCCGCGACACGGACGAGCGGGCTCCGGCTGCGCATGCGGTCGCGGCGACGACCACCGCCGCGACCGCATGTTCCGTCCCGCCGACGCAGGGTTCAGTGCGTGCCGTGTCCGTGGTGATCGTGGGACCGGCCGCGCCCGTGGTGCTCGTCGTGGCCGCGTCCCCACGTCAACCTGACGCGCGTGCTGACGTAGACATCGCCCGGGTCGGCCGGCACCTGGGCGAAGTGCTTGCGGCCGAAGTACAAGCGGGTGCCGTCGCTGGACAGCGTGGCGCGGGTTTCCGCGCCGTCCGCCGTGTTGACCGCGGGATTCTCGATCCGGCCGCGCACCGTCCATGGCGAAGCGGTGTTCGGGCGCGTGGCGTACCAGATGTCCTGGTTGCGCGGATCGGCGCTGGCCCGGTTGCTGCTGAACACGATTTCCAGCCCGTCCCTGCGCACGTTGGGCATCAGGTCGGCGGCATCGGTACTCAGCTCGGCCACGCGCACGCCGGGCCCGAAGCTGCCGTCGGCACGCTGGCGGCTCATGTAGATGTCATGGCCCTTGCTGTCCGGATAACCATCGCTGGAGAAGTACAGGAAGGTACCCTGGGCGGTTTTCACTACCGACGGGCTGTATTCCGAACCCTTGGTGTTCGGGCCACCGTCCGCATAGCCGCCCAGATCCACCGGCGTCGCCCAGCCGTGCGCGGGATTCTCGCGGGTCAGAAAGATGTCGCCGGCCGGCGGGCTGCCGGGCGGCGGCGGCGGCATCGCCTTGCAGCCGGTGCAATCCCCGGCGTTCTGCCGCGAGCTGACGAAGAGCAGCCACTTGCCGGGCAACGGCGTGGGACAGTAGTCGGCGGCCGTGGGCGAATTCGCCGGTGCGCCGAGGTTGGTGACGTGGTCCCAGCTGCGCATCGCGACATTCCACGTTGCGCGCCAGTTGTCCAGGCCGCCATTGCGGGTGGACATGAAGTACAGGTTGTCCCCGTCCGGCGACTCGATCGGACAGCCTTCGGCGGCCGCGGTGTTGATGCCGGGCGCAAGCTGCGCGTTGCTCCACGCGCCGTAGTGCTGCGCGTAGACATTGGCGGACAGGATGGCGGCGATGGCCAGTGCGCACTGTGGGTACTTGCGGTTCATGGGTCTCTCCTTGCATGGGTGTGGACGACCGCGGAGAAAACCCTTCGCCGCGGACTGGTTGCGCCATGGCGACGCGTCGCTCACCCTGTGCAGGCGCGGGCATCGCGACTGCACGCGAGCGTGCCGGCGAGGGCCGGCGCGCCCAGCTTCGGGGGTGTGGCGCGGCGGGTCTTGAGGCGGCCGCTCGGGAAAGACTGGACTTTGCTTGGATTCCTTGGGAAAACATTGGGGTCGCCCGCAGCACCGGTTTTCGTCCACTCTCGTGCGCTACCCGCCACAGGACGCCATGGACCCGTCAACGCCCGCCCCGCTCGCCTTCGACGACTGCACGATCGACTTCGCCGGCCGGCGTCTGTTGCGCGGGGGCATCGGGCAGCCGCTGGAACCGAAGGCCTTCGCCGTGCTGGCGCTGCTCGCCGGCACGCCCGGCCGGGTCTTCACCCGCGACGAGATACTCGACGCGGTCTGGGGCCACCGCCACGTCACCCCCGGGGTGCTGAACCGGCTGATGACCCTGCTGCGGCATGCGCTTGGCGAGGACGCGAAAGTGGCGCGCTACCTGCACACCGTGCATGGCGTGGGCTACCGCTTCGACCTTCCCGAAGCCACGCCCGACGCGCCGTCGCGGGCCGTCCCGGTCCCCGCGTCGCAAGCGCCGACGATGCCGGTGCCGGTGCCGGTGCCGCCTGCCGCGTCACATCCTCCGGTGGCCCGGCGGCGCGCCGGCGACCGGCACGGCATGCCGCGCGCCATGTGGTGGCTGCTGCCGCTGCTGGCGCTGCTCGCGGTGGCCGGCTGGCAGTGGTGGCCGCATGCGCCGAGCGCGCCGAAGCCGGCGCCGGAGCGCAGTATCGCGGTGCTGCCGCTGGTCAACGCGAGCAACGACAAGGGACAGCAGTTCTTTTCCGACGGCTTGTCGGAAAGCCTGATCAACTCCCTTTCCCGCTTCGGCGGGCTGAAGGTGATCGGTCGCGATTCCGCTTTCCAGTTCCGCGGCAGCAGGGGCGACAGCCGCACCATCGGCCGCAAGCTGGGTGTGTCCTACCTGCTCAGCGGCAGCGTGCAGCACGTGGGCGACGTCGTGCGCATCAACGCCGCGCTGACCAGGGCCATCGACGGCAGCACGCTGTGGGCCGAGCACTACGATCGCCCGTACCGGAACCTGTTTGCCCTGCAGGACGAAATCGCGTCCGCGGTCATCGGTGCGTTGCAGGTGAAGCTGCTGTCGCCCGGCGAATCCGTCAGGCATGACGACCGGCCGCCCAGCGGCAGCATCGAAGCCTACAACGCCTATCTGCAGGGCCTGAAGCATTGGCACGACGAGGATTTCCGCCGGGCATCCGAATACATGGCCAAGGCCGTGCAACTCGACCCCGGCTATGCGATGGCATGGGCACACCTGTCGGGATCGCTGAGCACCGTCGCCACGTTCTCGAACGAACCCGCCGAGGCCGCCCGCCAGCACATGAACGAGGCAAGGCGCGCAGCGGACCAGGCGTTGCAATTGGCGCCCGGGCTGGGGGCGGCCCACGCGGCCCGCGCCTACCTGATGGTCTACAGCTTCGACCATCGCGGCGCCCTGGCCGAATGCCGTCGCGCCGTGCAACTGGCGCCGGAGGACGGGACCGTCCTCAATGGCTGCGGTTATGTGTTTGCCCAGGTCGGAAAACTGCGCGAGGCAATCCGGTCGAGGCAGCATCTGCTTTCAATCGAACCGCTGTACATCATCAATTACCAGCAGTACGCGAAGCTGTTGCTGGCGTCCGGCCGGCTGGACGAAGCGGAGAAATACCTTGGCACCGCCGAAAGCCTGCCGCAGACGAACGCGCACTGGCGCTATTCATCCTTGTTCCTGCGCATGGCGGTTGCCCTGGCGCGTGGCGACGCGGTCAAGGCCATGGGCAGCGCGCTGCAAATGCCCGCGAAGTACCGCGACCCGTACACGGCGCTGGCGGCCCAGATCGGGCCGGATCGCGCCGCCGCGGACACCGCGCTGGCGAACGCCCTCGCCGGCAAGGCCGAGGCGAACGCCGATCCGCATCTGATCGCGCAGATCTACGCCTTGCGCGGCGATGCCGGCCACGCCGTGGAATGGTTGCAGCATGCTTCGGCCGCCGATCTGCTGTTCCTGCCGACCGATCCGTTCATCCTGAACCTGCGCGACGATCCGCGCTTCATCGCCTTCTGCGAAAGGATCGGCCTGCCGCCCCCGGGCGAAAGCGAAGCGTTGAGCATCGACCAGATCCGCGCCGCGAACGGCACGCGCAACCGCTGAGGCGCAGGAAGCGCCGGGATCGGCGGCAAACCCGGACCCAGCCGATACAATGCGGGCTTTCCGAGCGGAACCGACGACCATGGCCGAGCGCGCGTTCGACGACTACCTGGCCCGCTCCGGCGCCACCCTGGAAGGCTCGCGCTACGCGGCGTGGCTGGCGATCACGCCGCGCCGCCACGGCTTTCCGGTGTATTACGCGATCTGCGAGAACCGCAGCTTCCGCGACAAGGACGTGGCCGAAGCCGCCGCGGCGAAGGCGCTGGCCGACATGACGGGACTGGAGGCGGACGGCACGCCGATCTTTCCCGACGACTACACCGGTTTCGACGATTAGGCGGGCCGGACCGGCTCGTGGCGGTGGACGGCGGACGGTGCCCGCCCTACGCCGCGGCGGCCAGGGCGCGCAGCCGTTCCACCGCGGCGGGGATGGCCGCGGGCGCATCGACGGTGAGCATGCGCGGCTCGTCGGCGGCCAGGCCGTTTTCCAGTTCGTGCGCCCAGGTCACGTGGTAGGGCATGTGCACGCCCCAGCCGCCCAGGCGCAATACCGGCTCGATGTCCGAGCGCAGCGAGTTGCCGACCATCGCGAACTGCGCCGGCTGCAGGTCGAACTCGCCGAGCACTCGGCGGTAGGCGGCGGCGTCCTTCTCCGAGACGATCTCGATGCGGCGAAACAGGTCGGCCAGGCCCGATTGCGCCACCTTCTTCTCCTGGTGGAACAGGTCGCCCTTGGTGATCAGCACCACCTCGTACTGCTGCGCCACCGCCTCGACCGCGGCGCGGATGCCCGGCAGCAGTTCCACCGGATGCTGCAGCACGGTCTTGCCCAGCTCGATCAAGGCGTGGATGTCGGCCGCGCCGATGCGCCCGTCCGAGACCGCAATGGCGGTTTCCACCATCGACAGCGCCATGCCCTTGGCGCCGTAGCCGAACAGCTTGAGGTTGCGCTGCTCGGTAGCCAGCATGCGCTCGTGCACATCGCGATCGGCCACGTCCACGTAGCGCGCCATGATCGCCGCGAACGCGTCGCCGGCCTGGCGGTAGTAGCCCTCGCTGTGCCACAGCGTGTCGTCGCCGTCGAAGCCGACCAGTTGCAGCATCAGGCGCCCACCCGTGCGCGTACCGCATCCATGTCGCGCACCGGACGGATCTCGATGGCGCCGGTTTGCGACCACGGGAACGACTGCGCGATGCGCACCGCCTCGTCCATGTCGGCCGCCTCGATCAGGTTGAAGCCGCCCAGGTATTCCTTGGTCTCCGCATACGGACCATCGACCACGCTGGTGCGGCCGTCGCGCACGCGCACGGTGCGCGCGGTCCCCGGCGCTTCCAGCTGCTGCGAATCGAGCAACTGCCCCTGCGCGCGCAACGCGTCGGCCTTGCCGAAACAGCTTTTCATGCGGCTGTCGAACTCGCCCTCGGGCAGCGCGTCCAGCAGCTGGTCGTCGCAATAGATCATCACGAGATATTTCATGGCGTCCTCGGCGGGGAAGGCGGGGCGAAGAGGGATAATGCCGCAATGAACACCCGCGCCGATACCTTCAGCGAATTGTCCTGCCGGCCGATCGCCTTCGTGCGTTCGCCCTACGCGCAGCGCATCGACGCGCCGCACCAGCCCACCGTGGTGGCCGGCACCGAAAGCGGGGCCGCAGTCGACGCGGTGATCGCGTTCGTGGCGGATTTTCCGGCGGCGGCCTGGCGCGACCTGGCCGGCTTCGAGCGGATCTGGCTGCTGTTCGCGTTCCACCGCAGCGAGGGCTGGAAGGCCGAGGTGCGCCCGCCGCGCGGCGGCGGCAAGCGCAGCGTGCTGGCCACGCGCTCGCCACATCGGCCGAATGCGATCGGGCTGTCGGCAGTGGAGCTGGTGGCGGTGGAGGAAGGCGCGTTGCGCGTGCGCGGCGTCGACCTGCTGGACGGCACGCCGATCCTCGACATCAAGCCGTACGTGCCGTACGCGGATGCGTTTCCGGGTTCACGCGCGGGCTGGATCGACGCGATCGACGCGGCGCAGGGCCGGCATTCTGCGCCGGGGCCGCGCAAGCCGCGCAAGCGGCCGCGCGGCGAGGACGTCAGCGGCTCATGAGCAGCTGCCGCAGCAGGTGCTGCCGCCGCTGACGTGGATCTGCCGCGGCTCGGACACGCGGCTGGCCTCGTAACCGGCCTCCTGCAGGGCGGTGATGACCTGGCCGGAGGTCAACTGCGCCGCCACGTCGATCTGTCCCGCGACGGGATCGCCGGTGACCTGCGCGTTGGCGTCATGGGCACGCAGGATGGCGGCGATGGCGCCGGTGTCACCGGCAAGATCCTTCACTTGAAACAGCATCGGTACGGTCTCCAGGGTTGAGAGGCGGCACATCCGCCGGTGGCGACGATGGCGGCCGGCACGGCCCGGCGCCCTGACCGGGATCAGGGCAATCCCAGCCGGTGAGACCTGCGCCCGGCAAACTGCCCGGGCCGGCGCGGCTCGCTCCGTCGCCGGCGCCCGATGCATTGGCAGTGGATCGGTTCAGACCTTGGCCGCGCCCGGCACTCCCGCCGGCGCGGCATTTTTTTCAGGGCGACGTCGCGGCCGTCGGCAACCACGGCGACACGCGCGGGCGCGCCAGCGCGGCGAGCAGTGGCGGGTCGCGCCGGTAGACGTCGGGGCGGAAGCCGACCCGGCCGTCCTCGCGCAGGTCCACCGTCCAGTACGCCAGCAGCAGCGGCACCGGCCTGGGCAGCATCACGGTCTGCGTCTTCAGCGTGTCGATCGCGCGGTCGATGCCCGCGCGATTCCACTGCACCGGATCGTCCAGCAGCAGCTCGGCCAGTTCGCGCGGGCGCTCCACCCGGATGCAGCCGGAGCTGTACGTGCGCTGCTCGCTGGCGAACAGTTCCTGGTGCGGCGTGTCGTGCATGTACACCGCGTAGTCGTTGGGGAAGCGGATCACCAGCCGGCCCAGCGAATTGCCCGGGCCGGCGTCCTGGCGCAGCACGATGCCGCGCGGGTTGGCCCAGTCCACGCTGGAGGGCGACAGCTCGCGGCCCTGGCTGTCCAGCACGCGGATGCGGTTGGCGGCGAGGTAGCCCGGGTTCCTGCGCAGCTTCGGCAGGATGTCGTTCTTCAGGATGGTCGGCGGCACCGTCCAGGTCGGGTTGAGCGTGAGGTAGGTGATCTTCGACTTGAACACCGGCGTGCTGCGGTACGGCTTGCCTACCTGCACGCGCGAGCGCCATACCGGCTTGCCGTCCTTGTAGTAGACGACCTGGTAACCGGCGATGTCGACCACCACGAACTCGCCCTGCAGCTGGTGCAGCAGCCAGCGCGCGCGCTCCAGGTTCGCGCGCAGCTGCTCGATGCGCGTGGTGACCGGCACGTTCAACGCGGCCAGGGTGGCCTTGCCCAGGTGGCCGTCCGCGACGAGGTAATGTTCGCGCTGGAATTGTTTCAGCGCAGCTTCCAGCGCCGGGGCGTACAGGTCATCCATGCCCTCGCCCACCGCAAAGCCGACCCGTTGCAGGCGCTCGCGCAGCGTCGGCACGCGCGGATCGTGGCTGCCCGGTTTCAGCGTGGGGCCGTCGGCGATCACGGGCCAGCCGCCCTGCGCCGCCACCCCGCGCAACTTCGCCAGCGCCGCACGCAGCTGGGCGTAGTACGGGTGCTGCGGCCGCGCCCGCGCGAACAGCTCGCCGATGGTGTCCTGCGCCAGCGCGTCGCGCACCGCCTGCAGGCCCCGCGCCTGATCGAGCTGGCGCGGGTCGAAGTTCCAGTGCGTGTCCAGCGTGGCCGGATCGACCTTGCCGCGATACAGGTGCAGCAACGCGGTGAAACAGGCGTCGGTGGCCAGCAGGTCGAACTGCGCGCGTTGCTGCGCCGTGGCCTGCGGGTCGTCCAGCACGTGGCGCCGACGTTGCAGTTCGTCCAGCGCGTAGTCCTGCGGGTCGAGGCCGTCGGCGGCCATGCCGCGCAGCGCGGCCAGCAACTGGTCGAGGTCGTCCGGTCGCGTCCATGCCGGCGCGAACCGGTTCTGCTCGTAGAACGCCGCCACCGCGGCGACCGGCGCCGCGGCCGTCGCGCCATCGGCCTGCGCGACGCGCCATTGCTCGATCCGTTCGCGGATCTGCTCGGCCACCGGGCCCGGCGGCGGGGCCACGGTTTGTTCCATGCCGACCGACTCGACTGCGGCCGGCTGTGCAGGCGCCGCGGCGACCGCCAGCCAGCCGAGCAAGGCGGCAGCGCAAACGGTGCGGGAAAAGCCGGACGACATGGAAAGTCCTGTGCGGGAGGATGCGACCAGTCATAGCACAACCGCCGGCCGGCGCAGGCGGGCGCGGCGACCGGTCGCACGGGACAGGTTCTTAACGATCGACTGCTAGCATCGACGCCTGTTCGCGCCCCAAGCCCAAGCCGTCCCGATGAGTCGACTGCGCCTCCTTGCCATCCTGCTGCTGCCGCTCTGTGGTACGGCGCACGCGACCGCGCCGACACTGCGCGACANCGCTCAGCAAACTCGCGCCGCAGGCGAATCCGCAGGTGATCGCGCTGGCGCTGGCGGCCACCGACTGCGCCGCGGCGCAAGGCCAGCCGCCGCCCGCGCGACTGGCGGTGATCGACTATTCCCGGCCATCCACCGAACCGCGGCTGTGGGTGTTCGACCTGGCCCGGCGCAAGCTGCTGTATCAGGAACTGGTGGCGCACGGGCGCAACACCGGCGAGAACCTGGCGAGCAGGTTCTCCAACGCGCCGGAAAGCCGGCAATCCAGCCTGGGCCTGTTCCGCACGCTGGACACCTACGCCGGCCGCAACGGCTACTCGCTGCGCCTGCAAGGGCTGGAGCCGGGTACCAACGACCGCGCACTGGCGCGCGCGCTGGTGATCCACGGTGCCGCCTACGTCAACCCGGCACTGGCCCGCGAGCAAGGCCGCATCGGTCGCAGCTACGGTTGCCCGGCCGTGCGCAGCGCGATCGCGCGACCGCTGATCGACGCGCTCAAGGGCGGCCAGTACGTGTTCTCCTATTATCCCGATGCCAGGTGGCTGGGCGCCTCGCCCTACCTCAAGTGCAGCGGCGGACTGGCGATGACGCCCGCGCTCGGCGCGCCTTGATCCATCCGCACGATTGCCCTCCCCGCGGAGCGCGCGGCGGGCAACCTCTCACTCGCGAGTCTGCTGCAGGCTCGCGCCACCCTCGTCCGGCGTCACCGGCAGGCGCAGGATCAGCAGCCACAGCAGCACCACCAGCGCGGCCAGCAGCCACGGCAACCAGGCGTGCCCGCGGAACCACCAGATCGTGCCGGCCATCGACAGCGTGACCAGGCCCAGCGCCATCCAGCGCGCGCGCCGCGAAATGCTGCGCTCGCGCTCCCACCGCGCGATCGCCGGGCCCAACCGGGGCAGCGAGAGCAGCCAGCGATGCCAGCGCGGCGAGGCGCGCGACCAGCACGCGGCCGTCAGCAGCAGGAACGGCACGGTCGGCATCACCGGCAGCATCAGGCCGATCAGCCCCAGCAACAACGCCACTCCGCCGGCGATGAACAGCAGCCAGCGCACCAGACCGGTGTGGCGGGGATGCGCGGGGTGCGGGTCGTGTCCACCGCCCTGTTCCGCCGGCTGCCCGCGATCGGACGACTTCACGTTGCGCGCTTCGGCCGGCCTTCGCGCGCCTTGTACAGACGCCGGTCGGCTTCGCCCAGCGCGGCTTCCAGCGAGGCGCCCGGCACCACCGTGGTCGCGCCCATGGTGAAGCCGATCGGCGCAGCGGCGCGATCGGCATCGAGCCGGTCGACCACGCCTTGCGTCAGCTCCTCGCCGGCACCGCGCAGCAACACCAGGAACTCGTCGCCGCCGAGGCGGATCACTGCATCCTGCGGCCGCACGTGGTTGCGCAGGAACGTCGCCATGGCCACCAGCACCTCATCGCCGCGCGCGTGGCCATGGGTGTCGTTGACCTGCTTGAAATGGTCCAGGTCGAACACGATGCAGCCCCAACCCGCGGCCGGCCCGGCCGTCAGCTCGGCCAGATAGCGGCGATTGAAGCAGCCGGTCAGTGCGTCGTGAATCGACCACTCGCGCAACTGGCTCTCCTGGCGGAAGCGCTCGGTGACGTCCAGCGCATGGCCCAGCACGTAGGGATCGTCGCCCTCGACATCGTCGTCGAGCACGTTGTGGTATTGCCACACGTGTTCGCTGCCATCCTTGGCGATCACCTGCAGCATGCCCGTGTCGCTGTCCTTGCGCATGATGCGCAGCAGATATTCGGCGAACCGCGGGCGCTGTTCGGCGCGCATGAAATCGGTCAGCGGGCGGCCGATCATCTCGCCCACCGAATAGCCCAGCGACTTGGCCGCCGCCGGGTTCACCGACAGCAGCACGCCCTCGTGGTCGTGCGTGCAGATCAGGCCGGGGCTGTACTGGAACAGCTTGCGGTAGCGGCGGTCGCTGGCCTCCAACGCCGCGATCGCGCGCCGCTGCAGGGTGATGTCCTGGAAAGCGCCGGCCAGCCGCAGCGGGGTGCCATCCTCGGCGCGTTCCACGATGCCGACCGCGCGCACCCAGATCCTCCGGCCAGTGGCGGTGGTCAGTGGCAGTTGCAGATCCCATCCCTCGCCGGTGTCGATGCTCTTGCGCACGGCCGCGTCGATCACCGGCCGCGCCCCCGCATCGTAGAAGCTCACCGCTTCTTCCAGGCTCGGGTGGAAACCCGGCGGCACGTCGTGCAGGCGGCAGGTCTGGTCCGACCAGGTGATTGCCTTGGTGGCCAGGTCCAGCTCCCAGCCGCCGGCGCCGAGCAGGCATCCGGTGCGTTCGAGCAGCGCTGCGTGGGTGCGCCGCTTCGGTTCCGTCTCGCGGGCCGACTCCGGCGGCTGCCGCAGCGACGGTGCCGTGCCGACCGGCGCGGGCTTGTTCCGGTGCGCGACCGGCCGCTTTTCCAGCACCTGTGCCACCGCGCGGGCCAGTTGCCGCAGCGTCTCGTGTTGCCGCTCGTCGAGCGTCCCCGGCACGCGATCGAGCACGCACAACGCGCCCGCCTTCGCGCTCTCGCCCCGTCTGATCGGCACGGCGACGAAGCAACGGATGCCCGCCGCGCCGGCAACCAGAGGATCGTCGGCGCAGCGCGGATCGAGCCGTGCGTCGGGAATCGCCAGCACGCCGGAACTCGCCTTGGCCAGCACCCGCAGCACGCTCGGCTCGTCGATATCCGCCGCCGGCCCATGCACGGCGAGCCCGCGGCCGTCAGCATCGACCAGCACGATCAGCGCAAGCGCCCGCCCGCTCGCCGCCGCGGCGCTGCGCACGAGTGCATCGAACAGCGGCTCGGCGCGAGTATCCAGCGCACCCATGGCGCGCAGCGTCGCCAGGCGCAGCGTTTCGTCAGCGTGGTGGGAGGCAGCGGACATACGGGGCGGCAATCGGCTCGCGGGTCGGCACATCGTGTGGCCACCGTAGCAGTCCGCATCTGAATCGGCCACGCACGCGACCGCAGTTTCGGCCGCTGCCGCCACGAAAAAGCCGCCCGGATCGCGCCGGGC
>Ga0066255_1002050_pt1 | contig 13860 bp, 12 predicted proteins | sample ThiBiot_750_biof_FD_71148 | JGI IMG/M metagenome (GOLD analysis project Ga0066255, IMG submission 71148) | Wastewater bioreactor microbial communities from Cape Town, South Africa - Thiocy_expt_750_biof (version 2) | ecosystem: Engineered > Bioreactor > Thiocyanate-remediating >... | reverse complement strand
TTGAAGCCGTGGCCTGCCTGCCTGCGCTCACGGGCGCGTGGCGCCACCGCGCGGGCGGCGTGCTGCTGTCCAGCTCGGGCCAGTTCCCCGCGCAGCGCGGCGTGCTGCAGCGGCCCGACCTGATGCCCGCCAAGACACCACGCACCATCAACATGTCCACCATTGGCGACGACCTGCTGCGCGAGGCATCGCCCACGTTCGGCCCCAAGGTCGAGGCCATCGTGGTCTACAACAGCAACCCCGTGGCCGTGGCGCCGGACTCCGGCAAGGTGGTGCAGGGCTTTGCGCGCGAGGATCTGTTCACCGTGGTGCTGGAGCACTTCCAGACCGACACGGCCGACTACGCCGACTACATCCTGCCCGCCACCACGCAGCTCGAACACTGGGACGTGCACCTGAGCTACGGCCACACCGATGTGGTGCTCAACCGCCCCGCCATCGCGCCGCAAGGCCAGGCCCGCAGCAACGCGCAGATCTTCCGCGACCTGGCCGCGCGCATGGGCTTCACCGAACCGTGCTTTGCCGACAGCGACGAGGTGCTGTGCCGCCAGGCGTTTGGCGACGCGGTGGACTACGCGCTGCTCGAAAGCCAGGGCTTTGCCACGCTGGCCATCCCCGACGCGCCGTTCGCCGAAGGCAACTTTCCCAGCCCCAGCGGCAAGTGCGAGTTCTACAGCGCCCGCCTGGCCGCGCAGGGCCTGGACGGCCTGCCCGACCACCTGCCCAACTACGAGCTGCAGGGCACGGATGCCCGCTACCCGCTGGCGATGATCTCGCCGCCCGCGCGCAACTTTCTGAATTCCACGTTCGTGAACGTGCAAAGCCTGCGCACCATCGAAGGCCGCCCGATCCTGGAGATCCACCCCGACGACGCCGAAGCCCGCGGCATTGCCAACGACGCCGTGGTGCGCGTGTTCAACGACCGGGGCAGCTACCTGTGCCACGCCAACGTGTCCCGCCGCGCGCGGCCTGGCGTGGTCAACGGCCTGGGCATCTGGTGGCGCAAGCTGGGGCTGAACGGCACCAACGTGAACGAGGTGACCAGCCAGGCCCTCACCGACCTGGGGCGGGCGCCCACGTTTTATGACTGCCTGGTGGAGGTGGAGGCCGCAGGCGCCGCCGCTGCCGGCATGGATGCCGGGGCCCGCGCCAGCACCACGGCCTGAGGGTGGCTTGAGATGCTCGGTTTGCTATCCATTCAATAGCTACTTGCGCAATATGCACTGGCGCTTGCAGCCATTTTGACCCTTAACCTGCGCAAACACCCGTTCTGCGCAGGATCTGCGGCCATGCAGGGCTCCTTCGCGGCCCCTTACCCCAACAGCTTCAGCAACGCGTGTGCGCCCTGCTCGGACGATGCCGGGTTCTGCCCCGTGATCAGTGTGCCATCGGTCAGCACATAGGGCGCCCAGTCAGGCCCTTTGGAATACACGCCGCCATTGGCCTTGAGCATGTCTTCCACCAGGAAGGGCACGATCTGGGTCAACTGCACCGCGTCCTCTTCGCTGTTGGTAAACCCCGTGACCTTCTTGCCCTTGACCAGCGGCGAGCCGTCGGGCGCCTTGGTGTGGCGCAGCACGCCCGGTGCGTGGCACACCAGCGCCAGCGGCTTGCCTGCAGCAAAGGTCTTTTCGATGAGGACGATGGACTGCGCGTCTTCGGCCAGGTCCCACAGCGGGCCGTGGCCGCCGGGGTAGAACACGGCGTCAAAGTCCTCGGCCTTCACGCTGGACAAAGGCACGGTGCTGGCCAGCTGCTTCTGCGCTTCGGCATCGGCCTTGAAGCGGCGCGTGGCGTCGGTCTGGGCGTTTTCGTCGTCGCTCTTGGGGTCCAGCGGCGGCTGGCCGCCGTGGGGCGATGCCAGCGTGATCTGCGCGCCGGCGTCCTTGAACACGTAGTACGGGGCCGCAAACTCTTCCAGCCAGAAGCCCGTCTTTTTGCCGGTATCGCCCAGTTGGTCGTGGGACGTGAGAACCATGAGGATGTGTGCCATGGCGGTTACTTTCTGTAGGGAGTGGATCGGGAAACGAAACCACCACCGTAGCAGCCCTCGGGCATCTTGTCCCGCGATACGGGCAGGTTTGCGGCATTGGCTTACAACGCGGCGCGGCCGTGCGTGTCACGCCTTCGCCCTTCAACGCAGCTGCCGGTCCAGAAACTCCGTCACCTCGTTCTCCAGCGTGGCGTGGTAGGCCACGCGGTCAAAGCCCTCGGGGTTGGCGGCAGCGTCTCCCGCCTCGGACGCCAGCGGCCAGACGGACTGGGCCATGAAGGCAAAGTGGCCTGCGCCCGGCACCGTGCTGGCCTGTGCAGCAGGCAAATTCGCCGCCACATAGCCGCCGTGGTACTTGCCCGTGAGCACGGCATCGCGCTCGGCCACCATCAGCCGCACGGGCACGCTGATAGCCTTCAGGCTGTCCGGCGTGAACACCACCGCCATGGGTGCCATGGCCACCACGGCACGGATGCGGGGGTCTGCCACGGAGACCAGCGGACCATCCTGCCCGGCGGCAGAGCCCTGCGCGGGCGCTGCAGCGGCAGCAGCCGGTGCAGCCTGGCCTGACGGGGAACGGCTGGGGAGCTTGCCCAGGCTGCAAAAGCCGGGGTCGTCCGACACGCTGCGGCAGTGCTGCGCCGCACGGGCCGGTTCGGCCTGCGCGCCGGCCAGGGCCAGCACGGTGTAGCCACCTGCCGAGTGCCCCACGGCGCCAATGCGGCCGGCCGGAATGCGGGGGCCCCACTCGGGGCTGGCCAGCAGGGCATCCAGCACGCGGCTCACCTGGCGGGGGCGTTCGCTGAAGTAGCGGCCCGAGGTGATCATCGACCGATCTTCCCAGTTGTCGCCCGGGTGGCGCAGCGCGGCCACCAGATAGCCGTCGGCTGCCAGGCGTGTGGCCAGGTTGTGGTGGCCCAGTTCATGGCCGCCTGTGCCGTGCGAGATGAGGATCAGGCCCTTGAGGGGCGCGGCTGCCACCGGCGCGCCCGGCGTGACCACGGGCCGCCAGGGGCCCATGGGCTGGATGCGCGCTACCACCGGCGTGGGGTAAAACAGGGCCACGGTCACCGCCTCGGCGCCCGGGACCACCAGGGTGCGCAGCCCGGCGTACTGGGCCGATGCCGGCGTGGCCCAGGCCAGCAGCGTCATGAAAGCCGCCAACAGCGGGGCACGGGCGTTGCGCCATGCAGAGCGGAGTGCCAGGAGGAGGATGAGGGTCACGGTGCGCCTTTCGTCAAATGCCACCCAGAGGGGCGGCTTGACGGCACTGTAGGTGGCGCAACCGGCGGGCTCCAGCGCCCTGCGACGAAACGCGGCTGTGTGGCGCGAAATGCGCTGTGGAAGGGGCGAGCGCATGTGCGCCCCGCCCCTCGCCCCGACAGCCCGCAGCCGATTACAGAGCGGCTTCGAGGATGCGGCGGCTCACGGCGGGTGTGATCTCGCGCTGTTCGCCCAGGGTCACCATGCCATGCGCTTCGAGCTGCGCCACCACGGCGGTCACCGTGTCGCCGCCCAGGCCGTAGCCCGACAGGCGCGTGGCGATGCCCATGCTTTCAAAGAAATCGCGCGTGCGCTCGATGGCGGCGGTGATGCGCTCATCATCCGTGCCGGTGGTGATGCCCCACACGCGCTCGCCGTACTGCAGCAGCTTGGCGCGCTTGGCCACCCGGCGCTCGTTCAGCAGCGCGGGCAGCACGATGGCCAGGGTGCGCGCGTGGTCGATGCCGTGCAGGGCCGTCAGCTCGTGGCCGATCATGTGCGTGGCCCAGTCCTGCGGCACGCCCGCGCCAATCAAGCCGTTGAGCGCCATGGTGGCGGCCCACATGAGGTTGGCACGGTCGTCATACACGGGCTCTTGCGCTGTCAGCAGGCGCGGGCCGATCTCGATCAGCGTCTGCAAGATGCCTTCGGCAAATCGGTCCTGCACGGGGGCGTTGACCGGGTAGGTCAGGTACTGCTCCACCGTGTGCACAAACGCATCCACCACGCCGTTGGCGAGCTGCTGCGGCGGCAGGGTGTAGGTCTTGGTGGGGTCGAGCACCGAGAACACCGGGTAGGTGTGCACGCTGCCAAACGACAGCTTGGCGCCTTTGGCACGGTGGGTGATGACGCCGCCGTTGTTCATCTCCGAGCCCGTGGCGGGCAGCGTGAGCACCGAGCCGAATGGCATGGCCCCCTGGATATTGCGGCCGTGCTTTTCGAGGATGGCCCAGGGGTCATCGCCCTCAAAACGCACGGCGGCGGCGATGAACTTGGTGGCGTCGATCACCGAGCCACCGCCCACGGCCAGCAAGAAGTCAAAACCGCCTTCGCGGATCTGCGCCACGGCCTTCATGGAGGTTTCGTAGCTGGGGTTGGGCTCGATGCCACTGAAGGTGGCGTGCTGGCGCTCGCCCAGCGCGGCGCGCACCTCGGCCAGCGTACCGGTCTTTTCGGCGCTGGCGCCGCCCACCAGGATCAGCACCTTGGCGGCAGAGGGCACGAGCTTGGCCAAGTCGGCAATGCGCCCCTGGCCGAAGGCGATGTGGGTGGGGTTGTGGAAGTCGAAATTCAGCATGATCGTCTTTCTCCGTCAATGGCGTTGCCGCAGCACCGGGCACTTGGCTGCGCAGCGGGTTCGCCGCGCTCGGTGGCGGCAGCAAGGGCGCGATTGTGCGGCGCACGGGTGGGCGGCGCCGGTCGCGTGTGCGATAGCCCTGCTGCTGGCAGCGCCTCGTGCGGCAGGTCGGCGCAGCGCATGCGGTTGCTGCTAGCGCTCAGCGTGGCGCCCGCTCCATGAGCGCCTGCAGGCGCCCGGCCACGAAGTCGCGCAGCGCCCGCACCAGCGGCGTGAACTGGCGGCGGCTGGGGGCAACCAGAAAGAGCGGCACGGCCTCGGTGGTCCAGCCAGGGCACAGCGGCACCAGCCGCCCGGCGGCCAGATCATCAGCCACATCAAAGTACGACTTGTACGCAATGCCCCGGCCCAGCACAGCCCAGCGGCGCACGACATCGCCATCGTTGGCCACGTTGCGGCTGCGCACGCGCACCACCACCTCCTGGCCTGCGGCGTCCCAGAAGCGCCAGCGGTCGTGCACGTCCTCGCCCAGCATGAAGCACAGGCCCTCGTGCGCGGCCAGTGCGTGGGGCGTGCCGGGCATGCCGTGCGCAGCCAGGTAGGCCGGCGCCGCACACAGCACACGCCGGTGGTCGGCTGCCAGCGGCAGTGCGACCAGGCTCGAATCCTGCGGCTTGCCGTAGCGGAAGGCGGCGTCCACCGGCTCGCTGTAGACGTTGGCCACGCGGTCGGCGAGCTGCAGGCGGATGTCGATGCCCGGGTGTTCGGCCTGGAAGGCATCGAGCCAGGGCAGCAGCACATTGCGCCCCAGGTCCGACGGCGCGGCCAGCTGCAGCGTGCCGCGAAAGCCTCCGGCGCGCCCGCCCGCCAGCTGGCCTTGCACCTGCTGCAGCGCAGCCAGCGCGGGGCGGCAATGCTCCAGAAACAGCGCGCCCTCCTGCGTGAGCCGCAGGCTGCGCGTGGAGCGCACGAACAGCGCCACGCCCAGCTCGGCCTCCAGCCGCTTGAGCGCGGCGCTGGCGGCCGCCGGGGTGAGGTCCAGCGCGCGGGCTGTGGCCGAGATGCTGCCGCTGTCCACTGTGCGCACAAAGATGTCGAGGTCTTGCAGGCTTTTCATGGCGTGCCTTGGGTGCGTAGGGGTTTATTTACAAACAACGATTGAAGATGGATTCAATCAGCACCCCATTTAAAAACAATTTCGCAAAACCCATCATCGGGGCACCCTTTGTTCACCTCCAGGACCTCCCCATGAAAGCCGTTGGCTACCAAACCGCCCACCCCATCGACCACCCCGAGTCGCTGCTCGACATCACCCTGCCCGACCCCTTAGCCACGGGCCACGATCTGCTGGTGGAAGTGCATGCCGTCTCGGTCAACCCCGTAGACACGAAGGTGCGCAAAAGCAGTTCGCGCAGCGGCGACGGCCCCGACTACAAGGTGCTGGGCTGGGACGCCAGCGGCATCGTGCGCGCCGTGGGGCCCGAGGTGACGCTGTTCCAGCCTGGCGACCGCGTCTGGTACGCCGGCTCCATCGCCCGCCAGGGCACCAACAGCGAACTGCACCTGGTGGACGAGCGCATCGTGGGCCACGCACCGAAGTCGCTGGACTTTGCCGAAGCCGCCGCGTTGCCGCTGACCACCATCACCGCGTGGGAACTGCTGTTTGACCGCCTGGGCGTGGCCCCCGGCAAGCAGCCCACGAACAAGACCCTGCTCATCATCGGCGCAAGTGGCGGCGTGGGCTCCATCCTCACGCAGCTGGCGGCGCGGCTGACCAGCCTCACGATCATCGGCACCGCATCGCGCCCCGAAACGCAGCAGTGGGTGCGCGACCTGGGCGCCCACCACGTCATCGACCACAGCAAGCCACTGACCGAGGAGCTGGCCCGCATCGGCCACCGTACGGTGGACATCATCGTGAGCCTCACGCAGACCGAAGCACACTTCGACCAGATCGTGGAGGCCATCGCGCCCCAGGGCCAGTTCGCACTGATCGACGACCCGGTGTCGCTCGACGTGACGAAGTTCAAGCGCAAGTCGGTGTCGGTGCACTGGGAGCTGATGTTCACGCGTGCGTTGTTCGGCACCGCCGACATGATCGGCCAGCACCGCCTGCTGACCGAGGTAGCGCAGCTGGTGGACGCCGGGCTGATCCGCACCACGCTGGACCAACGCTTTGGCACCATCAATGCCGAGAATCTCAAGCGCGCACATGCGCTCATCGAGAGCGGCAAGGCGCGGGGCAAGCTGGTGCTGGAGGGGTGGGCCTGAAGCATTGCGGGCCCCGCAGGGTGCGCCGCATGATCAGCGCGATGGGTTGTGTATCGGGTTGAAAAATACTGTATTTATAAACAGTTATTCAGGTATAAAACGGGGCTCATAACCCGAGGAGACCTCCCATGCTGGACCACATGACCTTCCGCGTCACCGACATCGCGCGCACCAAGGCGTTCTACACCGCCGCCCTCGCGCCTTTGGGCTACAGCCTGTGTTTTGAAGGCAATTACGGCTCGAACATGCTGGGCTTTGCCTACCCGGCGCCGTCCGAGCCCGACGGTAAGAAGGCCGATGTATGGTTCATCGACGGCCCCTCGCCCTACGGCGGGCCGCCCGCCACCACGGGCTGCCACCTGGCGTGGCGGGCCACCACGCGGGCCCAGGTCGATGCCTTCTACCGCGCCGCCATGGAAGCCGGGGGCAAAGACAACGGAGCCCCGGGCCTGCGGCCCGACTACCACGCGCACTACTACGGCGCGTTTGTCATCGACCCCGAGGGCAACAACATCGAAGCGGTGTGCCACATGCCGGAGTAAGAAACACCGCTGCACCCTCCGCAGAGGGCGCGTCGCCAGGCGAGTGCGCCCCGTGGAACTGGCTTTGCCAGGCCACCGGGTGCGTCCCCGTGGGGGGAAGCGGCGCAGCCGCTCAGGGGGTCAGTCGAGTTTCACACCCGCCGCCTTGATGATCTCGCCCCAGCGCTTGGACTCGGCGCGTGCCATGGCGCGGAACTGCTCGGGCGTGCCGGGCAGGGCTTCCATGCCAAAGTCGTTCATGCGCTTGACCACGGCGGGGTTCAGCAGCGCCTTGTTCAGGTCGGTGTTCAAACGTGTGGTGATGGCAGCGGGCAGACCGGCGGGCGCCAGGATGCCCTGGAACGCGAACACCTCGGTGTTGGGCACACCGGCTTCGGCCAGCGTGGGCACGTCGGGCAACGCGGCCACGCGCTTGGCCGAGCCGATGGCCAGCGCTCGCACCTTGCCCGAGGTGATCACGGGCAGGCCGGCGGCCAGGTCCAGGAACATGCAGGGCACCTGGCCACCCATCACATCCTGCAGCGCGGGCGCGGCGCCACGGTAGGGGATGTGGGTGAGGAAGGTCTTGGTGCGGTTCTTGAACATCTCCATTGCCAGATGGTGTGGCGAGCCATTGCCCGGCGAGGCGTAGTTGAGCTTGCCGGGGTTGGCGCGCGCGTAGGCCAGAAACTCTTTCACCGTCTTGGCTTCAAACGCAGGGTTCACCACCAGTGCCAGCGGAAAGCGGCTGATGCCGCCCACGTAGGTGAAGTCCTTTTCGGGGTTGAACGGCAGCTTGGTGAACAGGTGTTCGTTGTAGGCCAGGATGGCGTTGTCGGCCGACATGAAGGTGTTGCCGTCGGGCTTGGCGGTGGCCACCATCTGGCCGCCGATGTTGGTGGACGCGCCGGGGCGGTTGTCCACCACGATCTGCTGACCCAGGGTCTGGCGCATGGCCTCGGCCACGGTGCGGGCCAGCACGTCGGTGCCGCCACCGGCGGGGTACGGCACCACCCAGCGCAGGGGCTGGTCGGGCCAGGCGGACTGGGCGGCGGCCCAGGGCGCGGCGGTGGTGGCGCCTGCGGCGGCCAGGGCGGACAAGAGGGTACGGCGTTGCATGGGGTTGTCTCCTTGATACTATGAATTTGATAGCTGCTAGCGCATATTCAACTAGCGCATGCAGCCGGTTTTATTCAGATTTTGCGCTGCGCGGCCTCAGGCGGCCGGTGCGGCAATGGTCTGGTCGATGGCACCGAAGATGCTAGCGCCGTCTTTGCCCTTCACCTCGATGCGGATGGTGTCGCCGAACTTCATGAACTCGGTGCTGGGCTTGCCGTCCTGGATGGTTTCGATGCAGCGTTTTTCGGCGATGCAGCTGTAGCCCTTGGGCCATTCCATGCGGCCGTTCTGCTCCACGCCTTTGTTGCTGACGGTGCCGCTGCCCACGATGGAGCCGGCGCGCACGTTGCGCGTCTTGGCGATGTGGGCAATGAGCTGGCCGAAGTGGAAGGTCATTTCAGGCCCCGCGTCGCACATGCCGACCTTGCGGCCGTTCCAGGTGGACTGCACGGTGAGGTTGACGCGGCCGTGGTCCCAGGCGTCGCCCAGCTCGTCCAGTGTGACGGCCACGGGGCCGAAGGCGGTGGCGGGCTTGCTCTGGAAGAAACCAAAACCCTTGGCCAGCTCGGCCGGGATCAGGTTGCGCAGGCTCACGTCGTTGGCAATCATCACCAGGCGGATGCCGTCCAGCGCCTGGTCGGCATTGGTGCCCATCTTCACGTCGCCGGTGATGACGGCGATCTCGGCCTCGAAATCGATGCCCATCGCCTCGCTGGGCACTACCACGTCGTCGCAGGGGCCGATGAAGTCATCGCTGCCGCCCTGGTACATCAGGGGGTCGGTATAGAAGCTTTCGGGCACTTCGGAGTTGCGCGCTTTTCGCACCAGTTCGACGTGGTTGATGTACGCAGACCCGTCAGCCCACTGGTAGGCGCGGGGCAGCGGGGCCATGCACTGGGCGGGGTCGAAGGGGAAGGCGTGGCGCGCGCGGCCGCTGTTGAGCTGGTCGTACAGGTCCTGCAGCTGGGGCGACAGGAAGCCCCAGTCGTCCAGCACCTGCTGCATCTTGCTGGCAATGCCGGTCGCATAATGGGCCGTGCCCAGGTCGCGGGAGACGACAACCAGTTGGCCGTCGCGCGAGCCGTCTTTGTAGGTAGCGAGTTTCATGGTGGCAGGACCTTTGTCTCAGAAGGGTTGATGGGCACCGCTAGCGAAAATTACGCTTGGGTAAATTGATTTAACTAAACAAAACTCGCAAATTTTAGTGCACATGGACAAAGAACGTGCAGGAATTCAATCGGTCGAGGTGGGTTTTGCCCTGCTGGAGGGGCTGACACGCTCGCGCGGACCGCTAATGCTCAAGGACGTGGCCGCCTCGGCGGGCATGAGCGCGGCCAAGGCGCACCGGTATCTGGTGAGCTTTCAGCGTCTGGGCCTGGTCACGCAAGACCCGCGCACCGCGCGCTATGACCTGGGCCCCGCCGCACTCAAGCTGGGGCTGGCCTCGCTGACGCGGCTCGATGGCGTGCGCCTGGCCCGCGAGCGCATGCCGGCACTGATGGAAACCATCGGCCACACGCTGGCACTGGCCGTGTGGGGCAACCATGGCCCCACCATCGTGCACTGGGAGGAATCGCCCCAGGCTGTCACCGCCAACCTGCGCCTGGGCGACGTGATGCCACTGCTGTCGTCGGCCACGGGCCGGTGTTTTGCGGCCTTCATGTCGCCCGATGTGGTGGCGCCGCTGCTGAAAGAGGAGCTGGCCCGCGCCGTCAAGATGCGCCGTACCGACCTGCCCGCCACCATGGCCGAGGTGAATACCCTGCTGGCCGAGGTGCGCGAGCGCGGCGCCGCCCGCGTGGTGGACACGCTGCTGCCCGGCATCGTCGCTTTCTGCGCCCCGGTGTTCGACGCCGACGGCCACCTGGAGCTGGGCATCACCACGCTGGGCTCCATCGCCACCTTCGACCCCGAGTGGGGCGGCGCCATTGATGCACCGCTGCGCGCGGCGGCGGCCCAGCTGTCCAGCGACCTGGGCGCGGGCAGCGCCTGACGGCCCCGCCACGCACGGACAAAATGCCACGGCGCGCGCTGGTTTTCATCACGGCCCTGGTGCTGGCCCTGCACTGGCTGGTGCTCAGCGGCGTGCCCCTGGCCTGGGACAGCCCCGCGCAGCCGTCCCGCCAAGTGTTCAGCACACGCAGCATCGCACCCGCGCCGCCCCCACCAACCGTTGCACCTCCCGGCGTGACCGCCGTGCCCGTTGCTGCACCGCAACCTGCGCCCCGCAAAAAGGCGCTTTCCCCCAAGCGCCCCCCAGCCCCTGCAGCGGAGGACCGTCCCGAACCCGCACCGGCAGCGGCTCCCGTCGCAGAGGCCGAGGCGCCTTCAGACACTGGTGCCGCAACCACCGTGGCCAGCGCAACCCCTGAGGCGCCTGCCAACGACGCCGCTCCGGCGCCCGCACCTGCAGCATCGGCTCCAGCCGCCCCTGCAGAGCCGGCCACCGAGGACACCCAAACCGGCACGGGCGTGGACATCCGCCCGCCCGGAGGTACCGGCCGCAGTGCCAGCGCCCCACCGCCGCCCGTGCGCATGCCCGCCCCTACACGCCTCGCTTTTGATGTGAGCGGCCAGGCCAAAAAATTTGCCTACAGTGCCCGGGCCGAGCTGCTGTGGCAGCACGACGGCAACCGCTACGAGGCGCGCCAGGAGATCAGCGCCTTCCTGGTCGGCACACGCATGCAGCGCAGCGTGGGTACGGTCACGGAGCAAGGACTGCTGCCCGAGAAGTTCTCCGACAAATCCCGCAGCGAGCAGGCCGCCCATTTCGACTACGCCAAGGGCCGCGTCACCTTCAGCGCCAACACACCTGAGGCGGCGGCAGGGCCGGGCGTGCAAGACCGCCTAAGCCTGTTCATCCAGCTGGGCGCGATGCTGGCCGCAGACCCGGGCCGATTTGTGCCCGGCACCCAGATCACGTTGACCACGGTGAGCGCCCGCAGCGCCGACCGCTGGACCTTCACCGTGGAAGGCCCCGAAACCCTGGATCTGCCCGCAGGATCCACGCCCGCCCTCAAGCTGCTGCGCCTGCCCCGCAAGGACTACGACCAGAAGGCCGAACTCTGGGTGGCCCCGGGGCTGGGCTACCTGCCCGTGCGCATCAAGCTCACCCAGGCCAACGGCGATTTCGCCGACCTGCTGCTGCGTGCCAGCGGCCCGCCCTGAGCATTGCCTGCGATCGCTTGCGCTGCACGGAGTGTTGCGCCCACACGCCATCCGGGCAAAAAAGCCCCACGAACCCGGCGTGCCCCGTTTTTCGTGAAATACTGCAACGCAGCAGGGAACAAAAACCGTGGTTTACCCAAGAACCTGTTCAAAGTCTTTTTTGAGTTGCACGAGTACCTTGCCGGGATGGGATGCGAGGCGCGGTGTGCTGCCGATAGCCCGTGCTATCGGCAAGCGCCGCAACGCCGCGGACCGCCCGGCAAGGCACTTGCCCGAAGGGTTGGAGTGAAATCGGGCCGATAAACTCGGAGTTTTGGCGCCCCGGCCGCTTGCATGGGCATTAGCCCATGCGGCGCACCCGAAGCATCCACTCATTCCGATTGCGCTCCAATGCAATCTCCAAAAAGACTTTGAACAGGTTCTAAGCCCTTGAACTCTGCGCACCCGCTGTCATCTGACGTTTATATCGACAAGGGGAACACGATGCACATGCTCTACGACTCGGAATCCTTCGTGGTGGTCCATATGCTGCCCGACGCCGTGGAGAAAAAGAGCACCCAGGTGCTCAACGACACTGCCCCTGCCGTTCCCCAGCTTGCACGCCACGGCTTCGAGATCGTGGACAAGCGCTCCGGCAAAGAGGTGTACCTGGACGGCTCCTGGGCCGAGATGTTTCAGGAACAGATCCTGGCCTGGCAGCGCGAAACCCCGACCCAGGAAGAAGTGGAAGACGCGCTGGACCGCTACGCGGGCCTGGCACAACACCCGGTGGTGGTGCACTGACGCCACGTCCGAGGCCCGCGCGTTTACTCAGCCCGCCGCACCTTCGGGTGCGCTGGGCGGATAGATCCGCCGGTACAGCGGGTCCACCAGCATCAGCACCGCAATCAGTCGGCACACCTGGAACGCCGTCACTACCGGTACGCCCAGTTGAAGCACTTTGGCCGTGATGGCCATCTCGGTGATGCCGCCGGGCGAGGTGCCCAGCAACAAGGTGAACCAGGGCAGCCCCGTGGCCCAGGCCAGGGCACCGGCGAACAGGGCGCACACGCCCATCAGCCCCACGGTGCCCAGCGCCACCGACGCCAGCCAACGCGGCGCGGTGTGCAAGAACTCCGCGCGAAACCGCACGCCCAGGCTCACCCCGATCACGAGCTGCGCGGCGTTGACCATGCCCTGGGGCACGGCCGACAGGCTCTGGCCGGCCATGGTCAGGCCCATGGACACGAGCATCGCCCCCATGAACCACGGGTTGGCGCGGCCCAGCCGGTCCATCAGCAGCGCCCCGGCCCCAGTCAGCAGTGCCATCAGCGCCAGCCCCGGCCAGTTCACCACCCGCAGCGTGGGCGGCAGGATATCGAGGCCGTGCAGGCCGCTGAACTGCAGCGCAAACGGAATGGTCACCGTGACAATGAGCAGCCGCAGGCTGTGGCTGGCGGCCACCAGGTCGGTGCGCGCGTTTTCGCGCTCGGACAACAAGGTCATCTCGGACGCCGCACCAATCGCGCCGGCAAAGTAGCTGGTGGCGCGCAGCATCGGTGCCGGAACCCCATGCATACGGGGCGCGTGCACGCGGTAGAGCCACGCGCCAAACAGCCAGCCCAGGAACAGCGCCCACACAATGCCCAGCACGATGGCCCACCACAGCCCACCAATCAGCGCCACCACCTGGGGCGTGAAATACAGGCCCAGGGCGGCGCCAATGGTCCATTGCCCGGCATTGCGCAGCGGGCCCCAGCTTTCTGTGGGGCCGCCAGCCATCGACACGACGGAGGTGGCCAACAGCGGGCCGATCATCCAGGGCAGCGGGGTGTGCAGGGCCACACAGGCAGCAGCAGCGGCCCATGCCAGGGCCAGGGTGGCCACGGTGCGAACAATGAAAAGGGGGCGCATACGGAGAACGACAGGCAGGCAGGCGGACAGACGGGCGCGGCGGGAGGCGCGCCCAACCCCGCAGTATCGCGCGACCTACCGCCCTGGCCGCCGTGCAGGCGCTGCCCAGAAGGAACGGCAGGCATCGCCACCGGGCAACGGCCAGCTTGCACCGGGTGCTCAGGCGCCCTGACGGGTGGCAAACAGCAAAATTTCAGCCCCAGCGGCCTGATGCGCTAGTCGAATATGCCCAAGCAGCTATATTTTTAATAGCAATCAGGCAGCACCCCTCCGCGCTGCCATCTCACGCCCCATCACCTCCAGGGCGCCAGGCGGCAGCAAAGCGGCAGCGGCGG
>Ga0066255_1002048_pt1 | contig 13869 bp, 15 predicted proteins | sample ThiBiot_750_biof_FD_71148 | JGI IMG/M metagenome (GOLD analysis project Ga0066255, IMG submission 71148) | Wastewater bioreactor microbial communities from Cape Town, South Africa - Thiocy_expt_750_biof (version 2) | ecosystem: Engineered > Bioreactor > Thiocyanate-remediating >... | reverse complement strand
GGATGGCCCGCCAGCGAGAAGGTCGGCTTCGCGCTCGCCCCCGACACCGGCCTTGGCAAGCGCGGCAACTGGCTGTGGGCGTGGTCGCTCGCCATCCCCGCCGGCTCGCAGAAGACCGAGGCGGCCGAGAAGTTCATCGCCTGGGCGACCGGCCCCGGCTATCTCGACTCTTTCGCCGGAGCGGTATTTTTCATGCTCGTGGGCCGGTATTTTCAGGATAAAACTTACGCCGGCGTTTCTTTCGACCGCGACTACAAATCCTATTTCCCGATCGCCATTTCGGTGCTAAGCGACGGTAGTGAAATGCGCAAACCCATTACCGACCTGCAAAAAGGCGACGATATGCTGGTCCGCAATGAAGAACTTATCCCCGCCGACGCAGTACTGCAAAGCGCGGTGGCAATGATCGATTACAGCTTCGTTTCCGGCGAATCGCAACCGGTGGAAAGACGAAAAGGAGACACTATTTATGCCGGCGGCAAGCAAAAGGGCGCCGCGATAGAACTGGAAGTGCTTCGGGAAGTTTCGCAAAGCTACCTGACGCAGCTTTGGAACAACGAGGCGTTTGCACGCGAGAAGGATGATGCCAATAAATCGCTGGCGGCCCGCATTAACCGCTATTTTTCACTGATTGTGCTCGGTATCGCGGCGGTCACTTTTGCGATCTGGTTTTTTGTTAACAAAAGCCCGGAGACTGCATTTCTGGCATTCACTACTACCCTGCTCGTGGCTTGCCCGTGTGCGCTGCTGCTTTCGTCGACTTTCACGAACGGCAACCTGCTGAGCGTTTTCAGCCGCAACCGGTTTTATCCCAAAAATGCACACAGTATTGAAAGACTGGCGCAGATAGACGCGGTCGTTTTTGACAAAACGGGCACCATTACCCTGCCCGACGACGCCGAGGTGGATTTTACAGGCGAACCGTCGACCCGCGAGGAGCTGGTGATGATTAAAACCCTGGTAGGGCAATCGTCGCACCCGTTGAGCAGGCTTATCGCGAGGCATTTGACCGAAGTGGCGGCCAGCCGGCGCGTACTGACCGGCTTTTCCGAAACAAGCGGCAAGGGAATGGTCGCGCAATGGGGCGCCAGGACCGTGAGAGTGGGCTCGGCAAGCTGGGTCGGAGCGGCCGGTATTGATGATAATAACGAACAGTCGAGCCGGGTGTACGTAGCGGTTGATGAAGTGGTCAAAGGCTATTTCACGATCCGGAGCAAATACCGTCCCGAATTACCAGAAACGCTGGCTGCATTACGCCAGGCGGGCATCAGTACCTACCTCCTTTCCGGCGACCGCCCCACCGACCGCGACCTTCTGACCCCGCTTTTCGGACCGGGCGCATTGCTTCTTTTCAACCAAAAGCCTGAACAGAAACTGGACTTCGTACGTGAACTTCAAGGCCAGGGCCGCCACGTGCTGATGGTCGGTGACGGGCTGAACGACGCCGGCGCATTACGCCAAAGCGACGTCGGGCTGGCTGTCTCCGATGACATCAATAATTTTTCGCCCTCCTGCGATGCGATTGTGGAGGGAAACCAGCTCAGCCTCCTTCCGGGCTACATCAGCCTTGCCCGGAGCGGCCAGCGCATTATCCGCCAAAGCTTCACTATTTCATTGATATACAACATCCTGGGGCTTTCATTTGCTGTCACAGGCCATCTTTCTCCGGTCATTGCGGCGATCCTGATGCCGGTCAGCTCCATTACCATCGTGGCTTTCACCACCCTGGCCAGCAATGCTGCCGCGCGGCGGTATCTCAAAAAACTGACCAATGTCATAAACGAACCATAGTACCGGTCATCCTTTGCCAGGCGTGCCGCGGGTAGTTTTGGCCTATCAAAAAATCCTAATCGATCCTCATCATGAGCGCATTATATCTGCTGATCATCGCCAGTTTGCTGGTGGCGCTGGGATTCCTGGGCGCATTTATCTGGTCGGTACGGAAAGGGCATTACGACGACGATTATACGCCCTCCGTCCGCATCCTGCTCGACGATTCCGAAAAACAGCCCTAACTGACGCCACTCATCTGAACTGATTTTTACCATTTATCCTCACTAAGTTATGTCAAACGTTCCCCATCCCGAGCTCGCCTCCGTTGAGTTGGATGAATTTCAATACGACAACCGCATTGTCCGGGACTTCGCTATCGCCACCATCCTGTTCGGGCTCATCGGTATGCTCGTGGGCTTGCTGGCCGCATTGCAGCTGGTTTTCCCGAACCTGAATTTTGACCTGCCGTTCCTGACATTCAGCCGTATCAGACCGCTGCATACCAACGCGGTGATCTTCGCATTTGTCGGAAACGGCTTTTTTACAGGACTTTACTACTCCGTTCCGCGGGTGCTGCGGACGCCTATCTGGAGCCCGGCGCTGAGCCGCTTTCATTTCTGGGCGTGGCAGGCTATAATCCTCGGCGCGGCCATTTCGCTGCCGATGGGTTTCACCACTTCCAAGGAATACGCCGAGCTGGAATGGCCGTTCGACATTGCCATTGCCGTCGTGTGGGTTTCAGCTTTGGTGAACATTATCATGACCACCATCAACCGTCGCGTAGAGCATATTTATGCCGCGGTATGGTTCTACATCGCCTCATTCGTAACCGTTGCGATGCTGCACGTGGTCAACAGCGTGGAACTGCCGATATCTTTCATGAAAAGCTACTCGGTGTACGCAGGGGTGCAGGACGCCCTCGTGCAATGGTGGTACGGGCATAATGCGGTGGCCTTTTTCCTTACCACACCTTACCTGGGGCTTATGTATTACTTCCTGCCCAAAGCGGCTAACCGCCCTGTTTACTCTTACAAACTCTCTATTATACACTTTTGGTCTTTAATATTCCTGTATATCTGGGCCGGGCCGCACCACTTATTATATACCGCTTTACCCAACTGGGCCCAGTCGCTCGGGGTGGTATTTTCATTCATGCTCATCTTTCATGGGGCGGTATGATGAACGGTTTGATGACGTTGCGCGGCGCCTGGGACAAGGTACGGGAAGATGTAGTGCTGAAATTTATGGTGGTTGCGATTACATCATATGGTATGGCAACCTTTGAAGGGCCTATGCTGTCCCTCAAAAACGTAAACGCCATCGCCCATTTTACCGACTGGATTGTTGCACACGTACACGTAGGTGCTTTGGGCTGGAATGGTATGCTTACGTTTGGTATACTTTACTGGCTTATTCCCAAAATTTTCAACACTCCATTGTATTCCAAGAAATTAGCCAACAACCATTTCTGGCTTGGTACGCTTGGTATAATATTTTACGCAGTGCCTTTATACTGGGCTGGTTTCACACAGAGCAGTATGTGGAAGCAGTTTACAGAGGCAGGCATACTTAAATATTCCTTTCTCGAAACTGTTACTTACCTCAAACCATTTTATATGATGCGCTCATTTGGTGGAGCATTGTATCTGATTGGTGTGTTCATCATGTTCTATAATGTGTACAAAACCGTTAAGAGAGGTAAGCTTGTTGCAGATGAAGCAGCAGAAGCAGCGCCTCTTCAGAAAGAATATGTAAAACATGCAGGTGAGCACTGGCACAGGTGGATTGAAAGAAAACCGGTGCAAATGATGATCTTAAGTTTGATAGTGGTAATTATTGGCGGTGTTATTGAAATGGTACCAACCTTCCTGGTAAAATCAAATGTGCCAACCATTGCTTCGGTTAAGCCATATACTCCGCTTGAATTGCAGGGTCGTGATATTTATGTAAGAGAAGGTTGTTATACCTGTCACTCACAAATGATACGCCCGTTCCGCAGCGAAACAGAAAGGTATGGTGAATACTCAAAAGCCGGTGAGTTTATATACGACCGCCCATTCCAGTGGGGAAGTAAACGCACCGGTCCGGATCTGGCGCGAGAAGGTGCAGGCAACCTTAAGAAAAGCGATGGATGGCATTTCCGCCACCTGAGAGAGCCATCATCCATGAGTGAAGGATCTATTATGCCTGCTTATCCGGGGTTAATAGAAAATAAACTCGATACAACAAGCACACCTGCCAAGATCAGGGCTATGATAAAACTGGGTGTGCCTTACGAAAAAGAATATCCGGCAACAGCCAACAAGGATTTGATTATGCAGGCGCAGCATATAGCTAACAATTTAAAATCAGATAGCATTAAGATAGGGCCCGAGAGAGAAATAATAGCGGTAATTGCTTACCTGCAGAGGCTTGGCACCGATATATCAAAATCTGAAAACGCTAAAAATTAATCGCCATGTTCAAATTCATAAAACAATACGCAGAGAAGATGCATGACGCTAATATATATCCCATGATCTCCCTCATCATTTTTTTCCTGTTTTTTATTGTGCTGCTGGTGCTGGTGAAAAAAATGAAGAAAGAGAGCGTAGAGCGTTTATCAAACATACCACTCGATTCAGAAGAGATAACTAACTCAACCTTGTAAACAAAAGCTATGAACCGTTTTACATCCATAAAGAAAAAGCTATTCAGCACTTCATTATTGCTGTGCGCTATATTACCGGCTATTGCGCAGGAGGCCGCAACCAGTGCCGCACCAGGCGAAAGCAGTAACCTGCTGGCAATTTTACTAACTGTTTCTGCTATAGTACTTGCATTTGTAATATGGGGCATGGGGCAGGTATTGATAAGCGTTAGTAAGCTGGCGCTTGAAAAATACAAGAATGGCAACAAGCTGCCCAGCGTAATATTCATCATTGGTTTGTCTGTAATTTCTCAAACCGCTTTTGCACAAACCGCGGAAACCCCTTCTGTTGTAGCCGATATCCCTAACTACGGCGGCTTAACAGCAGGCGCTTTTTATGCATTTGTAGCGGTAATTGCTATTGAAGTAGCAGCTATCTTGTTTCTTGCATTTTCCATACGCCGCGTGTTCCAGGAGTTACTGCCTGAAAAGGCCAAGGCACCTGTTAAAAGTTCCAAATTCAGTGAATGGTGGTCATCACTCGATAAAAAAGTATTTACCAAAGCCGTAGCAGTAGAAAAAGAAGCTGACATTTTAATTGACCACGATTATGATGGTATACAGGAGCTTGATAACTCATTACCACCGTGGTGGAAATACGGTTTTTATGCAACCATTTTTGTTGCCATTTTCTATTTGGGTTATTACCATGCATTCGGCATAGGTAAAAACCCAACACAAGAATATCTTGCTGAAATGGAAAAAGCCAGGGTTGAGAAGGAAGCATACGAGGCTAACAATAAAGACAAAGTAGACGAGAACAATATACCAATGGCAGACGCAGCGGGTATAGCAGCCGGAAAAGAAATTTATGCAAACAAATGCTGGCCCTGTCATGGTAAAGCAGGTGAAGGTGGTGCGGGACCTAATCTTACAGACGATTACTGGCTGCACAAAGGCTCGCTCAACGATATTTACCACAGTATAAAAGTTGGATATCCTGATAAGGGAATGCAATCCTGGGTAAAAGAATTTACCCCTATACAAATGAGCTATATAGCAAGTTATATTAAAACATTGCATGGCACTAATCCTCCCGGCGCAAGGGCTCCCCAGGGAGATTTGTTTACAGAACAGGGATCAGCGCCGGCACCTGATGCTGTAAAATAAAATAGTGCTGATGCATCATTCACCAATGCTAATCTTTTAAACTAAAGCACCCTGAAACCGGAAGCAATGACAGAAGAAGAAATGATAATACATGATGAGAAAGGGTCGTTCAGAGACTCGGTAGCAACTATTACCAAAGATGGCAGCAGGAATTATATACATCCTAAAAAGCCAAAGGGTGCATTATATTCTTTACGCACTAAATTCAGCATTGTATATCTCATCATCTTCTTTGCATTGCCTTTCATAAAAGTAAATGGCGAACCATTGCTGATGTTTAATGTGCTGGAGAGAAAGTTCATCATCTTTGGTTTGATATTCTGGCCGCAGGACTTTTTTATTTTCGGTATCGCTATGCTCGCCTTCATCGTATTCATTGTTTTGTTTACGGTAATTTATGGCCGGGTATTCTGCGGTTGGGCTTGCCCGCAAACTATTTTTATGGAAATGGTGTTCCGTAAAATAGAATACTGGATTGATGGAGATGCTGCGCAACAACGACAGTTAAAAGCAATGCCCTGGAACAGCACGAAAATCAAAAAAAGAACAACCAAATTTATTGCCTTCTTTTTGCTGTCATTCATTATTGCTAATTTCTTTCTCGCTTATTTTATCAGCATGGATAAGCTGATAGAATATATCCAAACACCTTCAGCACATATTGGCACGCTCATATCATTACTTACTTTTACTACTGTTTTCTTTTTTGTGTACTGGTGGTTCAGGGAGCAGGTATGTATTGTGGTATGTCCCTACGGCAGGTTGCAGGGGGTGTTGCTTGATAAAAATTCCATTGTTGTTGCATACGATTACAAACGTGGAGAACCAAGAGGAAAGCTTTCAAAAAAAGATAAAAGAGAACCACACGATTGCAAATGTGTGGATTGTAAAAATGATGGCGCGTGTAAAAGCCTGGAAGAAAAAGCAGCCCCGGTTGTTGTGCCTGCCAAAGGAGATTGTATTGATTGCGCCGCGTGTGTAAGGGTTTGCCCCACGGGTATTGATATACGCAATGGCACCCAACTGGAATGTGTGAACTGTACGGCCTGCATTGATGCCTGTGATGCTATTATGACAAGCATTAACAAACCCACCGGGCTGATCAGGTACGCTTCTGAAAAAAGTATTAATGATGGTGTACAGTTAAAATTTACCAGGCGCATTAAAGCATATAGTGTTGTTTTATTCCTGCTGATGAGCCTGTTGGTTGTATTGATAGCTACCCGAACAGACCTTGACGCCAGGTTAATGCGTACAGCCGGCATGACTTATACTTCATTGCCCGATGGCAGAATAGCCAATCTTTACAACCTGAAATTAGCCAATAAAACACACAAGGATATTCCTTTTGAACTGAGGCTTGAAGACGTAGAGGGAGAAATCACCCCCGTAGGCAGTGGAACAACAATAGTAAAAAAAGAAGATTATGCTAACCTGCAGTTCTTTGTAAAACTTAACAGAAAAGATGTAACAAGCTGGAAGAAGGTAATACATATAGGACTATATCAAAATGGTAAAAAATTAAAAACCATTGAAGCGAAATTTATTGGACCGGAGGTGTATGAATAGGAAGCGGTCAGCTATCAGCTATTTAAGTTTAACGCCGGCTGATAGCTAAACACTGATAGCTACCATTAACAACAAACTAAAAACCATAAATCTCTTAATATGAACTGGGGATATAAAATACTGATCGTTTACCTTGCTTTTGTAGCAGGAATAGTAGTGCTGGTATTTAAATCATCAAACGAAAAAATTGACCTGGTTACGCCTGACTATTACGCAAAGGAGTTGAAGCACCAGGATAGGATCGATGCTATTAAAAGAACCAATGCATTGTCATCCAAAGTAAAATTTGAGATAGTGAACAATACATTGATCATTACGCTTCCGGCCGAGTTTAATGAAAAGGATTTGATCGGAGAAGTATTATTATATCGCCCTTCGGATAATGGCAAGGATATTAAAAAGGATTTCACTACCAGTAATAGCACTACAGCTATAGCGCTGCCTTCGGGTATAAACGGTGCTTATGAACTGCAGATAGACTGGAACGATGCAGGCAGAGCATATTATTTTGAGGAAAAAATATTCCTGTAATCAACAACTAAAGTGATATGTTAGAAACAGCCATAGCAGCATTTACCATTGGAGTGATAGGAAGCTTTCACTGTGTTGGCATGTGCGGACCTCTGGCTTTATCCCTGCCGTTAAAAGACAACAGCCTGTATTCAAAATTTATTGGCACATTGTTATACAACAGCGGCAGAATTGTTACCTATTCACTCTTTGGATTGGTGATGGGTAGTATTGGACACAGCATATCTCTTTTAGGTTTTCAACAGGGATTATCTATTACCGCAGGTTGTATTATTTTATTGCTGGTAATATTACCTAAACTTTTCCCTTCAATATTTACCGGTAAAAACATCGCTGCAGTATTTTTCGAAAAGATCAGGAAAACATTTGGAAAATTATTCTTCAAAAAAAATCAATCAACCCTTTTCGCAATAGGTTTTTTAAATGGATTACTTCCCTGCGGACTGGTATACCTTGCTTTAGCCGGCGCTACAGCCACAGGCGATATAGCGAGATCAGTAATATTTATGGCAGCTTTTGGTGCAGGCACCCTGCCGGTAATGTGGACTATTGCATTCTGGGGAAATTATATAAATGTAAACATAAGGCAACGCATACGCAGGATATATCCTTATATGATGATGATGATGGCCTGCCTGCTGATCCTGAGAGGTATGGGCCTTGGCATTCCCTATATAAGCCCGGCTGAAGATATCATCAGTAAAAAAGCAACCTGTGCTCCTAACCATTAACAACAATAAACCATTAAAACGCAATACAAATTGCTTAATGATTTGTCATATAATAAAGAAAAAATAAGCCAGGCGATCAGCGAATGTGTTGCCTGGCTTACCTCACTTAGCCTGCTAAAAGATGAAAGTAATGAGCTTAAAAACACATTAAGTGAAGTACTGGATAACAATACTACCGACAAAGAATTGATTGCCGAAGCAGAGAATTTTCATAACCTTATTATTGAGCGGGATGAATACATAAAGGATATCGCTATTGATGTTAAACGCCTGGAAAAAAAAATTAAAGAATTTCCTTCAAAAAATATTGACAGGCACTGGCAAAAACAACAACAAAAACTTCGCAATGAAATGATATATCTTGAAAAAGATTTCGCGAAGATGAGAGAAGACTTTTACAGGAAATTTTTAAGAACGGGGTGAGAAATACATTAAATTTTATTTCTCCACCACAACACTCACAAACTCCCTCTCCACTATTTCGCCTGTTTTGGTTTTCACATTCTCTAATGCTGTTTCTATATTGCTAATCCTGAATGAAGTAAACGCTATTAATTTTTCAATCTTTTTAATATTATACAACTCAAAACCAAACTGCGTAAAAGGCAACTGTTGCATAAAGCTTTCCAGCGCTAACGTAATGCATAGCCTGCCGCCAGGTTTTATAACACGATATAATTCACCAATAGTTTCCTGAGGCTCTTCCCAAAAATAAATAGTATTTACAGTAAATATTTTATCGAATAAATCACCTGCAAAGGGAAATTGTTTGCCTGCATATAAATAAAAATGGGCTTGCTTATTCGCAATAAATACCTGGTTTATTTTTCTTGCTTCCTCATTCATTAATTCAGACATTTCAAGCCCGTAATAATGTATATTGTTATATTGCTGAAACAGGCTTTCCACATGCCGCGCATTACCATGCCCAAGTTCAAGTATCATATCTGCTTTATGTATATTCAAACAACGGACGGCATGATTTGTCATCCCGATATTTGTTTCATTCATCATGTTTGCTATCTCTACTCCCTTTTCTCCCGAAGGATGCCTTAGTTGTGCGGCTAATGCTTTCAGTTCCTGTTCTGATGTCATAATAATTATTTTAATGGAAGCTTTTCTGTCATTTCAGTATTTATGTGTTTCACCCGGCAGGTGCAAAGCAGCAGCAACCACAAGGAATACTTTAATATTGCCATTCCTCCACATTCTCACATCCTCGCACTTCCACATTTTCAAATTCTCAAATTATTTCTTCACTCTCAACAACAAACTATTACTCACTACACTCACACTGCTCAATGCCATAGCCGCTCCTGCTATCATCGGGTTCAGCAAAAAGCCATTGACCGGATACAAAATACCCGCAGCCACAGGTATACCGATTACATTATAAATAAATGCCCAGAATAAATTTTGTTTTATAGTGCTCACAGTTTGCCTTGACAACCGTATTGCCTTCGGAATTTTGGCAAGATCAGAAGATATGATTGTCATTTTTGCCACATCCATGGCAATATCACTCCCCTTGCCCATTGCTATACTTACATCAGCCTGTGCCAATGCAGCACTATCATTAATGCCATCACCCACCATTGCCACTACCCTGCCCTGCTGTTGTAATTCTTTTATAAACGCCGATTTTTGCCGGGGCAATACTTCCGCTTTATAATGTTGTATACCTGTTTGCCCTGCTATTGCACCGGCGGTTGCCTCATTATCGCCTGTTAGCATATATACTTCAATACCCATTTGTTCAATCTCCTTAATTGCCGCAACAGAGGTGCTCTTTATTTTATCAGCAATTGCCACAACCGCTAAAGCGTTTGTATTATCTGCAAACCATATTACTGTTTTTGCATTACTACTCCATTCATCCGCTTTTTGTTTCAATTCAGCAGGAATGATAATATTATTTTCATTCAGCAACCCGGCATTGCCAACATAATACCCCTGGCCGTCGACGGTTGCTTTTGCACCTTTACCCGTAATACTCTCAAAATCATATACAGCAATACTATGTTCTTCGCCAAAATAATGAACAACCGCTTCCGCTAACGGATGTTCCGATTGTTTTTCTATACTGAGTAATATTTGCCGACCCGATTCATCACCGTTATGCCAACTGATATCAGTAACCTGTGGCTTGCCTTCGGTTATTGTTCCTGTTTTATCAAGCACTATTGCATTTACTTTTTTAGCCAGCTCAAGACTTTCCGCATCTTTAATAAGTATTCCTTTTTCCGCACCTTTGCCCACACCAACCATTATAGCTGTTGGCGTGGCAAGCCCTAACGCACATGGGCAGGCGATAACCAGCACGGTAACTGCTGCAAGCAATCCCTGCACAATTCCATTATCACCGCCTAAAATCACCCATAATATAAATGTTAACATTGCAATACCAATTACCACCGGCACAAAAATGCCCGCAATTTTATCAACCAGCTTTTGCACAGGCGCTTTGCTTCCCTGTGCATCCTGCACCATTTTTATAATTTGGGCAAGCATGGTAGCGCTGCCCACTTTAACCGCTTTGAACTGAAAGCTCCCTTTTTGATTGATCGTACCTGCAAATACTTTTTCATGCTCCTGTTTCAATACCGGTACAGGCTCTCCGCTCAGCATGCTTTCATCTACATACGAACTGCCGGAAACAACTACTCCGTCAACAGCTATTTTTTCGCCGGGTTTTACCATCACAATATTACCTTCTTTAACTTCTTCAACCGGCAATTGTACCTGCACACCACTTTGCTGAATTATCGTTACTGTTTTAGGCTGCAGGCCCATCAGCTTTTTAAGTGCTGCGGCTGTATTGCCTTTAGCCTTTTCCTCCAATAGCCTTCCCAGCAAAATAAAAGCGATCACCACCGAAGCGGCTTCAAAATATACATGAGCGTGTAATCCTCTTGCATGCCAGAATTCAGGAAAAAGCATATTGAACAAACTGAAAATATACGCGATACCTGTGCTTAATGCTACAAGTGTATCCATATTCGCTGAGCGATGTTTTGCCTGTTTCCATGCATTCACAAAGAAATCCTTGCCAAACCATAATACAACAGGCGTTGAAAACAGCCACATTATCTCATTGGCATAGGGTATACCTGCCCGTCCGGCAGGCGGGTTCATAAAGAACATACCTATAACCACAACCGGCACAGATAATATTACCGCCCAGGTTGTTTTTGTTTTTAATTGCCGGAATTTCTTTTCGTGTATGGCTTCAAGTGTTTCCTGTTGCGCATTATCATTATCTGTTAACAACAAATCATAACCAACGGCTTCCACGGCATTGCGTAAAACAGCAGGGTTTGTTTTGCCTGGCACGTACTCCACAGCTACCGTAGCTGTTGCAAAATTCACTGCAGCATCAACAACTCCATCCGTAGCTTTTAACGTACTCTCCACACTTACGGCACATGAGGCACAGCTCATATTTAAAACCGGGAAAGTTTGCTTTATTGTTGCGCCAGTGCTGTTATTTTTTACTTTATCAGCAAGTTCAGTCTGCTTTATCATAAACCAGTAATTTAAACAATGCAAAGATGAGAAGAAGCATAATAACAGTTATTACAGTTTTATATAATTGATTTGTAAGATTTACATGACTTATTATCCGGCAAATGAATAGAAATATTTTTTTAGTTAGGAAACCTAACTATATTTGCAAACAATATTATTCACCAAATCTCATCATCATGGCAAAATCAGTATTTTATCATGCAGGTTGCCCGGTTTGCATTAGCGCCGAGCATGACATCATTTCCCTGATTGGCGAAAAAAATGTGGAAATTGTTCATTTGGGAGAGCAAAAAGCGCGGATAGAAGAAGCGGAAACAAAAGGCGTTAAATCCGTGCCTGCTTTGATTACCCCGAATGGCAATGTATTGCACATTAACTTCGGCGCATCTATGGCAGATGTAAAAGGATAAATGTATACGCTATTGTTAGGATCTCTAACTTTATATATTATTATCCATTTATGTCATCATTCAATCCTGAAAGGCAGGAAAATAAAATTGAGGGTAAAATTGTAGTAGCGCTGGAGCGTATTTCAGAAGCATTCCGGGTTTTGCTTTGGAATGAAAGCAAAAGCAATGCACTCAGTCCTATACAGGTTCAGATTTTAATTTTCCTGCTTTTCCATTCGGGGGAAAAATGCAAAGTGAGCTATTTGGCCGCTGAGTTTAATATGACAAAAGCAACCATAAGCGACAGTGTAAAGGTGCTGTTTCTTAAAAAGCTGATTAAAAAAACAGGAGATGAATTAGATACAAGAAGCTTTACTATTTCGCTTACTGCCGAAGGGAAAAAAATAGCGGAACAAGCCTCTTCATTCACCGCTTCTATTGAAAAGCCGATAGGCAGGCTCAGCGATGAACAAAAGAAAGCAATGCTGGACGGCCTGCTGAAACTGATTTACGAACTGAACAGGGCTGGTGTGATCACTATTCAAAGGATGTGCTTTACCTGTGCCAATTATCAATTTGATAAAGGAACGCATTATTGTAAGCTCCTGCAAACCACACTTGCCGGAGGCAGGTTAAGAATAGATTGCCCTGAGCACGAATTTATATCATGACGGATATTAAAAATAATATTGCTATTATCAGGAACAGGATCAAAGCATCCTGTATAAAAGCAGGAAGGCAACCCGGAGAAATAAAGCTGTTGTTAGCAACAAAAACTATTTCTGCCAATGATATACTGGTTGCATTTAAAGAAGGGGAAACAATTATTGGGGAGAACAAGGTCCAGGAGCTGAAGGAAAAATTTGACGCACTGCAACCGGTAGCTCATCAAACACATTTCATTGGTCATTTACAAACCAATAAAATTAAAGAGGTTATTAAATATGCTGATTGCATTCAGTCGGTAGACCGCCTGGAATTAGCAGAGAAACTGCAAAGGCGCCTGGAATTTGAGGACAGGACTATGGATATTTTTTTGCAGGTCAATACTTCGTATGAAGAAAGTAAGTTTGGCATGTTGCCTGATCATGCGGTGAAACTTGCACTACAGTTCAGCAAACTGGACAGGCTGCATATTAAAGGTCTCATGACCATCGGGCTTTTTTCTGCCGAAATTTCCAAAGTACGCAAATGTTTTCAGTTGCTTAAGCGTATACAAACCGAACTGCTGGATGCAGGCATACCTGTTACTGAACTGTCAATGGGTATGAGCAATGACCTGGAAACGGCTATAGAGGAAGGTTCAACCATGATAAGAGTTGGAACAGCTATTTTTGGGAAAAGACCTTTCCCTGACAGCTACTACTGGAACGAAACGAAAGAACCACCTGATTTGAATTTGGGATCCTCTCCCGCTGCGCAGGGATTAGGGTAAGGAACAATACAAATGCAATGCGCCTGAATAAATAAGATAGGTATACAGGATAAGCTGACATGTAGAAGTTTAGATTTAATCTGACAGTTATTAGTAAATTTAATAACTGTAAAC
>Ga0066255_1002035_pt1 | contig 13995 bp, 9 predicted proteins | sample ThiBiot_750_biof_FD_71148 | JGI IMG/M metagenome (GOLD analysis project Ga0066255, IMG submission 71148) | Wastewater bioreactor microbial communities from Cape Town, South Africa - Thiocy_expt_750_biof (version 2) | ecosystem: Engineered > Bioreactor > Thiocyanate-remediating > Anaerobic-Aerobic... | reverse complement strand
CCTAGGCGGGGTGTTCCGCATCGGGATGGAGAACCCGGACCTGGTGGCCAAGCTGAAGCCGTCGGGCGTCGTGCTGCGGGTGACCTACACCGACCCGGATGCGGTGATCACCGTCGACATGCCGAACGCCGAGCTGCACACCGTTGCGGGCCAGGGGCCGACGCCGAACGTCGAGCTGTTCATGTCGGCCGACACCGGGAACAGGTTCTGGTTGGGCAAGGTCGTGCTGCCGGTGGCTCTGGCGAAGGGACAGGTGCGGGCGAAGGGGCCCGTCGCGAAGCTGTTGACGGTGTCGACGCTGGCCAAGGGCCTGTTCGCCATGGCTCGCGCGCAGGGTTTCTCGCTGGTCCTGCGCTGCCCCTATATGGCGGCATGGTATGCGCGCCACCCTGACTATGCCGATGTCGTCGCGGGCTAAACGCGGGTGAAGGCATGGGTGCTGTTTCTGGCCGCGCTGGCGGCCCCGTCGGCTCCGGCGCTCTCTGTCCCGGCGCAGGCTGAGGCCCGGATTGACCCGGCCCCGCCCGGCTATGCCCTGCGCGCATGGGGGCCGGAAAGCGGCGCCCCCACCGATATACGCACCATCGCGCAAACGCCCGACGGCTTCCTGTGGCTGGGCACGGGCAACGGCCTCTATCGCTTTGACGGGCTGAGCTTTGAAAGGATCGAGCCGGTCGCCTATGAGCGCCGCCGGTCCGCCACGATCCTGACCATGGCGGTGGCGTCCGATGGCGCGCTGTGGATGGGGCGCGATTATGGCGGCGTGTCGGTCTGGCGCAACGGGCGGCTGGAAGATCTGCCGCGCGACCAGCAGGTCAAAGGCGCGGTGCAGGCCATCACCGCCGGGCCGCAGGGCGATGTCTGGATCGCCACGATCGGCGGGCTGGGGCCGCAACTGCATCTCTTCCGCCATGGCCGCTGGTCGCTGATCTCGCCCGAAACCGGGCTGCAGGACGAAAGCATCGACCATCTGATGGTGGCGCGCGACGGCACGCTATGGATCGCGCAGGGCGCATCGGTCTCGCGCATCGCGCCGGGCGGATCGCGGCCCGCCCTGGTGCTGCGCCACCCGGCCTATCCCGCCACGCTGGCGCAGGATGACGAAGGCGCGGTCTGGATGACCAGCGCCAAGGGGATGGAGCGGCTGACCGGGCGGCCGATGATCCGAGCCCTGCCCTCGACCGTTCCGGCGCCCGGATTGTTTCAGCATGGCGGCCTGATCTTTGCCGATGGCGCGGCTTGGCTCTCGGCCTATCGCGACGGGCTGATGCTTGCGCCCCGGTCCCGCCCGGCGCGGCGGACGTCGATGGCCGTGACGGTACTTTTCCGCGATGCCGAGGGCTCGCTGTGGGGCGGCGGCGCGGATGGGCTGCTGCGCCTGCGCCGGTCGGATGTGATCCGCGTGGCGCTGGCGGGCGCGCCCACCACCGGCTTTGCCCAGGGCGGCCCGCCGGCCGCGCCGCTCTATCTGGGCACGGACACGGGCGTGGTGGGGATCGAAGCGGGCGCGCCGCGCCTGATCCATCAGGGCGGCGACATGACGGCCATCTGCGCCGGACAGCAGGGCCAATTGCTCGCCATGGCGCAAACCAAGGGTTTTGTCCGGCAGGGCGGGCGCTGGCGCTATCTGCCCCCGCCGCCCGACGCCGCGCCGACAGGCAGTTGCGCCATCACCAGCGACGGGCGGATCCTCAACATCATGGGCAATGTCAACATCGCCCAACTGGACGGGCAGCGCTGGAAAGGATGGCAACCGGCGCAGAACTGGCAATTCGGCGTTTCGGACGGGCAAAAGGGCCTGTTCACCCTGCGCCCGACCACCAGCCTGACGCACCTCACACCCGACGGGCAGAGCGAGATCTGGAACCGCGAGCAGATCGCCACCGGATTCATGCGGATGCTGCGCCCCTTTGGCCCGGAACTCTATATCGGGGGCGAACAGGGGCTGGCGCGGATGCGGGGCGGGCGGATCGTTACGCTCGATGCGCATCATCATCCCTGGCTGGCGGGGATTACCGGGCTGGCGATGGGGCGTGGGCGGGTCTGGATCATCAGCGGCGCGGGCATCGCCGATGTCGAGCGCGGACGCTGGGACTCAGCCTTTGCCCATCCCGAACAGCCCATCCCCCACCGCCTGCATGGCGATCACGAAGGCATCCATGCAAGGCGCGATGTCTATTGGGCCGCCAATGATGCCGAAATCGATGCAGAGGGGCGGCCGTGGTTCGTGACCAATCGCGGGCTGGTGCGGATCGAGCCCGAGGGCGGCGCGGCCCCCGCCCCCGCCCCGCCGGTGGTGATCCGCTCGCTGGTGGCCGATGGCCGGGTCTATCGCGACTACCATGCCTACATCGACTGGCGCTGGATGTTCATGGAACTGGCTACGCTCGCCGCCGGCGCCGCGATGCTCTGGCGCTATCCCCTGCCCTTCCTCGTCATGCCGCTTGCCGCGACGCTCTGGTACATGAGCATGGACCTGACGCCCTTCCTCTTCGGCGCGGCGGACGCGACCTGGGAACTCAGGCGCCTCGTTTCCCTGTGGTTCGGCCTGCTCATCGCGCTGCTCGCGTTCTGGGTCGACGTCCGCAGCAGGCACGACAAGGACTATGCGTTCTGGCTCTATCTTTTCGGCGTCGTCGCGTTCTGGGGCGGCCTGTCCACGATGAACTCGGACAGCGAACTGAGCAAGTTCCTCTACCTCTGCATCAACCTCCTGATGATCGTCGTCGGCGCAACGCTCGCGCGGCGCGTCTTCGCCGTCTTCGGCGGGCTGGGCGCGGCGGGCTACGTCGGCCACCTCGCGCACGGCGTCTTCAAGGACAGCCTGATCTTCCCCTTCGTCCTCACCGCCATCGGCCTCGGCGTCATCTACGCCGGCATCGTCTGGCAACGCCACGAGAAAGCCATCACCGCGCGCCTGCGGAACCTGCTGCCGCCGCCGCTGCGGGAACTCGTGGCGCGCCGGCACTGATCGGCGCATCCGCTTCCGCGGCGGATCGCGCCGCGCGTTCCGCCGCGCCCGCGATCCGCCGGCCGGGACATCTTTCAACGACCGACGCCATACCCCTTCGGGGAATATGTTATACAAGTGGCTATTTCCTACTGTAGGACCATTTCAGAAATGCGCACGCAAGAGAACCCCGTTGTATTCGGTACCGAAGACCTGCTGACGAGCCTGTGCAATTCCGTGAGCAAGGTCCTCACGCTCGCGACCCAGAGCCAGATCCACTACTCCGGCATGGTGCAGCGGATCACCAAGACCTGCCTGAAGCCGGACATCGGCTGCTTCGTCCTGTTCGACGGCGGCTTCTCCGGCCTCGTGGTCATCAACTTCTCGTCGCAGGCGGCGATGGAACTGTACGAGAGCTACATGCTGAACATGGGCATGGCCAAGGACGGGCTGGCCGCCTCGCACACCTCGGACGAGGTCAGCAACGTCATGGGCGAGCTGATGAACCAGATCGTCGGCGACTTCACCGGCAAGGTGGCGCGCGAACTGCAGACCCACATCACGCAGAACCAGCCGAAGATGCTGGTCCTCAACAAGCAGGTGATGCTCAGCGTCGATACCCACCTCGACCAGCCCGAAGCCCGCCGCGTAACCTTCTACACCGGCCGCAACAACATCTTCTACCTCGAACTGGCGATCGACCGCACCGAGTTCATCAAGCTCTACGACTTCGAACCGAACGAAGCGCCCGACCCCGACGAACTGATCGCCCAGGCCGGCGGTGCGAAACCGGCGCCCGCGCCGCAGGCGCCAAAGGCGAGCGACCACGACGATCTGCTCGCCTCGCTCGGCATGTGAGGCGCGGCATCCGTCCGGCCACGCGCCGAGCCGCTGGCGGCTGATCGCTGGCGGCAAGCGGCAAGCGGCAAGCGGCAAGCGGCAAAGCATTTTCCCTCCGGGCTGGAGAATCCGCCGCTTCGCTGCTAGAATTCCCGCCCATGCGCCGCTGGCTTGCCACCCTCCTTCTCGTTCTGCTGCCGTTCCAGTTCTCCTGGGCGGCGGTGGGCGGCTATTGCCAGCACGAGACGGGCGCGGCGGCCAAGCACTTCGGGCACCACAACCACCAGCACGAAACCCATCCCGGCGACGCCGGCGAGCACGAGGCGCCCAAGGGGAACGTCCTCGGCGCCGTCGACAGCGACTGCTCGGCCTGCCACGCCGCCAGCGTCGCCGCGCTCCCGGACTTCGCCGCGCTGCCGGCCCTCGCCGCGAGCTCCTTCGCAATTCCCTGGTTCCCCGCCAGCCCCGCCGCGCCGCCCGACGCCCAGCCCGAACGCCCCAACTGGATCGACCTCGCCTGATCGGCGGGGCGATCCGCGTTTGCTGCACTTTCCGCTGCGTTTTCTGCACTCCCGGAATTTCTCGCGCATCCCTTCCGTAACCGTGGCGGCCTGAGCCGCCCGGCTACCGACGCAACGCTGCCGGCCTCCGGCCGTGCGTCACCCCGCCGATTCCCCGTGTCCCCTTCGATCACTGGAGAATCGGATGTCCCGCATCCCGCATGAACCGCAACACCCGAACACCCCGCGCACGCCCCGCGCGGCGTGGCGCGCCTTGCGTTGCGCCCTGCTTTGCCCGCTCCTGGCCTGGGCGCCCGCCGCCCTGGCGCAGCCGCCGGCCGCCGCCGGCGCGCCGGCCAGCCTGAAACAGGCCTTCAACGCCGCCTGGGCGCGCCAGCCCGAAGCCCGCTCGCTCGCCCTGCGGCGCGACGCCGCCGCCGCCCGCCGCCAGATCGCCGAGCAGTGGATCGCCGGCGCGCCGTCGCTCGAACTGTCCGACAAATCCGACCGGCTCGCCAAGAACCAGGGCAGCCGCGAGGTCGTCGCCGGCCTCAGCGTGCGCCTGTGGCTGCCCGACGAGCGCGCGCGCAGCGCGGCGCTGGCCGACGCCGAAGGCGCCGCCGTCGACAGCCGCGCCTCGGCCGCGCAGCTGCGCACCGCCGCCGCCGTGCGCGACGCCTGGTGGGACTGGCAGCGCGCGCGCAGCGAACGGACGCTGGCGCAGGCCCGCCTGGACAACGCCCAGCGCCTCGCCGCCGACGTCGCCAAACGCGTCGCGGCCGGCGACCTCGCGCGCGCCGACCAGCATCAGGCCGCCGGCGCCGCAGCCGGCGCCGAGGCCGCGCTGGCCGAAAGCGCCAGCGCCCTGGCCGCCGCCGCGCAGCGCTTGCGCGGCCTGACCGGAATGCTGCCGGACGCCGCCGCGGCCGAGCGCATCGCGCCAGCCATGCTGCCGACGCCGCCCGCCGAGCGCCCGGCGCCCGACGCCGGCCACCCGGCGCTGCGCGAACTCTCCGACCGAGCCGAGCTGGCGCGCCGCGCCGCCGATCTGGCGAACGCCCAGACGCGCGACAACCCCGAGCTGCTGCTCGCCACCACGCGCGACCGCGGCAACTTCGCCGACGCGGCGCAGCAGACCTTCACCTTCGGCGTGCGCATTCCCTTCGGCTCCGAAAGCCGCTACCGCGCGCGGGTCGGCCAGGCCCGCGCCGAGGCGCTCGAAAGCGAGGAACTGCTGCGCCTAGAACAGGACAGGCTGGCCGCCGAGCTGGACGCCGCGCGCGCGCGCGTCGCCGCGACGCAAACGCAGCTGCAGGCCGCCGATAAACGCGCCGAGCTGGCCCGCGAGGCGCGCGGCTTCTTCGAAAAATCCTTCCGCCTGGGCGAAACCGACCTGCCGACCCGGCTGCGCATCGAACTCGAAGCCTTCGAGGCCGAGCGCCAGGCGACCCGCGTCCGGATCGATCTGGCCGCCGCCGTTTCCGCCCTGCGTCAGGCCCTCGGCCTGCTCCCCGAACAGCAATGAGGAACCCACACATGAGCACCCGCCTCCCCCTGCGCGCCCTCGGCTGCGCCTTCTGGCTCGCCGCCTGCGCGAACACGGCCCTCGCCGGCGACGACCATGGCCACGACAGCGCGCCGGCCGCCACCGGCACCGTTCTGCCGCGCTTCGCCATCGCTTCCGACGCCTTCGAGCTGGTCGGCGTCGTCGACGACCGGCGCATCGACCTCTACCTCGACCATTTCGCCGACGGCAGCCCGGTCGGCGACGCGCGCCTCGAACTCGAAGTGGACGGCCGCAGCGTTCCCGTCAGCGCCCACGGCGCCGGCCAATTCGAAGGCCGGCTGGAGACGGCGCTCGCGCCGGGCGTCCTCTCCGTCGCGGCGACCGTCGTCGCCGGCGCGACGAGCGACCTGCTCGCCGGCGAGCTAGACATTCACGACGACGCCCACGCCGACGCCGCCGCGCCGGGCGCCCACGGTCCGCTGCGCTACGCCGCCTGGCTGGCCGCCGGCGGCGGCGGGCTGCTCCTGTTCGCCGCCCTGCGCCGCCGGCGCCAGGCGCACGCCCGGATCGGCGGAGGTGCAGCATGAAGCCGCACCTGCCGACCCGCCTTCTCCCCCGCCTTTGCGCCCTCGCGCGCGGCCTCCTGCTGGGCGCCGCCGTCGCCGCGCTCGCCGCCCCGCTGGCGCACGCCGGTCCCGGCCACGATCACGGCGACGCGCCGCCCGCCGCCACCGGCAACGGCCCGAAACGCCAGCCCGACGGCAGCGTCTTCCTGCCCAAGCCGGCGCAGCGCCAGATCGACGTGCGCACGCAGCCGGTGAGCGCCGGCGAGCTGCCGCGCACGCTCGAACTGGCCGGCAAGGTACGCATGGACCCCAACGCCGGCGGCCGCGTTCAGGCCATGGTCGCCGGGCGCGTCGCGCCGGGACCGCGCGGCCTGCCGCTGCCGGGGCAGGCCGTACGCAAGGGCGAGGTGCTCGCCTACGTGACGCCGGAAGTCGGCGGCCACAGCCGCTCGCTCGCCGAAAGCCGCCTGCGCCGCATGCGCGAGCTGGCCGACACGGTGCCGCGCAAGGCGATCGAGGAAGCCGAGGCCGCCGTTGCCAACGAACAGCTGCGCGCTCCGGTGAGCGGCGTCGTCGCCTCGGCGAACGTGGTCTCCGGGCAGGTCGTCGAGGCCCGCGACGTTCTCTTCGAAATCGTCAATCCCGAGCGCCTGCTGATCGAGGCGCTGGCCTTCGATCTCGGCGTCGCCGACGACATCGCGGCGGCCTTCGTCGCCGTCGGCGGGCAGAAGCAGCCGCTGCGCCTGCTCGGCGTCGCCCGCAGCCTGCGCGAACAGGCCCTGCCGCTGACCTTCGGCGGCGAAGGCGCGGCGCTCTCCCGACTGGCCGTCGGGCAGGCCGTCCAGGTCTTCGTGCACACGCGCAGCACGGTGCGCGGCATGGCCGTTCCCGCCGCCGCGCTGATGAAGGACCCGGCGAACCGGACCATCGTCTGGGTGAAGACCGCGCCGGAACGCTTCGAGCCGCGCCCGGTGACGGTCGAGCCGCTCGACGGCGTCAGCGTCGCGGTGACGTCGGGCCTGCAGCCCGGCGACCGGGTCGCCGTGCGCGCCGCCGGCCTGATCAACCAGATCCGCTGAGGGAGACGACGATGCGACGCGCAACGAACTCCCTCTCCCCGACCGGGCGGGAGGACTGACCATGTTCAAGTGGCTACTCGACAACAGCCTGGGCAACCGCCTGCTGGTCATCATCGCCAGCCTCGTGCTGATGGCCTACGGAGCGTACACGCTCTCGCGCACGCCGGTGGACGTCTTCCCCGACCTCAACAAGCCGACCGTGACGGTGATGACCGAAGCGGGCGGCATGGCCGCCGAGGAAGTGGAGCAGCTGATCACCTTCCCGCTCGAGACCGCGATGGCCGGCCTGCCCGGCGTCGAGGCCGTGCGCTCGGTATCGAGCGCCGGCCTGTCCTTCGTCTACGTGACCTTCGACTGGGATTCGGAAATCTTCCGCGCCCGGCAGATGGTCGCCGAACGCCTCTCCGCCGCCGGCGAGAGCCTGCCGGGCAACGTCGTGCCGCGGATCGGCCCGATCAGCTCGGTGATGGGCGAGATCATGCAGGTCGCCATTCCGATCGGCGCGGCGCCGGCACCGCAGGCGAATGGCGGCGAAAGCGCGGGCCGGGGAGGTCCCCCTCCGGCCCCTGTTCTCTCAGCGATGCAGGTGCGCGAATACGCCGACTGGGTGCTGCGCCCGCGCCTGATGGCGATCGCCGGCGTCGCGCAGGTGATCCCGATCGGCGGCGAGGTGCGGCAGTTCCAGGTGCAGCCGGACACCGCCCGCATGGCCGAGCTGGGCATCACCCAGGCGCAGCTGGAGGACGCGCTGAAAGGCTATTCGGCCAACACCTCCGGCGGCTTTCTCGAACTCAACGGGCGCGAATACCTGATCCGCCACCTCGGGCGCAGTTCGCGTCTGGAGGACCTGAGCAACCTCGCGCTGACCGCGCGCAACGGCCAGCCCATCCTGCTGCGCCAGATCGCCGGAGTCAGCTTCGCGCCGGCGATCAAGCGCGGCGATGCGGGCTTCGCCGGTGCGCCGGCGGTGATCCTCGGCATCCAGAAGCAACCGACCGCCGACACCATCGCGCTCACCCGCGCCATCGAGACGGCGCTCGACGAACTCGGCAAATCGCTGCCGGAAGGCATGGCGGCGCCGCGCGTCACCTTCCGCCAGGCGAGCTTCATCGAGGCCTCGATCGACACGCTGCAGGGCAAGCTGATCGGCGCCTCGGTCTTCGTCGCCGTCATCCTCTTCTTCTTCCTCGGCACGCTGCGCCCGACGCTGATCGCGCTGACCGCCATTCCGGTATCGATCATGTGCGCGGCGCTGGTCTTCAAGTACTTCGGGCTGTCGATCAACACGATGACGCTGGGCGGCCTGGCCATCGCCATCGGCGGGCTGGTGGACGACGCCGTGGTCGGCGTCGAGAACGTGCTGCGGCGCCTGAAGGAGGAGCGCGTGCGGCATCCCGAGCACCGCCTGCATCCGCTCGAACTGGTCGCGCGGGCGACGATGGAGGTGCGCTCGGCGATCCTCTACGCGACGATCATCATCGTCCTCGTCTTCCTGCCGCTGTTCGCCCTGCCAGGCATGGAAGGCCGCCTGTTCGTGCCGCTCGGCATCGCCTTCATCGTCTCCACGCTAGCCTCGCTGGTCGTCTCGGTGACGGTGACGCCGGTGCTCGCCTTCTACCTGCTGCCGCGCATGAAGTCGCTGGAGCACGGCGACACGCGCCTGCTCGCCTGGCTCAAGCGCGCCTACCGGAACGCCCTGCAGGCCGTGCTGGAACGGCCGCGGGCGGCGGTCGCGGCGGGCTGCGTCGCGGTGCTGCTGGCCGCCGTCGCCGTTCCCTTCTTCCCCAAGACCTTCCTGCCGCCGTTCAACGAGGGAACGCTGCTGGTCGGCCTGCGCCTCAACCCCGGCGTCACGCTCGCCGAATCGTCGGCGCTGGCGCAGCAGGCCGAGCGGCTGGTCGCCGGCGTCCCGGAAGTGGCGCACGTCGGCCGCCGCAGCGGGCGCGCCGAACTCGACGAGCATGCCGAGGGCGTGCACGTCAGCGAACTCGACGTGGGCCTGCGCCCGGCCGCCGAGCAGAGCCGCCCGATGGCCGAGATCGTCGCCGACATCCGCGGCCGGCTGGCCAACCTGCCGGCCGCCGTCGCCGTCGGGCAGCCGATCTCGCACCGCATCGACCACATGCTCTCGGGCGTCCGCTCGCAGATCGCCGTCAAACTCTTCGGCGACGACCTCGACACCCTGCTGGGCGAGGCCGACGCCCTGCGCGCGCGGCTCGCCGGCATCCCCGGCATCGCCGACCTGGAGATCGAGAAGCAGGTGCTGACGCCGCAGATCAAGGTGCGCGTCGACTACGCGGCGGCAGCGCAGTACGGCGTGCCGACGCCGCAGATCATGGCGGCGCTGCAGAGCCTCGTCGAGGGCGAGAAGGTGGCGCAGATCGTCGAGGGCAACCGGCGTTTCTCCCTCGTCGTGCGCCTGCCGGAATCGGCGCGCTCGCTCGAAGGCCTCGGACGCATCCTGCTCGAAACGCCGAGCGGGCGCATTCCGCTCTCGCGCATCGCCAGCATCGAGGACAGCGACGGCCCCAACCAGATCAGCCGCGACGACGGCAAGCGGCGCATCGTGATCTCGGCCAACGCGCAGGGCCGCGCGCTCTCCGAAATCGTCGAGGACATCCGCCGCGTGCTCGCCGAAACGCGGCTCCCCGCCGGCTACTTCCTGACGCTCGGCGGGCAGTTCCAGGCGCAGGAGGAAGCCTCGCGCCTCGTCGGCCTGCTCTCGGTCGTCTCGCTGACGCTGATGTTCGCCGTGCTCTACAACCGCTACCGCTCGATCCGCCTGTCGGCGCTGATCATGGCCAACATCCCACTCGCCCTGATCGGCGCCGTGCTCGGCCTGTGGCTGTCCGGGCAACCGCTGTCGGTGGCGGCGCTGATCGGCTTCATCACGCTGGCCGGCATCTCGGTGCGCAACGGCATCCTCAAGGTCAGCCACTACATCAACCTGATGCGCATGGAAGGCGAGCGCTTCGACCGGGCGATGATCCTGCGCGGCTCGCTCGAACGGCTCTCGCCGGTCCTGATGACGGCGCTCGTCACCGCCTTCGCGCTGGCGCCGCTGCTCTTCGAAGCCGAACGGCCGGGCACCGAGATCCTGCATCCGGTGGCCGTGGTCATCTTCTCCGGCCTGATCAGCTCGACGCTGCTCGACACCTTCCTGACCCCGGCCATGTTCTGGCTGTTCGGCCGCGCCGACGCCGAACGCCTGATGGCCGACCGCGACGCCGGCGCGCTGTAGCCCGGCACCGGCAATCTCGATCACCGCCTCACGAACCCATGAACCCAGCCAAGGAGAAACCATGAAAGCCCTCCCCCTGCTCGCCGCCCTGCTCCTCACCGCCGCCCCGCCGCTCTACGCGGCCGACGCCCACGACCACGCCCATGCGCACGCCCCGCTGCACGGCGGCGTCGTCAGCGAGGTCAAGGACATCGACTACGAACTCGTCGTCGGCCCGGAAGGGAAAGGCCCCGTCCAGCTCCACCTGCGCGACCACGGCAAGCCGCTCGACGTCGCCGGCGGCAGCGCCCGCCTGACCCTCCTGGTCGGCACCAAGAAAAAGGAATTCGACCTGAAAGCCGCCGGCCAGCGCTTCGAGTGCGGCGAATGCGCGCCGGACAAGACGCCGCCCGGCGCTAAGGCCGTCGCCCGCGTCGCCTTGCCCGGCAAGCCGGCAGTCACGGTGCGTTTCGTTTTGAAGTAGGCAGCGGGACACCTCATCGGATGCGAAACGGAAAGGCCGGGGAAACCCGGCCTTTTTCATTTGATCGGCATCTGCCCTAGTGGCTATTTGGAAGCGCAACTACGGTGCTTTTGCAAGAATGCAGATACCTGCGCGTCTGTTTCCGGAAAATTCGAGGCGCGTGGATATTTTTCTCGATACTCGGACGCTTGTTGAACTATACAAATCGTCTCATCATCCAGCCTGTCTGGTGGAATAACACTTAAACCGATCAAATCAAAATCCAAAATCGTTTCGAGAAGAGACACCGCCCTGTCTGTTTTGTTTTCTCGCAATGCGTTCAGCACTGAAATTCTGATTTTTGCCTCGGAGCTCGTGCGGGAAATGGATTCTGAATGGAATAAAAAATCGTTGAATCCCCACATCATGGCACCGCCTCCGGCGATGCCTCCGAGAACGAATACCGCCAATGCGATAACGCTTAATCGAAGTTTGGACATGATGCCTAGCGTTTGAATTCACCGGCCTCCGCGGATTTTCGCGCAGGTCCGGTGGAATGAGAGGTTAGCCCACACTGATTGCAGGAATGATCTTTTCATCGTGAAAGCGGGCAGGAAGTGTGAAACTGTTGAGGATAAAGTGTTTGGCGATCCTGTGAACTCCATCAAGAACCCACGGCCGGCCTTGAAAACGCAATATATCTATCGGATAGATAAGGTCTACCTGATGTAGGCGTTGGGTCTGATAGATCGAAGCGTCGGGATTTCGGATGACTTCGATTGGACAGATGTCGAACAGCAAGCCTTGGTTGGGGACCGAAGACCAGAGCGGTAACTCCAAGAGGTAAGCAAACTCGGCATGGGGAATGTGAAGAATCTCCGCTTCGAGCGCCCATACTTTCCGCACATCCCAGTTGAACGGAAGAATGTGATCCCTAAGAATTTCCGGAACAATCTTGGGCACGGGTGTGTGGGCTAACGTTTGAATTCACCGGCCTGCGCGGCTTTTTGCGCAGGTCCGATGGAATGATGGGTTGGGCAGAAGATAATCCGGCGAGTCACATGAAAAATTTTGTGATACTCCGTGAAACGGGAATTGCCACGACAACTGAGATGGATAAATTGATAACAAACCACGTATCTCCTTTTTGGAACAGTCTTCCCCAGGACGATTTTTGGCGAGCTTTCTGCACTGTCAAGAGGCTTACATAGATCAACAGGATTACAACAAATAATGTTATGCCGTCAGCCATGTGTGGTTTCTCAGATAGAAGCCCAGCGTTTGACATGAGAGGCTCGACCCGGCTTGCCGGGGCGAGTCCTCTCGATGGAAGGGTTAGGCATTGCCGCTGCTACTTTCCAGTGATCGCTTGACGTAGCGCACCGGTCCAACGGTGGTTGTGAACGAGTCGAGCTTCGTGGAGTGCTCCATCGAGAATCTCCTTCTTTGACAGAGCCGAAACATCAGCCCAGTTGTTCCTGAAGACATATGTGGCGTTTCCAAGGGATGGACTTTCAAGCACATAGATGTTCTTCGACTGGAACCCGAAGACCACATACTCTCGGAAACCGCCGACTCCGACAGCCATAAAGTCCGGCTTGTATTGAGTGACTGATTTGATCCTCGACTGAACAACAGGCCGAACGCTCTCGTCCACGCGGGCTAGGTACTCGGAAAGCTCATTCTTGGCTCGTTCGAATGGAAACTCTCCTGGCGGAAGGATGCGCCAGTTCAACCGCTTGACGTTCAGTGATTGCGCCGATTTAAGGTCTACCGACGTGATCTCGAGGCTTCCAAACAACTCGAGAAAGAGGTTGATGACATGAATGATCCTGTCGTCGTTGTCGACTGTCCTGCTCAGAGCTCGGGACGCGAGCACCAGCCCAGGCCCACTCTGCATCACAGTGATGTACTCCTCGGGCGGAGGAATCAGCTCCTTCTGATACACCTGTTGTGAGCGAATCTGCATGCCGGAATGAGGATTCCCGTGCCAGTCATTCCACGATGCCCAAACCATACGGGACTGCGAGACCTTCGGCAGGTCCTTTCTGACTATCTCCCGTCCGTTGGCATTGAAAGTGGAGACCGGGCCAACTTGGGATGGGACGATTGACTCGCCTTCGGTTGGGTTGCAATCGAAACCAAGTTCGCGAAGCCGTTCAGGGTCTTTCGGTAGCGGATGAACGACACGAAAGCCGCCCAAGCGTTGGATGGTCGGCTCGTAGATTGAGAGTGAGCGAACGGACTTCGGCTGCTTCGGCATAGGACTCCCTCCTGTTGGTTGTTGCGATGCCTAACGTGAAACTAACCGGCGCTGCGCGGCTTTATCGCGCAGCGTCCAGTGACCGAAGGGAGCGGGGTTGAGTGTAGGGTTAGCGAACATTCTTACACGCCTTGATTTTTGCAAGTTCTTTGGTGCGTTTGATGGTGGCTGCTTCGATGCAAGAGTTGTAAACCATTGGCCTCATTGAGCCATCTTCAGCCTCAGCATTCGCCTCTTGATCGCAGCCAAAACCGACATGCTTTTTCCAATTGATTTGCGCTTGCGTTAATGCTAAGCGACAACTCTTATCGATTGAAAGCAGCGCCTGACTAAGCATTCGATCCATTTTAATATCTGCGGCAACTGAATCTCGGGCAGCACAAATATTCATGGCGAGCTGAGTTTTTTGGCAATCGCTGAGAAGCTCGTCTAGCTCAGATACAGGAATAAGAGTTCTACGACTAAGCTCTGGAACAACATTGTCCGCAAGCACATAACCGCCGGTGACCATGAGTAATGCGAGGGCAATTATTCCGCGCACGATGTGTTCGCTAACGTGATGTCGACGACAAAACGGGAAGTAAACAGATTATTGGACTGACCAATA
>Ga0066255_1002022_pt1 | contig 14120 bp, 14 predicted proteins | sample ThiBiot_750_biof_FD_71148 | JGI IMG/M metagenome (GOLD analysis project Ga0066255, IMG submission 71148) | Wastewater bioreactor microbial communities from Cape Town, South Africa - Thiocy_expt_750_biof (version 2) | ecosystem: Engineered > Bioreactor > Thiocyanate-remediating >... | reverse complement strand
CGGCGACCGCATCTCCGACACCACTCGCGAAGCCGACCGGCAGGTGGCCGCGGAAGTCGCCGCCACCTTTGCGACGTTCAACGGTCCGCGCTACCACGTGCTCGGCAACCACGACGTCGCCACTATGAGCATCGCCGACAACGAGGAAATCCTCGGCCAGTCGATGCAGAGCGCGGTGGTGGATCTGGGCGAGGCCCGCCTGATCCTGTGGCAGCCGGGCGTCAAGATCGAGTGGCCGACGGGGTTCCCGCACGCCGCGGCGAACCTCGACTGGCTGGTCGAGACGCTGAGCGCTGACACGAAGCCCGCCATCATTGCCACCCACGTGCCGCTCTGGGGGCACCTGCAGACCGGCAACTACTATTTCGAGCGCAACCCGCAATTCGCCACTTATCCGGACCACGTGACGGTGCGCGAGGCGGTCGAGGCGACCGGCAATGCGGCGCTCTGGCTTTCGGGTCACGTGCACTGGAACACCGTCACCAACGTGCGCGGCCTGCCGCACATCACCGTGCAGTCGGTGAGCGAGCGGTTCACCACTTTCCCCTACGGCGCGGCTGCCTTCGCCATGCTCGAGATCGCCGATGGCAGCTTCTCGCTCGAGGTGCATGGCCGCGACCCGTTCGCCGTTTCGATGCCGTTCCGCCGCTCCGGCGAGCGGCCGTGGATGCCGGCGCTGGCGCCGTTCACCGCGCGCGAGGTGGCAGCCGAGCGGGAGGCGGAACGTGCTTGATTTCCTCACCCGGCGCACGCTCGGCTCGCTCGCGACGCTGATCGTCGTGGTGGTGGCGGCGTTCTTTGCGACCCGCCTCTCCGGCAACGCCATGGATTACATGCTGCCGCCGGGGATCGACGCCGAAACCAAGGCGGCAATGGTGCGGCATTTCGGGCTCGACCAGCCGCTCCTCGAACAGTTCTGGCGCTATGTCACGGGCCTGTTCAGCGGCGATGTCGGCATCAGCCTGTTCGAGCGCCGCTCGGTGGTGACGATCTATGCCGAGCGCCTGCCCAATACCGTGATGCTGTTCAGCTATGCGCTGGTGCTTTCGGTCGTGCTCGGCGTGCCCTTGGGGATCGCCGCGGCGCTCAACCGCCGTAACCCGCTTGGTGGAGCGATCATGGCGGTGGCCTTTGTCGGCTATGCCACGCCGAACTTCGTCCTCGCCATCGTGATGATCCTGATCTTCTCGTTCAACCTCCACTGGTTGCCGAGCTCGGGCGACGCGACGCCGCTGCATTTCCTGATGCCGTCGATCGTCCTCGCGGCGCCGATGCTGGCCGAGATCGTTCGCTTCACCCGCAACGCGCTGCTCGACGTGCTGAGCCAGGATTACCTGCGCACCGCCCGCGCCAAAGGGCTGCCGGAGTGGTTGGTGATCGTCAAGCATGCGCTGCGCAATGCAGCGATCCCGGTGGTCACCATTATCGGGCTGCAGGTGGCCGGCATGGTGGCCCGCTGCGTCCTCGTCGAGGCGGTGTTTGCCACCAAGGGCATCGGTGACCTCGTGGTGTTCGCCACCATGCAGCGCGATTACCCGGTGCTGCAGTTCGGGGTGATCCTCATCGCCGCCCTGGTGGTGGTCGTCTCGCTGGTCGTCGACCTGCTCTACGCCGCCATCGATCCTCGCGTGAAGGTGACAGCATGACCGACCTTGCCGCTCCCCTGCCGGGCCTGGCGCCGGCTCCCAACACCCGCAACAAGGCGCGCGCCGGCCGGCGCGGCCAGGGCACGCTCGCCATGCTGTGGCGCAAGGCCGGCTGGTTGATGCGCCTCTATATCGGGCTGTTCGTCCTGATCCTGCTCGTGGCGCTGTTCGCGCCGCTGCTGGCGCCATACGACCCGAACGCCCAGACGCTGCTGGCGCGCCTCCGCCCGCCGGTCGGCTTCGATCGCGCCATGCCGGCGCATCCGCTCGGCACCGACCAGCTCGGCCGCGACATGCTCTCGCGCACCCTCTACGGGTTGCAGCTGACCATGCTGATCGCGCTGCTCGGCAGCCTCATTTCCATGCTGCTCGGCACGGCGCTCGGCGTCATCGCCGGTTATGTTCGGGGGCCGCTCGGCGCGCTGATCATGGCGCTGGTCGATATCCAGATCGCCGTGCCGTTCACCCTGATCGCGCTCCTCGTCATCGCGATTTTCGGCAACTCGCTGCCGGTACTGATCACGGTCATCGGCGTCGCCGGCTGGGAGGCTTATGCCCGGGTGGTGCGGGCCCAGGTGCTGACGGTGTCGCGCATGCCGTTCGTCGAGGCGACCATCGCCGCCGGCGCCACCCACTCGCGCATTCTTTTCAGGCACATCCTGCCCAATATCGTCTCGCCCATCATCGTGATGTGGACGATGACCTTCTCGGCACTGATCCTGCTCGAAAGCTCGATGTCGTTCCTCGGGCTCGGGGTGCAGCCGCCCACCGCCACGCTCGGCTCCATGGTCGGCCTCGGTCGCGACTATCTCGCCTCGAGCCCGTGGATCGCCGTCGTTCCATCGCTTGCCATCATGTTCGTCTCGCTGCTGGTCCTCCTGATCGGCGACTGGCTGCGCGACGCGCTGGACGTCAAGCTCAAGTAACCGGGCACAACCCCGGCAACCCGGCCGTCGCGGTCTCCCTTCCCGCGCCGGCCCGTCACCACCCCCGCGCGTCAGTCCTCTGTCCGATCATCGATCGGCCGGCCGGGAGGGCGCATGTCAAAGAACAGGATGCTGTCATGCACAAGACCCTGCTTATCGCCCTCGCCACCACCACCATGCTGGTGGCCCCAAGCCACGCGCTCGACCTCAAGGTCGCGGTGCAGAACCTGCCGGCCACGCTCGATCCCGGCAAGGATCACTCCAACACCGGCTCGCAGATCTACTACAACGCCTTCGATCCGCTGATCGAGAAGGACTACGCCGCCGACAAGGTCACCTTCAAACCGGGTATCGCCACCGAGTGGAAGCAGGTCGAGCCGACCGTCTTCGAGGTGAAGCTGCGCGATGGGGTCAAGTTCCACAACGGCGCCACCGTGACGGCCGAAGACGTGGTGTTCTCGTTCGAGCGCATCATCAACGAAGCGACCCCCGAGTTCGGTTCGGTCAAGAAGCAGTTCTTCAACAATTTCGAGAAAGTGGAGGCGGTCGACGCCACGACCGTGCGCTTCACCACCTTCAAGCCCGAACCGCTGTTCGAGACCCTGCTCAACACCTCGGAAGGCTCGATCGTCCCCAAGGCCTATATCGCCGGCCTCTCCGGTGACCCCGCAGTGGTCGAGCCCTCGGACTTCGACGCCTTCGGCCTCGCCCCGGTCGGCACCGGCCCCTATTCGATCCAGAACTTCCAGCCGGGCGAAGGCCTGACCTATGTGAAGTTCGCCGACTACTGGGGCGACATGGCGCCGCTTGACAGCGCCGAGCTCCGCCGCATCCCCGAGATGGCGACCCGCATTACCGCGCTCGCCAATGGCGAAGTCGACCTCATCACCAATGTGCCGCCCGATCAGCTGGCGACCATCGAAGCCAACCCGAACCTCAAGGTCGAGGGCGCGGTGACGCCGCTGTTCCACGTGGTGTTCTTCAACACCGAAAACCCGAAGATGGCCGACAAACGCGTCCGCCAGGCGCTCAGCATGGCGATCGATCGGAACCTCCTCAACGAAGCGCTGTGGCTGGGCAAGGCCGTGGTGCCCTCGACCCATACCTACCCGCAATATGGCGAGCTCTACATGCCGGAGCTCAATACCTTCGAGTACAATCCGGAAAAGGCCAAGGAGCTGCTGAAGGAAGCCGGCTTCGAGGGCCAGACCGTCCGCTACGACACCGACCCGGTCTACTACACCAACGGGCTGCTCGCCGCGCAGGCGATCAAGGAGATGTGGGCCGCCGTCGGCGTCACCATGGACCTCAAGGTCGATCCCAAGTGGACCGGCGACGACAAGGACATGGAATCGCGCAACTGGTCGAACCCGATGTACTGCGCCGACCGTGCCTGCGTGAACACGCTGGAGCAGGCGCTCGACATCTGCGACGCCGTCGACCCGCCGCCGGCCGGTGGGCGGCCGTCGGGGGCGATCGGCGTGGCGGTCGACGCCTACCACGTATGGTGGGACCCGCGGCTGCCGCAGGCGCTCGCGCGCGCGCGTCCCGAACGCCTGCTCGCCTACCACATCTGCGACTGGCTGGTGCCCACCACCGACCTGCTGCTCGACCGCGGCATGATGGGCGACGGCGTCATCGACCTGCCGGCGCTGCGCATGCTGGTCGAGTCCGCCGGCTATCGCGGCTTCCATGAGGTGGAGATCCTCTCGACGCGCTGGTGGCAGCGCGATCCCGACGAGGTGCTGCGCATCGTGCGCGAGTGCCACCTGCATTGCAGCTGAGCGTCGCGCCGCCCCGCGCGCCGATCGGTGGCATAAAATGCCGGATTCAATTCCGTGCGTCCCAGCATGCCGGATCGCCTGTCCAATCTGCTCACCCGTTTCAGTGCCGCGGCGCGCGTCGACCATACCGGCGTGCTGCGCGACACCGCCGCGTTCGACGCCGCGCACGACGCCGGGCGCCTGCACCTGCTGCGCAGCGGCTCGGTGCAGGCACTGCACGCGGGCTGGACGCCGCTCAAGCTGGTGCGCCCGAGCCTGCTGTTCTATCCGCGGCCGTTCGAGCACCGGCTGCAGCCGGTCGACGGCACGGCGGTGAGCCTCATGAGCGCCGCCATCCGCTTCGACGGCGGCTCGGTCAACCCCCTGGCGGCGGCCCTGCCGCCGCTGCTGGTGCTGCCGCTCGAAGCGCTCGCCGAGGCCCGCACCACGATCACGCAGCTGTTCGAGGAGGCCGACGGCGCGCGTTGCGGGCACCGCATCGCGCTCGACCGGCTGTGCGACCTGCTGCTGGTGCAGGTGCTGCGCCACGTGATCGACCGCGCGCTCGCCAGCAGCGGCATGCTGGCGGGCCTGGCCGACGCGCGGCTGTCCAAGGCGCTCACCGCGCTGCACGACCAGCCGCAGCGCGACTGGCATCTCGAGGATCTCGCGGCGCGCGCCGGCATGTCGCGCGCGCGCTTCGCGGCCCGCTTCAAGGAGAAGGTCGGCATCGCGCCGGGCGAATACCTGACGCGCTGGCGCATCAGCCTCGCGCAGCACCTGCTGCAGCAGGGCCGTCCGGTCAAGGAGGTGGCCGGCGAGGTCGGCTATGCCAGCCCGGCGGCGCTGGGGCGCGTGTTCGCCACCCGGACCGGCGTCACGCCCAAGGCGTGGGCGAACACCCGCAGCCAGGCGAGCACGATCGACGAGACGCTGCACGCCTGAGAACTTCGTTCCGAAGGCGTCTGCCGCACGCTGCGGCCGCTTCCCGGACAGCCATCGCCGCGGGCGGGCTCGATCGTCGCCGGGAAAAGCGCCGCGGGCGGGCGGGTAGAATCGCCGGGTGAACACGCCCCTCGCCAACGACACTTTCCTGCGCGCGCTGCGGCGCGAGCCCACCGCGTACACGCCGATCTGGCTGATGCGCCAGGCCGGGCGCTACCTGCCCGAGTACAACGCCACGCGCGCGCGCGCCGGGAGCTTCCTCGCCCTGTGCAAGACGCCCGAGCTGGCGTGCGAGGTGACGCTGCAGCCGCTCGAGCGCTTCCCGCTCGATGCGGCGATCCTGTTCTCCGACATCCTCACCGTGCCCGACGCCATGGGCCTGGGGCTGTACTTCGCCGAGGGCGAAGGGCCTCGCTTCGAGCGGCCGGTGCGCGACGAGGCTGCCGTGATGCGGCTGGCGGCGCCCGATCCGGCGGCGGAGCTGCGCTACGTGACCGACGCCGTGCGCACCATTCGCGCCGTGCTCGCCGGCCGCGTGCCGCTGATCGGCTTCTCGGGCAGCCCCTGGACGCTCGCCTGCTACATGGTCGAGGGCGGCGGCAGCGCCGACTTCCGCCAGGTCAAGACGATGCTCTATCGCCGCCCCGACCTGCTCGCGCGCATCCTCGAGGTCAATGCCGACGCGGTGGCCGCCTACCTGAACGCCCAGGTCGAGGCCGGCGCGCAGGCCCTGATGATCTTCGATTCGTGGGGCGGGGCGCTCGCCGACGGCGCCTACCAGCAGTTCTCGCTCGCTCCGATGCGGCGCGTGCTCGCGGCGCTGGCGCGCGAGCGCGACGAGCCGCTCCTCGATGCGGCCGGGCGCATCGTCGGCACGCACAAGGTCCGCGTGCCGGTCATCGTCTTCACCAAGGGCGGCGGACTCTGGCTCGAGGACATCGCCGGCATCGGCTGCGACGCGATCGGCGTCGACTGGACCGTGAACCTCGCGCGCGCCCGCGAACGGGTGGGCGATCGCTGCGCGATCCAGGGCAACCTCGATCCGATGGTGCTGATGGCCGAACCGGCGCAGGTGCGCGCCGAGGCGGTCAAGGTGCTCGATTCGTTCGGCGCGCCGCGCGGCGGGGCCGGGCACGTGTTCAACCTCGGCCACGGCATCTCGCAATTCACTCCGCCGGAGAGCGTTGCCGCGCTGGTCGAGGCGGTGCACGATCACAGCCGCCGGCAGCGCCGGAACGAGGCGAGCGCGTCCTCACTTTAGGCCGGGCGCAGCATCGGCGTGGCTTGCCAGGCGACCCGAAATATGGTTCGCGCGATGGGGGTGACCACTGACTTATGCACAATGCGGCGATGCCGGCTGCCGGCTGCGCCGCAGCATTGCCCCTTTTTTGAGCATATGTGCAAGTCATTGATTTATATGGGATTAGCGCTGATCAAAAAAACGGCAAGCGACCGCGGATCACGGTGGGACGGGCATTTACGGCCGATTCGTGCGCGTTGCTCACAGTTTTGTCCACAGCTTTTGTGAACGACTCGGAAAAGCGCTTTGCCCTTCAGTCGTTAAGGCGCGAAGTTAAACCAAAATCTCATGACTGCCGGCCCTATGCGCGGGTGGCACTGGACGTGCCGGCGGCGCAGCTGGGCGCGTCGCTGTTCGATTACGCGCTCACACCGGAGCTCGCCGGCACAGTGCAGGCCGGTACCTGGGTGATCGTGCCGTGGGGGCGCGCGCGGCGCGTCGGGCTGGTGATCGAGCTGGCCGATCGCAGCGAGATCGAGGCCTCGCGCGTGAAGCCGCTGCTCGACGTGCTGCGCGATGCGCCGCTGCTGCCGCCGCAGTGGTTCGCCCTGCTGCGCTTCACGGCCGGCTACTACCACCGCGGCCTGGGCGAGGTGGCGCTGCCGGCCGTTCCGAAGCTGCTGCGGGCGCTGCCGGGCGCGCGTGCGCGCGGTTCGGTGTTCGTGCGGGCGCGCGAGCGCTTTCCGGCGGATCCCCGCGACGCCGGGGCGCCGCGCCCGCGTTCGGCGGCGCCGGCGCTGAACGCCGCGCAGCGGGCCGCGCTCGACGCGCTGCTCGCCGCGGCGGGCTTCGCGGTCCATCTGCTGCACGGCATCACCGGCAGCGGCAAGACCGAGGTCTACCTGCACTGGCTCGCCGCCGTGCTGGCGCGCGACGCGACCCGGCAGGTGCTGCTGATGGTGCCCGAGATCGCCCTCACGCCCCAGCTCGCCGCGCAGGTCGCCGCGCGCTTCCCGGCGGAGCAGTTGGCCGTGCTGCACAGCGATCTCGCCGACGGCGAGCGCGCCGCCCACTGGCTGGCTGCCGTCGAGGGCCGCGCGCGCGTGGTGATCGGGACGCGGCTGGCCGTGCTGGCGCCGCTGCCGGCGCTGGCGGCGATCGTCGTCGACGAGGAGCACGACGCGTCGTACAAGCAGCAGGAGGGCGTGCGCTACTCGGCGCGCGACCTGGCCATCGTCGCCGCCTCGCAGCGCGGCGTGCCGGTCGTGCTGGGCTCGGCCACGCCGTCGCTCGAGAGCTGGCTGGCGGCGCGGCGCGGGCGCTATCGCCTGCTCGCGCTGCCCGATCGCGTCGGCGAGGCGCGCCTGCCGCGGGTCGATCGGGTCGACCTGCGCGGCAAGAAACTGCGCTGCGACCTGGCGCCCGAATCGATCGAGGCGATCGGCGAGACGCTGGCGCGCGGCGAGCAGGTGCTGGTCTTCATCAACCGGCGCGGCTATGCGCCGGTGCTCACCTGCGAGGTGTGCGGCTGGCTGAGCCGCTGCGCGAACTGCTCGGCGTACCGGGTGATGCACCGCATCGGCCGTGCGCCGCGGCCGGCGGGCTCCGCGGGCGGCAGCCTCGCGCACGACGGCGCTGCGCGTGACGGCCTCGCGCGCGGCGGGCCCTCGCGCTACCGCCTGGTGTGCCACCACTGCGGCGCCGAGCAGGCGGTGCCGCATGCCTGCCCCGACTGCGGCAACGTCGACCTCAAGGCGCTCGGGCGCGGCACGCAGCGGCTCGAGGAAAGCCTGGCCGAGCTGTTCCCGGGACGGCGCATCGCGCGGCTCGACCGCGACGTCGCGCGCACCCGCGGCGCCGCGCAGAAGGTGATCGCGGCGGCCCACGCGGGCGACGTCGACATCCTGGTGGGCACGCAGATGCTGGCCAAGGGCCACGATTTCCGCAGCCTGACGCTGGTGGTGGCGATCGACGGCGATGCCGGTCTGTTCTCGTCGGATTTCCGCGCGCCGGAGCGGCTGTTCGCGATCCTCATGCAGGTGGCCGGGCGCGCCGGGCGTGCGGAACGGGGCTCGGCGTCGGATGGCGCGGACGCGAGCCGCATGATCGTGCAGACCCGCTTCCCCGATCATCCGTTGTTCGAGTACCTGTCGCGCCACGACTATGCGGGCTTTGCCGACGCGCAGCTCGCCGAGCGGCGCGAGGTCGGTCTGCCGCCCTATCGCTTCCAGGCGCTGCTGCGGGCCGATGCGCCGGCGCTGGCCGACGCGCTGGGGTTTCTCGCCCGCGCGAAGGAGGCCGGCTGCCTGCTGCAGGCGTCGGCGTTGGCGTCGCCCGCCGCGCCGCCGACGACCGGCGCGGCGGGCGCTCATGACGACGGGCCGGGCACGGCCGCGGTGGCGCTCCTCGATCCGGTACCCATGGCCATGAGCCGCCTCGCCGGCCGCGAGCGCGCCCAGCTGCTGGTCGAGTCCGCCGCGCGCCGGCCGCTGCACCGCTTCCTCGAGGCGTGGCTGCCGGCGCTGCGCGAGATTCCCGGCGCGGTGCGCTGGCAGCTGGACGTCGATCCGCTGGAAATCTAGCGCGCCTGCCGCCCCAGCTCGCGCATGCGGGCGAACAGGCGTTCGTGGCGCGCCGGCCCGCCGCCGTCGACCATGCCGATCAGCGTCTGGCGGATCGGCCCGAAGCCGCAGAAGGCGAGCACGTTGCGCTCGAGCCCGCGCACGCCGTGCGCGAAGTAGAACCAGCGATAGATCGATGCGGGCATGCCCATGGTGACGACCACGCGCGCCGAGCGTCCCGCGAGCGTCCTGCGCCACGGCTTGCCGGGCTGGGCGTCGACCGCGAAGCCGGGCCGCAGGACCTGCTCGAGGAAAGCCTTCACCAGCGCCGGCACGGCCCCCAGCCAGAGTGGAAAGCACAGCACGACGTGGCTCGCCCAGCCGATCGCTTCCTGTGCCTCCCGCAGGCTCTCGGGCAGCGCCTCCGAGGTCCACGCTTCCTTGGTTCTCAGGACCGGGAAGTCGAGCGCGGCGACCTCGATGCGGCGCACTTCGTGGCCGGCCGCGCTTGCGCCCTGCGCATAGGCGTCGGCAAGCGCATGGCCGAGATGGCCGCCGCGCGGATCGGGATGGCCCTGGATGATGACGATGCGCTGGTCCATCCGCCTATTGAACCCGTCCGGGGAGCGGCGCGGATTGATGCGGCGCAAGATCAGGGGCCGAGGCCGGCCGCCCGCAGCTGCGCGCGCAGCCGCTGCACCTCTTCGATGAGATCGGCCACCAGCCCGGCGAGCTCCTCGTTGGCATCGAAATCGCGTTCGAGCGCGACCAGGCGCCGGGCGCGTGCCAGCTCGGCGCTGGCGAAACGCCACTCCTGCGCGCTGCCGGTTGCAGTGGCGAGCAGCCCGGCCTCGACCCGCAGCACCACCCATCGCCGTTCGACCGAGCAGGCCTGCGCCAGCTCGTCCAGGGTGAGCGTCGTTTCCTCGAGCACGACGCCGGTGAGCACTTGGTCCGTCGTCATCGTTCAAGCTCCGGTGGCCCGGCGCGGATCGAACGCCATTTCCCGCGCCATGGTCTCGTACAGCCTGCGTGCCTGCTCGGTGTCGGCCGCCAGCAGCACCACCGCCAGCTCGAGATACAGCGATCCCGGCGGCTCTCCGGGGATGCCGCGGCCCTTCAGGCGCAGCTTGCGCCCGGCCTGCGAGCCGGCGGGCACACGCACCTGCACCGCGCCGGACGGCGTGGGCACCTCGATCTCGGCGCCCAGCGCGGCTTCCCACGGCGCGACCGGGACTGTCTGGTAGACGTCGCGCCCCTGCACGTCATAGCGCGGATCGGGCGAGAAGTGCACTTCCAGGTACAGATCTCCGGCAGCGCCGCCGCCGATGCCGGGTCCGCCCTGGCCGGCGAGCCGGATCTGCTGGCCCTCGACGAGACCCTTGGGGATCTGCACCTGCAGCAGGCGCTCCTCGGTGACCACGTGGCCCGATTCGTCCAGCCGCGCCGCGCGCAGGCTGATCGGGCGGGTGGCGCCGTGGTAGACGTCGCGCAGGTCGACCATCACCCGCGCATGGTGGTCGTTGCCGCGCATGCGGTGCGTGCCGGCGCGTGCGCCGCCGCGCGGCATGCGGCCGAACAGGCTGGCGAAGAAATCGCTGAATTCCTCGGCGTCGGCGCCTGCCGGGCCGGCCCCCGAGAACTCGAAGCCGGCGCCCCAGTCGGGCGGCGGCTGGAATTCCTGGCCCGCGCGATGGCGTTCGCCCAGCGCGTCGTAGGCAGCGCGCTTTTCCGGGTCCGAGAGCACCGCGTAGGCCTCGTTGACCTCGCGCATGCGGCGCTCGGCGTCGGCTTCCTTGCTCACGTCCGGATGGTATTTGCGCGCCAGCCTGCGATAGGCCTTCTTGATCTCGTCGGCCGAGGCGGCCTTTGCCACCCCGAGGCTGTCGTAGTAGTCGCGAAACTCCATTGCGACACTAGCGCAGGCTGTCGCGCACGCGCTGCAGGCGTGCGCGCACTTCCTTGCCGAGCTCGTGCACCTCGGGCTTGTCGACCAGGGTGAGCACTGCAGCCGGGTCCATGAAGCCGATCGTGGTGCGGCCGTCGGGCTCGGTGCGCACGATGACGTTGCACGGCAGCAGCAGGCCGATGTCGGGTTCGGCGGTCAGTGCGCGGTGCGCGAACTGCGGGTTGCACGCGCCGAGGATGCGGTAGGCCGGCGTATCGATGCCGAGCTTGGCCTTGAGCGTGGCCTGCACGTCGATGTCGGAGAGCACGCCGAAGCCTTCGGTCTTGAGCGCTTCGGTCACTTTTTCGACCGCCGCGGCGAACGGCGTATCGAGGGTCATGTTGAAACCGTACACGTTGGACTCCGTGGGTTGCTGCGGCTGAGTGCTCAGCGACCGGCCAACACCAGTTGCGTCTGGGTGACGACGGCGCACAGCTTGCCGCTCTCGGAGCGTACCAGGGTCTGCCACACCATCGTGGAGCGTCCGCGATGGAACGCAGTGCACTCACCGGTGACCACGCTGCCGACCGGAGCGCCGGCGATGAACTTGGTGGCCGAGTCGGTGGTGGTGGTGCGCGCGCCCGGCGACAGGTTGAGCACCGTGCCGACCGCACCCAGCGTGTCGGCGAAGGCCATGATCGCCCCGCCGTGCAGGGTGTCGCCGACGGTGCACAGGTCGGGGCGCACGGTCATGCGCGCGGCTACCCGATCGGGTGCGAGCTCGGTGAGCTCCACGCCCATCAGGCCCGGGAAGAGCGGGGTGAGCTGCTTCTGCAGGGCGGCCAGGGTGGCGGCGTCATTCATGGCCCCAAGGCTATGCCGACACCGGCGCAGGGTCAATCCGGCGGCGGGATGATCGGGAACGCGGCTGGCCGGCGGTGCATCCAATGCGCACAACCCGGGCCTGCCCGGCCCTATCCCGACGAGGAGCCGACGATGAAGCCTGCCGCCGTCGCCAACCCCGATGCCGCCCGTTCCGATGCCGAGCTGGTGCACCGGTGCGCCGCGGGCGACCCCGAGGCGCTGCGCGCGCTGATGAAGCGCCACAACCAGCTGCTGTATCGCACTGCCCGCAGCATCCTGCGCAACGACGCGGAGGCCGAGGACGCCGTCCAGGAAGCCTGGCTGCGCGCATGGCGCGCCATGGACACGTTCCGCAGCGAGTCGAAGCTCTCGACCTGGCTGGTGCGCATCGCGGCCAACGAGGCGCTCGCCCGCCTGCGCGCATCGAGCCGGCGCGCCGAGGTGATCCGGCTCGACGTCACGGCCGAGGACGAGGCCGTCGCCACGGAGGTGAGCATGCAGCAGCCCGAACCCGACCGGCCCGACCGGGCCGCCGAACGCGGCGAGCTGCGCCGCCTGCTCGAGGCCCGCATCGACGAGCTGCCCGAGACCTTTCGCGCCGTGTTCGTGCTGCGCGCGGTGCAGGACATGAGCGTCGAGGAGGTCGCGGCCTGCCTCGAGCTGCCCGAGGCCACCGTGCGCACGCGCCATTTCCGGGCCCGGGCGATGCTGCGCGAACTGCTCGAGAAGGAAATCGATCTCGCGGTTGCCGATGCCTTCGCCTTCGCCGGGGCGCGCTGCGACCGGATCATCGCGCGCGTGCTCGAGCGCGTCGAGCGCGAACGGCCGCGCCGGGCCTGATCGGCGCGGCGGCGCACCCCCTTCCCTCTACACAGGAGAACTCTCATGTCATTCCTCATTCGAACCGATGGTGTCACGACTTCGGCCGGGCGGCGCGCGCTGCTCGGCGGCTCCGGCCTGCTGTTGTCGGGAACGGCGGTGGCCCTGCTGGCCGGGCGCAGCGTGCGTGCGGCCGAGCGCGCCGGCTCCGCCGCGCAGGACACGCGCATCCTGAACACGGCGCTGGGCGCCGAGCTCGAGGCGATCGCCGCCTACCAGCTCGGTGCCGACAGCGGCCTGCTGCAGAAGCCGGTGCGCGACCTGGCGCTCACCTTCCAGGGGCAGCATCGCGCACATGCCGACCTGCTGGCGAGCACCGTCACGAAGCTGGGCGGCAAGCCGGTCGCGGCCAAGGACAAGTACAACTTCCCGACCGAGACGCTGAAGACCCAGGCCGACGTCCTGCGTTTCGCGGCGATGCTGGAGAAGGGTGCGGTCAGCGCCTACCTGGGTGCGGTGCCGGTGTTCGGCAACCGCGACCTGGCCAAGGCCGCTGCCAGCATCCTCGGCGACGAGGCGATGCACTGGGCGATCCTGCGCAATGCGCTGGGCGAGGTGCCGGTGCCCGAGGCGTTCGTGGCATGAACGTCGCCCGCCTGCGTGCCGGTGCGCTGGCGCTCGCGCTGGCAGCGGCGACCGCCGCTGCTGCGCCGGCGCCATCGGCTTCCGGCGCGGCGGCCACGCCGGGTCCGGCGGCGGCTTCGGGCGCGACGGTCGCTTCGGGTGCAGCGGCTGCTTCGGGCTCAGCGGCCCTGCACGGCGACGCCGCCCGCGGCGAGCGGATCTACGACCGCTGCCAGGCCTGCCACGCGCTCGCCTACGATCGCACCGGCCCGCGGCACTGCGGGCTGTTCGGACGCAAGGCGGGCAGCGTGCCCGGCTCGATGACCTTCAGGTCGAACCCGACCTTGCTGACGTGCTCGGGAAGGGTCTCGTCGAAGTACTGGAAGGGCGTGACCAGGAAGGCCTCCTCGCCGGGCACCCGCAGGCTCACGTGCCCGCCGACCTGACTGTCCAGCCCCTCGCGGTGGAGGATGCGGCGCGACGCGGCGATCTGGAACCTCGGGTCGCTCTCGCTGACGACGGCGTGCGCGCCCGTCGCGGTGGTCGGCGCCTTCTCGCTCTCGGTGAGACTCAGCGCTTCCTCCGGTCCGGGACGCCACCTCCGGCCTGGGCGGCGTCGCCTGAGAAGGAGGCTAGCCCGGCCCGCAGGTGCGGCACTAGGGTTCTAGTGACGCTTTTATGGTCAGAGTTTCCGGCTGGGCGGACCCGGATTCCCGGAGCCCACGGCGACCGGTCGTGCGGACACGACCGACGGGAAGGGTGTCGCGATGACGGGACGCATCGGTGTACTGGGAGCAGGCGGGGGGGGGTCGGCCTACGCCGCCCATCTGGCCCGCGCGGGCGC
>Ga0066255_1002019_pt1 | contig 14153 bp, 14 predicted proteins | sample ThiBiot_750_biof_FD_71148 | JGI IMG/M metagenome (GOLD analysis project Ga0066255, IMG submission 71148) | Wastewater bioreactor microbial communities from Cape Town, South Africa - Thiocy_expt_750_biof (version 2) | ecosystem: Engineered > Bioreactor > Thiocyanate-remediating >... | reverse complement strand
CGTGCGCGACATGGCCGACTGGGTCAACAAGCTCTACGGCCAGGCCTTCGCGGCGATCTACGTGCCGCCTTCGGCCAGGGTCGCGGTGCATCTGGAACATCCCCTCAACATCGACCACGACGCCAAGGGGCGTCGGGTCAACCATCGTCCCGGAGGCAACCATGCGTCGGACCTCGATTGAAGCCTTGGCGGCGCTGTTCACGTTCGTCTTGCTGGGCGGTTGTGCCACGAGCAAGGACGAAGTACTGCCCCACGGCAACCACACCATGCTGGACGTATGGCACCAGGAGACGGGCGGCCGCGCCATTGAGGGAACCAGCGGAGTGCTGGCCGGCCGGCGGTTGCTGGATGCCCGCCAGGACCTGCGCCGGCCGCTGACGGAGATCGACCTGCAAACCACAGCCGCCAGGCAGGCGGCCTACACCCGCAGCGCCGCTAACGAAATCCAGCGCCAGTTTCGGCGCCTACCCAACCCGGATCTGGTGATGTACATCTTCCCGCACCTGGCCGGCAGCGACCCGGTGCCGGTACCCGGCTACTCGACGGTGTTTCCGCTGTACCAGCGGGTGCAGTACGCGATGCCTGGCGAGCGGGTGGAGGACTACTGATGGCCCGGTCCATGCCGTTCTCCTTCCTGCGCAAGGCCACGGCGCCTGTCGCCGAGGATAGGCCAGCCGACGATGCCTGGACGCGGCATGTGGCACGGCTGGCCGCACACGGCATCGGCGAACCCGGTGGCGTTCGGAGCCGCAAGCCGGCCACCGAAGAGGACACCCAGGCGCTCTACGAGGTGGCGCCATCCTTCGCCGATCTGCTGCCCTGGGTGGAATACCTGCCGCAGTCGCAATGCATGCTGCTCGAGGACGGCCAATCCGTGGCGGCCTTCTTCGAGCTGGCCGCGGTCGGCACCGAAGGGCGCGAACTGGCCTGGCTGTGGCAGGCACGCAATGCGCTGGAGAACGCGCTGCAGGATTCCTTCGACGAACTCGACGAGCATCCCTGGGTGGTTCAGCTCTATGCCCAGAACGAAGCAAGCTGGGACAACTACCTGCGCGAACTGGCCGGCTATCTGCGGCCGCGGGCTCAGGGCAGCGCCTTCAGCGACTTCTACCTGCGCTTCTTCGCCCATCACCTGCGCGCCATCGCCAAACCCGGCGGCCTGTTCGAGGACACCACGGTGACGCGCCTGCCGTGGCGCGGGCAGGTCCGGCGCGTGCGCATGGTGGTGTATCGGCGTACTGCGTCGGCATTGCTGCGCCGGGGCCAATCGCCCGAGCAGGTGCTGGCCACGATCTGCGACCGCCTCGTGGGTGGCCTGACCAACGCCGGCGTGAAGGCCCGGCGCCTGGGCGCAGCCGACATCCACGACTGGCTGCTGCGCTGGTTCAACCCGCATCCAACCTTGCTGGGATCGGAGGTCGAAGATCTAGAGCGCTTCTATGCGCTGACCCGCTATCCCGATGAAATCGACGAGGGCGAGATCGAACTCGCCAGCGGGGATTTCGCCCAGCGCCTGTTCTTCGGCCCACCGCACTCCGACCTGGACAGCGGCACCTGGCACTTCGATGGCCTGCCGCACCGGGTCATCGTGATGGATCGGCTGCGCATGCCCCCGGCGACCGGTCACCTCACCGGTGAGACGCGCAAGGGTGGCGATGCGGTCAATGCACTGTTCGACCAGATGCCCGAGGACACGGTGATGTGCCTGACCGTGGTTGCCACGCCCCAGGACGTGCTGGAGGCACACCTCAACCACCTGGGCCGCAAATCCGTGGGCGAAACACTTGCCTCCGAGCAGACTCGTCAAGACGTACATCAAGCCCGCAACTTGATCGGCAGCGCTCACAAACTCTACCGCGGAGCACTGGCCTTCTACCTGCGCGGGCGTGACCTGGCTCAACTCGATGCGCGCGGCCTTCAACTGGTCAACGTCATGCTCAACGCCGGCCTGCAGCCGGTGCGCGAGGAAGACGAGGTAGCGCCGCTCAACAGCTACCTGCGCTGGCTGCCCTGCGTTTTCGACCCTGCCATGGACAAGCGCCAGTGGTACACCCAACTGATGTTCGCCCAGCACGCGGCAAATCTGGCTCCGGTCTGGGGCCGCAGCCAGGGCACCGGGCATCCGGGCATCACCTTCTTCAATCGGGGCGGCGGACCGATCACCTTCGATCCCCTGAATCGGCTGGATCGGCAGATGAACGCCCATCTGTTCCTGTTCGGCCCAACCGGCTCGGGCAAAAGTGCAACGCTCAACAACATCCTGAACCAGGTCACCGCGATCTACCGGCCGCGCCTGTTCATCGTCGAGGCAGGCAACTCGTTCGGTCTCTTCGGGGACTTCGCCGCACGCCTGGGCCTGTCGGTGCACCGAATCAAACTCTCGCCCGGCGCCGGGGTGAGCCTGGCACCGTTCGCCGACGCCTGGCGGCTGGTCGATACGCCCAATCAGGTGCAGACCCTGGACGTCGATGCGCTGGATGAAGAGCAAGATGAAGCATCCATCACACAACGGGCGGACGAAGCCGACGAGCAGCGCGACGTGCTGGGCGAATTGGAGATCACGGCGCGGTTGATGATCACCGGCGGCGAAGACAAGGAAGAGGCCCGCATGACGCGCGCCGACCGCAGCCTGATCCGCCAGTGCATTCTGGAAGCAGCCCGGTGCTGTGCCTCGGCAAAACGCACGGTGCTCACGCGGGACGTGCGCGATGCGCTGCGCGAACGCGCCCAGGACGCGACCCTGCCCGAGGTCCGCCGTGCTCGTCTGCTGGAAATGGCCGACGCCATGGAGATGTTCTGCCAGGGTGTGGATAGCGAGATGTTCGACCGGCCCGGCACACCGTGGCCCGAGGCCGACATCACCATCGTCGATCTGGCGACCTTCGCCCGCGAGGGCTACAACGCCCAGCTCTCGATCGCCTACATCAGCCTCATCAACACGGTGAACAACATCGCCGAGCGCGACCAGTTTCTCGGCCGGCCGATCATCAACGTCACTGACGAAGGCCACATCATCACCAAGAACCCACTGCTCGCCCCCTACGTAGTCAAGATCACCAAGATGTGGCGCAAGCTGGGAGCCTGGTACTGGCTGGCGACGCAGAATATCGACGACCTGCCCAAGGCGGCCGAGCCCATGCTCAACATGATCGAGTGGTGGATCTGCCTGTCCATGCCACCGGACGAGGTGGAGAAGATCGCACGCTTCCGGGAACTGAACCCTGCGCAGAAGGCGCTGATGCTCTCGGCACGCAAGGAAGCCGGCAAGTTCACCGAGGGCGTGATCCTCAGCAAGTCGATGGAGGTGCTGTTCCGCGCGGTGCCGCCCAGCCTCTATCTCGCATTGGCGCAGACCGAGCCGGAGGAGAAGGCTGAGCGCTTCCAGTTGATGCAGCAGCACGGCATCGGCGAGCTGGATGCCGCCTTCAAGGTGGCCGAGAAGATCGACCGGGCCAGGGGCATCGCTTCCTTGCCGTTGGGAATGCTGGCCGGGGGTGGTGTGTGATGCGCTGGCCTGGACAACCAAGCGCCCGGACTGTCTCGCTGGGACTGGTGGCGATGGTGGTGACAGCGATGACCATCTGGCTGTTGTTGCGCCCGGCGACGACACCGACCGATGGACAGGCCTTAACAGCGCCCGCCCATCAGCACGAATCAGCACCTACGACCGCAACCTCATCGCCTGAAGCCGGGCCACCGTGGCGCTATGGCCGGCCCGGTGCTCGCTACACCATCATCGAGTATGCCGACCTGGAATGCCCGTTCTGCCGAAGCTACTTCCCAATCCTGAAACGCTGGATCGATGCCCATCCCGAAGCGAACTGGCAATGGCACCACCTACCATTGGCGATACACGAGCCAGTGGCCACAGCAGGCGCACGGCTGGTGGAATGTATGGGTGCCGCCGGCGGCCAGACGGCGTTCTGGCAGGCGCTGGAATGGGCCTATGCCAACACCCGTAGCAATGGACAGGGCTTACCCGGGGGCCTGGCCTATCCTGATATCACACCGGCCGCGAAGCAGTGCCTGGCAAGTGATCGGCCTGATACGCTGATTCACGCCCAGGCGGAAGAGGCGGCCCAGAACGGCGTCAGCGCGACGCCGGCCTTGCAGCTACGAGATCGGGAAACGGGCAAGTCCTTGCTGTTGCTTGGCCCGGTCGAGGGTGACGCCTTGCTCTCGGCGATCGATCTGCTGTCAGCTGGCGGCCCGCAGGCCGGCGAATCCTCTTCATCCCCAGACATGCCCGCCGCCCCCGTCGGCGACATGCCCAGGTAGCCCCGGTCCTCAAGGCTACGGCACGAGTCCTTCGTGCTGATCGACCCCCGTTCGCTTCGCATCCTGTCCGCGAACAGCCGTCGCCCTGCGATGGTGGATGCCTTTGCGTCATCTATCTCGTTCCATCGTCCCCAGGAGGGTTTGCCCTCCCGGGGCAGGCGCCCTCCGATTCTTCCCTTGGAGGTACGCCATGTCACTCGTCATCGCCGATTCCCGCCCGGAGTCGCTCAACCTCATCGCTGCCCAGCATGAAGACTGGATCGTCCAACAGGCCATCACCCTGCTGGAAAAACGGGTCTTCAAGTCGGGGCCGGCACTCTCCAGTCCCGCCGCCGTGCGCGACTACCTGCGCCTGAAGCTGGTTGCGGAACCCAATGAGGTCTTCGCGGCCGTATTCCTCGACAGCCAGCACCAGGTGCTCGCCTACGAACCGCTGTTCAAGGGCTCTGTCGACCAGACCTCGGTGTATCCGCGAGTAGTCGTTCAACGTGCGCTGGCGCTCAACGCCTCGGCACTGATCCTGGCCCACCAGCACCCCTCGGGCGTGACTGAGCCCTCATTCGCCGACCGGAGCCTCACGGACCGCCTCAAGGCCGCGTTGGCGACGGTCGATGTACGTGTACTGGACCATTTCATCATCGGCAAGGGCACACCGTACTCGTTCGCCGAGTCGGGGCTGCTGTAGCCAGCACAGCGGGAGCTTCGGCTCCCGTTTTTCTTTTCGTGATCGCTACAGAAAGGCCTTCACTGGAAGTACAAGCCCATTGCGAATTTGCATTTTCAGTTGCCCACTTGCCGCGACTGGGCGGAAGCGTGTTGCAACGTTCTGCTCTTCGGTGTACCACCCCACCTTGGCAAACAGATCGGGGAAAGCCCAACAGATGGCTACGAAGACATATTCATTGCCACGCTGACCAATGCGCGTTATGACGACGCCAATCCATCGCTTATCGCACATTTGGCGGCGTCGCTCTGTTCATCGCGGATGTTTACGGCATCTATGGCAACCTGTTGAAATACGCTGTCACTATATCGCGGTAACGTGCTCATGATCACGGATAGGCAAAACAGCGTCATTCGAGCGAAGTGGTACGCGAGAAGAAGAGAGGGGAGCAATGTTGAATGCGAGTCTTAGCCTGACCGATCAGGCTCTGAAGGATTCCTTCGTCGAAGGCAGCTTGGTGATCGACTGCCTGGAAATCAAGCTGAACAGAAACGGGCCTGGAGAGCCGTCAAGCTTTGCCTCTGCAGGCTTCCTGCTGGCAAGCCCCGAGCAAGGGATCGAGGGACGGTTTGTGATTGCCCGCAGTTCACACCAGCCCTATGACATGTTCGCATCCATGCGTGAGCAGAGTGAGCTGCGATCAGGGCAGCTCATCCCACCTTCCCGCTACTTTGCGCTTGAAGCGAGGGACATAGCTGGCAACCTATGGATCAATCCGTCCGCGACTGTCGCGATCGAGCATCGGCTCGATGCGTTCATCGTGAAGGTGTCGTGCTCGTGGCTACGTTGTGAGTCGACTTTGGAGAGTTCGGCCAGCGCGACGCACATGGTCTTCATGGACGAACTCAGTTTCCCGGACAACGTCATCCACTCGCAGCGGGTCTTGGAAAGAGGCAAAAAGCAATGGAAGCTAAGTTCCAACTCCTCGGCTGGCGAGGCTGCTGGCATGCTTGTGACCTACGATGCGCGCGTCGACAGGCCCGGCCCCAGCTATGGCGAGTTGTTCGCCGCGAACCAATCCAAGACTGCTCTACCGGACAACTTCGACGACAGGCTCGTCGAGGCGATCCGATTCTGTACGGCGACGGTGACTGAACCCGTAATGCGAGAGACAGTGCACAATGGGAAAAGGGTGCTTGAACTTACGAGCCATCGCCCAGCAAACAAAGGAATGCTTGAGCCGCCATTGCAACCCAGGGGCAACGACGCAGATTTCTACGGGCTTTTAGAGCGCTATTTTTTCTACGCAGCCGCCAACGCAGCGGGAAGGGACTTCGCCCCGCTGTCAGCGAAGGTTGGCGGGCTTTTCGCATTAAAGGGGGTCAATCTCGACACGATAGCGCTACTCGTCTCTGTCGCCGTTGAAAGTGTTCTTGGCGAAAAATCGTTCCAGAAATTGGGAACCCCCTCCGTCACCGTGCTTGAACAACTCAAACAGATGATCAAGCACATAAGGGCAGCGGCGCAAGTCGAACCAAACTTCGTCAAGCGCGTCTGTGACGTTCTCGGCGGCATAAAGTCCAGCCGAGCAAAAGACAAGCTACATGCATTGGTCCTTGCTTCAGCCATCGATGAAGCAGATCGCAAGGCTTGGAACGACACTCGCAACAAAGCGGCCCACGGATCGTTCGAGATCGACCCGGCGAAATTTCAAGAACTTATTGACGTCGTGTTTCGCCTCTCTGCACTCGTCTACAAGCTCGTCTTCTTGCAGATCGGCTACAAGGGTAAGTTCACAGACTACGGGGAACATGACTGGCCCTTGCGGGATTTCGCAGCAGACCTGACGTCTATTTCCTCTGGCTCGGTTGCAGCGACATCCTCACCGGTCGCGGCTAAATCCACGGTGGAACCGAGAGAACTGAAAGATACAAGCTTGTAAATCCCGAGCTGACCTCCTGCAAGTTCCTGAGGAAGTGAGCTCGATCAACTTTATCGCCCACGGAACCATTTCACCAGTCCTGATGCGTCAGAAATCGGCGCATACCCAGTACGCTTTGTTTCTCGATTTGATGGAGCTTCGGCGTTTGACTACGCCCCTGATCTACTTCCGGGGCGTCCGATATGTCGGCCTTCCTTTCCTACTGCTCGCCGGGATGGCCGGCACTTTGTCTTGCGACCACGCTAACCGCGTTCAGCACTGGCGCCTTCACTGCCGATGTCCTCGTTGTCACCGACAGCCGCCACCCGATCAAACCCATAGGCGGCGAGCTGATCATCGAGCTGGACCAGCCCGCCCGTATCGAGGCTGAGCTTTCCGCAGGCCTGCCTGCCGATCCCAATCATGCCTCTGCCCTTGCGCACCAGCGACTGAGCACGGGCCGCTCTGATCTACAGCGCCGGATAGTGCAGGCTTATCAAGGCGTGGCCGATGCCTGGGGTCTGGGGATCGCCAAGATTCCGGCAGTCGTGGTTGATCGGCGCTACGTGGTCTATGGCGAACCCGACGTCGCACGTGCCGTCACTCGCATCCATACCCACCAGATTGCCGATCGGAGTACGCGGCCATGAAGGGCTTGCTGATCGCACCCACAGGACACTTGCGCGCAGCCATGGCTGCCGTACTCCTGTGCGGCGCCACGTCCGCCCTCGCCCTCAGCACCGCCACCATCACCTCGTCGGTACTGTCGGTCGATTGTCTGGAGTACCGCGTGGTCGGCATCTGCTACTGGCTGTACTGCACCTGGACCGGCTGCTCGGTACGCACCTCGGTGAAGGTGCGGCACTACGTGCCGGACGCCGTCGTGTCCAGCTATGCCAACACCGGCGAGAACCCGTGGACGGAAGTTCGTTCCATGAGCACGCCCAGCACCACGGCCCAGGCCGGCGGCGACGGCACGACCAACCACGACAACGAGAACAATCTCGCAAAATTCAAGAACGCCGATGTAATCGGCCACCCTGGCGGCTATGTCTTCAGCCAGTTCGCCAGCAGCACGAGATACGCCTGCGAGGGCGCAGGCACAGCTTTCGTGCCTTACCTGCTGAGCACTCTCGACACAATGGCCTGGCGCTACAACATCCCCGAGGTCGCCTATCCGGAATCCTTGATCCCCGGCATGCGCGAGATCGGCGCACGTACCAGCGCCAACCTGTGGGGCAATGTCTATCCAAGAGGTGGCTTCCTGCATCAGACGGACGACTACATGAGTGGAGCCGTAGTTGCCCAGCGTGCGGGCGACGTGGTGACCCGGCGTCAGCAGCCCCATGTTTATCAACCCCTGCTCGCCGATTCCCACGACGGCTACTGGCCGGCCGGTGCGCTGAAGGAAGGCGACGCGGCCACCGGCAAGTGGCAGGAGCTGACGCCCACCCTCTCCAACACCTGTGCCGTCTTCCCTCACAGCGACACGCGGAAACAGGCGCTGCAGGACGACTACGCCTGGGCGCTGTGGCGGCCCTATGCCTGTTGCGAGCGCAAGGGACAGATTTTTCTCGGCAGCGTCGATTTCCAGTGAGGTCCCCTGAATGAAAGCATCTCTCTCGCTTCTCGGCCGCCGCATCCGGCCTCGCCTCCTGGCTGCGGCACTCGCATGTGCTGTGGCAGCTGGAACCGGCGTTGCCTGGGCCCAGACTCGCATCGACCGCACGGGTGTCAGCGTAAGCGGCAGCGTGATTGGTGATGACGTGCTCTACAGCATCGGTGGCGGCCGTGCCGTGTCCATGAGTAGCGCCGGCAATATGCAGAGCATTGGCGTGGGCGTTGGCTGGAACAGCAACCTGATCTGCGGAAACATGAGCATCACGACGACCCTGCAGAATCAGTTGAACGGCATCAGCAATGGCTTCCAGCAGATCATGTCCTCGGTGATCCAGAGCGCCACCAGCGCCGTAGCCTCGCTGCCGGCACTGATCATCCAGCGTGCCGACCCGGGTCTCTACAATCTGCTGACCAACGGCGTGCTGCAGGCCCGGCTGGATTTCGACCGCTCCAAGATGACCTGTCGGGCCATCGCCAACCGCCTGGCTGATATGGCTGGTGGCCAAGCTGGCTGGGACCAGCTCGCCGAGGGAATCACCTTGCGGGATTCGGTAAGCGCCAACGGCGATGCCGTTTCGGCCGTCGAGCAGGCCGAGTCGAACAAGGGCAACAGCGGCGTGCCATGGGTCGGTGGCAGCAACGCGGGTGGCTCGGGCCAGAGTGCGATCAAGGTTGTGGGCGACGTGACCAGGGCCGGCTACAACCTGCTCAATGGGCGCGGGGTGACCGATACCTCGTCCATACCGCGATCCGCCTGCGGCAACCGGCTGACCTGCCAGACCTGGAGTTCCCCTCAGGCAGCAGCGGACTTCGCCAACCGCGTTCTGGGTGAACGCGAACAGCGCACCTGCGAGAGCTGTACCAAGACCCAGACCACGCCGGGCGTGGGCCTCACCCCGGTAATCCAGGAGGAATACGACACCAAGCTGCAGGCCCTGCAGGAACTGGTGACGGGAACCAAACCAACCACGGTGGCGAATCTGGAGGTAGCAGGCAGCAACTCGCTGCCGATTACCCGTGGCCTGATCGAAGCGCTGCGCGACGAGCCCGACCAAGATCTGCTGGGTAAACGCTTGGCCTCTGAAGCCGCCCTGTCGAGCGTGCTGGAGAAGGCTCTGCTGTTGCAGCGCACGCTGCTGACCGGCAAGAAGGAACCGAACGTGGCTGCCAACGAACTGGCCGTGAAGGCCGTCGACCAGGAAAACGGCTCGCTGGAACAGGAGATCAACAACCTCAAGACAGAGCTGGAACTGCGCCGCACCCTGGCCGGCAACTCGGCGATGGCCATCGTGCAGCGCCACGGCACCCGTGCCAGCGGCTCACGCGGCATCTTCGAGGGGGATACCACGCGCGATCGGCTCAAGGAAGTGCAGAAACCGAGGTCGACACCATGAGCACGAGAGCCTGGATCAAACCGATGTGGCTCTTCAATCGCCATGTCGGCCAGAACCTGCTGTGGGCGTTGCTGGTGGCTGGGATCGCTGTTGGCGTCAATGTCGCCGGAATCCATCTGATCGGCGGCCTCGGCGACTGGGAGCGCTGGCTGCGGACTCATGCGGGCTATTTCTTCGCCTGGCGGCTGCTGCTCTACAGCGCGACGGCCTATGGTTGGTGGCGAATGCGCCAACGCCTGAGGCTGTACGAACCAGGCTCGGAGACACTGAACCGCCTGCGACGCAGCGAGATGGCGGCCCTGCTGTCCGTCGTGTTGCTCGAAGCCAGCCAGTGGCTGAGGTAAGGCCCGCTCCATGACCCTCTACACAACCGACTACCTGGAGTATTACCTGACCCTGGTCGGCTGGCTGGTGAACAACGGCATCTGGAACATCCTGGTTGCCAGTGGTGTGTTCGCCCTGCCCTTCGTTGCCATCGTGGTGCAGGAGTGGCTGCGCGCCCGAGCCGAAGTGGCTGACGAAGGCAACAAGGGCGTGCTGTCCTCGATGCGCATCGAGAACCGCGTGTGGGTGGCAATAGTGGTAATCCTGTTCGCCGGCATTCCCTTCATTCCAGTAGATCTCTCCACGATCAAGTTCGATACGAGCCGCTCCGCACAATGCCAGGTCAGCGTGCCCCAACCGGCGAACACGGGCTGGTCCAACGCAACCACCACGCTCAACAACCAGAGCGCACTGGTACCAGTGTGGTGGTTTTTCATGCACGCGATCTCCAAGGCCGTGACCGGCGGCGCGGTAGCGGCCATCCCCTGCGGCACGGACCTGCGGCAGATGCGCATGGACGTCGACGCTACCCGCATCGACGACCAGGTGCTGGCCCAGGAGGTCGGTGACTTCGTACATGACTGTTACGGCCCCTCGCGCGCCAAGCTGTTCATGAGTCGGCCAACGCTTTCCGGCGAGCAGATGAACGATGTGACCTGGATCGGCTCGAGCTATTTCCTGAACACGGCCGGCTTCTACGACACCTACCATTCGAGCACGCCGCGCATGGCCTGGCCCTATGACACCAACCGAGACGCCGGGCTGGCCCAGGTGGATAGTGGCGGTGGTTACCCGACCTGCCGGCAGTGGTGGTCGGACGGCGGCAACGGGCTGCGTACCCGGCTGCTCGCCCAGGTCGATGCCGATCTGCTGACCCGCCTCGGGAGTTGGGCGGGTTTCCTGTCGCAGGACGAAGTGAACGATTCGGTGATCCGCACCGTGGTCTCGCCAAGACAACAGAAGATGAACCAGGGAGCGGTCTATTCTGACTATGGCGGTCAGATCGAGAAGACGCTACCCAATATCGTGACCCGTGGTGGTGCCGATCTTGGACTGGCAGCCGGCGCCTTGGGCTACTTCCCGGCCATGGATGTAGTACGCCAGGCGCTACCGATGGTGCTGTCGCTGCTGAAAATGGCGCTGGTCATCTGTATCCCACTGGTGTTGCTCTTCGGCACCTACGAACTGAAGGCACTGGTCGCGGTGAGCTGCGTGGAGTTCGCGCTGTTCTTCGTAGACTTCTGGTTCCAGCTCGCCCGCTGGCTCGACAGCACGATCCTCGATGCGCTCTACGGCTGGGGCTTCGGTGCGAATACACCGCACAGCAACTTCGACCCGCTGATCGGGCTGAATAATGCCTTCGGGGACATGCTGCTGAACTTCGTCATGGCGACGATGTTCATTGTGCTGCCTGGATTCTGGGTTACCGCGCTGGGTTGGGTAGGTATTCGAGCAGGAAATGCACTGCAGGGCTTGTCAGAAGGTTCCAAACCGGCGGGACAAGCTGGATCGAAAGGGACCGGCACAGTCATCCGCGGTGCAAGGTAGGAGAAAACCTACCGTTCATCGTGAAAGCGGGGATCTGGATCGTCGTCTTAGTTGATCGGATCGTAGAAAACGCTCTGTTTGTGATCAGCTTGATTTCCGTCCCCCAGCACGCATTCCTCAGCGTCTGCCTGTTCAGAGCTTCGCGCAGCCCACGCACCAGAGATTGCGACAACCGTAAAAAGTACCGTGAGCCAAAACGCGGTGTAGAGCAGGATACCGATCACGGTGAGCTTGACGAGCAGCAATACCATTTTGACAACGTTTGGCGCCCATCCCTGCGCAAGCAGCCAGCCCTGTACCCGCCGATCCATACGCACACAGCCTCGCCATGCCCGGCCCAGGGTTCGACCGAGGCGTGAGGGGAAGGTGGTCGGTGCGGCGGTCTTCATGGTGGGCTACCTCATGATCGTTTATGGCGTCGCGTTTTACCTCGATTGTTGTTCAATACTTTGGGCACTTCAGGCGCGGCCCGCTTCAAGGATCTCGATGATCTGGCTGGCACTTAGTTGTCGCCCCAGGTCCAAAGTTGCGCGAATCGGCTCGAATGCGGCAACCATGCGGCGCTGACAGGCAACCGAGGGGCTGTGCGAGTTGAAGTCCCGTCCCTTGAAGCGCGAGAAGCGATTCATCTTCTCGACGAGAAAGCGCGCGATGCTCATCAACTCCGCTTCGTTGTTGCCATCGAAGCCGGCGAACCTGGGCGCATGCCCGTGGTTTGCTGTCTCCACCTTTGCCAGATCGCTGGGTTCGAGCTTTTCGACTCGCTCCTCGATGAAGCTCCACATGTCCAGGACGTTGACCACGAGAGACACGTCTGCGGGGCGGTCGGCATGGTTGTGAAACAGTCCCTGCATCTCCCAGGCGGGTGCCCAGTAGTGGCCACCATAGATGACCTCGGCCATGAGGTCGACATCGGTTTCCGTGGGGACCTTCAAGTGCTTGGCGATGTCCCGCAACAGCATGAAGTTCAGCTTGTCGCCAGCACTCAGGTGGATGGTCTTGCCCGTCATGGCGCCCAGACCGATGTCTACCAGTTGCCGCAAGGCATCCGAGCGCGAACTCGCCCTGCCCGTCTGCTCCATCCAGTCGTCAATGCGCTGCAGCAGATCTTCGTCTATGCGCAGTTCCAGTCGTTCAGTGCGTACCATGCAACCCCCAAGAAAGCTACGGCAATATTCCGTAGTAACGTACAAATGTACGTAAGCATCAGTCTAATGTCAATGATCTTGGGCTAACTTCCGCTGGCTGATTAAATTTGGTCTTGAAAATAGCCTAAAAGGCTAGTTTGCGCGATGCGATCCTGTAGATGAAGGATCGTTGATTAGATTTTGTGGTATTTTTCTACTATGGATGCAAATTCACGTCATCAAGTAATCAAGCGCCTGCAAACGGGGCTACCCCGTGGAGCGCCGTTCGACCTGACCACCCTGGCACCACTTGGGGTGTCGGCTCAACTCGCCGCGCGCTACGCCGAAGGCGGCTGGCTCGTGCGCCTGGCCCACGGCATCTATGCCTTCCCGAACGACGACTTCGGGGTATATGGCGCGTTGAAGTTCCTGCAACAACGCGTGCCAGGCCTGCACGTCGGCGGCAAGAGTGCGCTGGCTCTGCAGGGCGTGCGGCATAACCTGGGTAGCCGTGACACTCTGGTGTTGTGGGGCGATGCTCGTTTCGCGCTACCTACTTGGTTCACCTCGCGTTTTCCGGCGCGCTATGCTCACGCCAGCCTGTTCGACTGGCCGGATGACGCGCTTGCCAGCAAATCCGTGACCACACCTCCAGGCTTGCCCGATGGGCTGCGCGTATCAACCTCCGAACGCGCCGTGCTGGAGATGCTGTACGAAGTCGGCACCAAGCAAAGCCTGGAGGAAGCACGCAACCTCTTCGACGGCGTGCGCTCGCCGCGCAAGGACTTACTCGGCCAACTGCTGGCCCACTGCACGAGCGTGAAGACCGTGCGGCTGTTTCTCACTTGGGCGCGCGAGACCGGGCTAGTGGACGCGGACGATCTGCTGGCGCGCTATCCGCTGCGCACGGGCAGCGACAAGCGCTGGATGAGCCGGCTTCCCGACGGAACCTTGTTGAGTTTGAACCCGCATGGATAAAAGCTACGCAGATACCGTTCGCCTGTTGCTGACCGTCGCGCCGGATGTCTTCGCCAATGACATCTTCGCGATGAAGGGCGGCACGGCGATCAACCTGTTCGTACAGGACATGCCTCGCCTGTCGGTCGACATCGACGTGGTGTATCGACCATGGCAAACGCAGCGTGAGGAGGCGATGGCCGCAATCAATGGTGAGCTGGCTGCCATCTCTCAGCGTGTCGCGCGGCTGGGCATCCAGACACGTCTGGTGCGCAGCAAGGATCTCGGCGACACCAAGCTGATCGTCGAGAACGACACCA
>Ga0066255_1001972_pt1 | contig 14543 bp, 9 predicted proteins | sample ThiBiot_750_biof_FD_71148 | JGI IMG/M metagenome (GOLD analysis project Ga0066255, IMG submission 71148) | Wastewater bioreactor microbial communities from Cape Town, South Africa - Thiocy_expt_750_biof (version 2) | ecosystem: Engineered > Bioreactor > Thiocyanate-remediating > Anaerobic-Aerobic... | reverse complement strand
TGAGCCGACCGCTTCGAGCTTTCAGGATCGGCGCAACTGAGTTGCGCCTTAGCTGCGGCGCGCTCGCTTCCGCCCACAACGCCTCGCGCGATAACGTTGCTCAGGACGGGTCTCCACGGGTCTCCACGCGAAGTACGAATTAGGGCCAGAGCGGAAACGTCGACCCGTTGGTCGCCCGAGGCCCTCTCGACGAGGGCCTCGGGCTGCGCGGATGGGCTCAGGGAGGGCCGGAGTGCGGGCCGTTGCAACACATCACGCACTGGCAGACGGGCTCAGCGCCGGCCGAGAGCTCCGTCGGGATCTCCACGGTGAGGCGCAGCTCGCGGGGCTGCTGCTCGATCTCGCGCGTCTCGATATTCGCTTCTTCGATGTTCATCGTATTGCTCCAGTCGTTGGGATTGACAAGCGGGGGCGCCGGGTCGAAGTGTCTCGCTTCCGACGCCCCGCCTCGCTCCTCTGCACGAGCGACGCCAACCGCACGAGCACGCGCCGATCGCGCCTGAAACGCGGGTCTTCGTGCCAGAGCACGCGGACTGTGATGGGAACGCTCCTTCCCGACGCGGGAAGCGACCTTCCACGGCGTGGGACGTCTGCTTCCCATGACTTCGGCGCGTTCGCTCGTCGCGTCTCGCCGCCGGCGCCCGGCGTGATTTTCGCACTGCCGGCGGTCATGACCTTCTCCCTCGATCGCTTGACCGCGCTCCTCCGCGTCGAAGCGCCCTATCTCACCAACAAGCTGCTTCGTCTCAAGATCGTCCGCACCCCGGACGAGGCTACCGACCTCTTCCAGGAGGTGAAGAAGTACCTCGTCCTCTGCGACGTGCGCCGGTCTCGACCGATCCCGATGTTCTCGCGCCGCGTCGACGAGGTCTGGCATCAGCTCGTCCTGTTCACCGCGCAGTACGACGAGCTCACCCGAACGTTCTTCGGCAAGTTCGTTCATCACGATCCGGCGGAGGCGGGGAGCAACGACGCTCTCCAGATCCCCCAGATGAGCTTCGTCGAGTTTCGAGCGGCTTACGAGGCCCTCTTCGGCGAGCTCCCCGATGCGTGGTTCGACGATCGCTCGATCCATACCGGCAGCCGCGTCGCGCGCGCGTCGTGGGGGCGGCCGCTCGCGCTCCGGCGAGAGCGGAGCAAGATCGAGATCGTGCTCGAGAGCGAGACGCCCGTCGTGCTGTGCCGGGTCGATGCCTGGGCCGCGCCGGCGCTCGAGCGCGCCCTGTCGTGGGACGCGTTCTACGTTCGCGAGCTGCCGGGGCTGGAGAGCGAGGACCAGGTCGTCCTGAGCAAGGCACTCGTCAAGGTCGGCGTGCTCTACGTCGCCCCCTGAGCGGAGCTCGCACGCGAGCACGTGAGGGAGAGATGCGCGAGCTGCGCAAGGCGCAATGCGCACCATGCGCAAGCCGCGCGTCCTGCGCGAGACGCGCCTCGCGCCCATGCGGGCGCTCCGGACGCAGGTTGTCACCCGAACGGGGGTCACCGAATCATGAAATTTGCCGACGAATCAGCGGGGCACATGCCTTGCGTGAGTACGCGCCATGAGGATGGGGATCACGAGCCACTACGCGGACGGCGAGGCGCCCGGCGCGAGAGAGACGACGGGCGCGCGCGACGAGACGGACGAGCACGTCGTGATCGATCCCGAGATGCGTCGTGTCTACGCCGAGCTCGCGCGCGTCGCGGCCACGCAGCTGCCAGTGCTGGTGCTCGGCGAGACGGGCTCGGGGAAGGAAGGGGCCGCCGAATGGCTCCACCAGCAGTCGGGACGCGCGCGCGCCCGCTTCGTGCGCGTCAACTGCGCGAGCTTGAGTGAGTCGATGGTCGAGAGCGAGCTCTTCGGCCACGAGCGCGGGGCCTTCACGGGCGCCGTCGCGGAGCGCGAGGGCTACTTCGCCGCCGCTCACGGGGGAACGCTCCTGCTCGATGAGGTGGGGGAGCTGTCGTTGCGCGTGCAGGCGAAGCTGCTTCGCGTGCTGGAGACCGGTGAGATCGTGCGCGTCGGAAGCACGAGGCCGCGCCAGGTCGACGTGCGCCTCGTGGCGGCGACTCATCGTGACCTTCGCATGCTCGTGGCGCGCGGCGAGTTTCGCGAAGATCTCTACTTCCGCCTCGACGGCCTGAGCGTGACCGTCCCGAGCTTGCGGCAACGCCGGTCCGAGATCCTCGCGCTCGCGCAGCTCTTCCTCCGTCGCACGGCGCGCCAGTTCGGTCGGCCTCCGCTCGGCTTGAGCGAAGCGGCCGAGGCGCTCCTTCGCGATCACCTGTGGCCAGGCAACGTCCGCGAGCTCCGCAACGCGATCTCGCGTGCGGTCGCGCTCTGCTCCGGCACCGTGCTCGACACGGAGCACTTCGCGCTCGCGAGCTCGCCAGTCCTCCCAGTCCCCTCAGGCCCGCCGGACGAGCCGGAACGCGACGTCGCTCCCGGACCGCGTGGCGGACCGAACGCCGGTGACATGCGTGGCGAGCTCCGCGCCTTCGAGCTCGCGCGGATCCTCGCCGCGCTCGAGCGCGCGGGCGGGAACCAGACACGCGCCGCCAGCCTGCTCGGCGTGTCGCGACGGACGCTCACCAACAAGCTGAACGCGCACCGCATCGCGCGGCCTCGCAAGGACGCGAAGACCGGAGCGAGCACCAGCGGTACGCGCCCGGCCGTATCCCTCGGCGTCCGACGCGTCTCGGGGGAGTGAGCAGCGATGGCATCGAGCTTCTCACGGACGATGCGATCGCTGGACGACCGCGGCCCGCATCCGTTGCGTCTCGTCGCGGCGCTCGTCGTGCTCGGCGCGTGGGCCACGTGGATGGGCTGCGCGCGGATCGACGTCCGCGCGTCCACGTCCCAGGCGCGGCTCGAGGTGCGACGCCTTCCGAGCCGCGTCTCGTCGCCGGAGTCGGGCCGCATCACGGCGCTGAACGTCGCGCTGGGACGGCAGGTCACCGAGGGCGAGGTCCTCGTCTACCTCGACACGACGGTCGAGCAGCGGCACCTCGACGAGGAGATCGCGCGCGCCGCAAGCCTGCAGCCCAGGCTCGACGCGCTGCGCCACCAGATAGACGCGGCGAACGAGGTGCGCAGGGCCCGGTGGCGGCTCAACGGAGTGGCCGCCGACCGCGCGAAGCTGCAGCTCGACGAGGCGCAGGCCGCGAGAGATCGGCAGGAGGAGCTCGGCGTGATGACGAAGAACCTCAGCGACAACCAGCTGCTCTCGCGCTCCGACAAGGTGAAGGCCGACGGCGAGCTCGCCGACAGCCGGCTCAAGGTGCAGGGCGCGGCGGTGGAGATCGCGCGCCTGGGAGCGTCGCAGCACTACGAGGACAGGCTGGAGATCACACGCACCGCCGAGCTCGAACGGCAGCTGTCAGATCTCGAGGCCGAGCGCCAGGCGAGCCTCGCGGCCGCCGAGACGGCGCGGGCGCAGATCGATCGTCGTAGGATACGAGCGGCGATCGCGGGCAAGCTCGGAGGCATCTCCGCGCTCCAGATCGGCGACGTGCTCTCTGCCGGTGACGTGATCGCGACGGTGATCCCGGAGAGCGATATCCACGTCGTCGCCGAGCTCGCCCCCTCCGGCGCGGTCGGTCGCGTGCTTCCGGGACAGAGCGCGCGCGTCCGCCTGAACGGATTTTCGTGGACGGAATACGGCATGCTCGACGCCGCGGTCGTCGACGTCGCGAACGAGCCCTCGGGCGGCACGGTGCGCGTCGAGCTCGTCATCCGCGCGGACGACGCGGTGAGGGCACCGATCCAGCACGGCCTCCCTGCGTCCGTCGACGTCTGCGTGGAGCAGGCTTCGCCTTTCGCGCTGCTCATGCGCGGCATCGGCGCTGCCGTCGCGCCGCCGTCGCTGCCGACCCGCGAGCAAGAACGTGCTGTCGCGAAGACCGACTCTGACCCGGCGGCGCGGCCGGCGCGCGCGAGCGTCCGATGAAGGACAAGGCCTCACGCAGGTTCTTTGCGCCGGAGGTGATCCAGACCTCGCTCATGGACTGTGGGCCCGCGGCGCTCGCGGCCGTGCTCGAGGGCTTCGGGATCGAAGCGAGCTACGAGGCGCTGCGCGAGCGCTGCCAGACCGACATCGACGGGACATCGATCGATGCGCTCGCCGCGCTCGCTGCCGAGCTGGGCCTCGCGAGCCATCAGGTCCTCGTGCCGCGCGATCACTTCCTCCTGCCCGAGGCCGACTGCCTCCCGGCGATCGTCGTGACGCGATCGAGCGGAGGTCTGCTCCACTTCCTCGTCGTCTGGAGGACGCTCGGTCCCTACGTGCAGATCATGGATCCGTCCGGGGGGCGGGCGTGGGTGAGGAAGCGCGCGCTGTTCGACCGGATGCCGGATCTCGCGATCCCGATCTCCGTCGAGAAGTGGCGCCGCTGGGCCGGATCGGAGAACGCGCTCGCGCCGCTCTGCGCGCGGATGCGGGCTTGCGGAATGAGTGACGTGGCGGTCCGAACGTTCGTCGCGGCTGCCCACGCCGATCCGAGCTGGCGAGGCTTCGGTGCGCTCGACGCCGGCGTCCGGATGATCTCCGCGCTGCTCGAGGCCGACGCCCTCGAGCGCGGCAAGGCCGCCGAGGCGCTCCTGCAGAGCCTCCTCGAGCGCACGCTCAGCGAGGGCGCGACGCCGGCCGACGGCATCCCGCGTCGGTTCTGGTGGGTCTCGCCGGGCCCGCAGGCGGGGAAGCTGACCGTGCCCGGCGCGGTGATTGTGCACTTCTCCGGGCGCGACGAGCATCTCCCGGCACCGGTGCCACCAGGGCGCACCCGTGAGGTCGTCGCCGATCGCCGCGTGGATCCGCTGCGCCTCGTCTTGCAGATCATCCAGCTCGACCGTCCGCGCGCGCTCGGCGCGATCGCGATCGCGATCGCCGCCAGCGTGTGTGTGGCCGGCATCGACGTCTTGCTCATGCGCGGCGCGATCGATCTCGGCCGCTTCCTCTCGCTCGACTACCAGCGCGCAGGCGGCTTGCTCGCGCTCGCCGTGTTCGCCGGTGCGGGTCTCGGCCTCGAGCTGTTCCTCTCGTCGATGATCCTCCGCGTCGGTCGCGGCCGCGCGACGCGCCTGCGCGTCCAGCTCCTCGAGAAGATCCCACGTCTCGAGGACCGCTACCTCCGGAGCCGCTCCACGTCGGACATGGCCTCGCGCGGACACCAGATGCAGATCCTCCGCGAGATCCCGGTGCTCGGGGCGCGGATCGCCCGAGCGGGCGCGGGCCTCGTCGTCACCACCGCGGCGATCGTCTGGTTGCATCCGCGAGCGCTGGGCTGGGCCGTCGCGGCGACGGGTATCTCCGTCCTTCTCCCTTTCGCGATCCGCCGGCCCCTGACCGAGACGAGCCTGCGCCTCCGCACGCACGCGGCGACGCTCGACCGCTTCTACCTCGATGCGCTGCTTGGGGTGACGCCCGTTCGCGTACACGGCGCGGAGCGCGCAGTGTGCCGCGAGCACGAGGCGCTCCTCGTCGAATGGTCGCGCACCGCGCGATCGCTACAGCAGGAGAGCACGCGTCTCCAGGCGCTGCAGGCGCTCGTGGGCAGCATCATCGCCGTCGCGCTCGTGGCGACCTACGTGGGAGACCAGAGGCCGCTCGCGGCGCTGCTCCTGATCGCGTTCTGGGCCTTTCGTATCCCGGCGGCCGGTCAGGAGCTCGCGGTCTCGCTCACATCGTATCGCGACATGCGCAACGTCGCGCTGCGTATCTTCGCGCCGCTCGGAGCGACGGAGATCACGCGCTCCGTGCGCGGCGCATATGCGCCGGGCGATCCGACGGAGATACCGATGCGAGGCGTAGACGTCGAGCTGCGCGACGTCACGGTGCGCCCCGCGGGCAACACCATCCTGCACAAGCTGCGCGCGAGCATCCCGCGCGGGAGCCACGTCGCGATCGTCGGCCCGTCCGGCGCCGGCAAGTCGTCGCTCGTGGGGCTCTTGCTGGGGTGGCTCGCGCCGTCCGAGGGTGCCGTCCTCGTCGACGGCGAGGAGCTCGATGGCGATCGCATCGTTCGGCTTCGCCGCGAGCTTGCCTGGGTCGACCCGGCGGTGCAGCTCTGGAATCGTTCGCTGCTCGACAACGTCACGTTCGGCGAGGGCGACGTGCCGCTCGATCGGCTGCCGGAGGCCGTGGCCGGCGCGGATCTCACCGAGGTGCTCGAGGCCCTCGCAGACGGCATGCAGGCGAATCTCGGCGAGGGCGGCGCGCGCGTCTCGGGAGGACAAGGTCAGCGGGTACGGCTCGCGCGAGCGCTCCTCAGGAAGCAGCCGCGCCTCGTCATCCTCGACGAGCCGTTTCGCGGCCTCGAGCGGCAGCGCCGCCGAGCGCTCCTCGCGCGTGCGCGCGAACGCTGGCGTGGCGCGACGCTGCTCTTCGTGAGCCACGACGTGAGCGACACGAAGGAGCTCGATCGCGTGCTCGTCGTCGACGGCGGCGAGATCGTGGAGGACGGCGCTCCCGCGGCGCTCCTCGCCGATCCGGGCAGTCGCTATCGCGCGCTCGTCACCGCCGACGAGGCCCTGCGGAGTGAGACGTGGTCGTCGGCGCGGTGGACCCGGAAGACCGTCGCCGGCGGTCGTCTCGTCGACACCGTCGAGCAGGTGGAGCGATGAGCACCGCGGCCCTGGAGGACGCGACGTGGAGCGACGACGCGCTCGACGATGGTCGCGTCACGCTCGCGCGCGCCGCGGGTCTCTCCCCCCGCGCGGCCTTTGACGCGACGTCGACGCCTGGCGGTGCCTCGGGCAGCCCCGCGAACCGTGCGCGCTGGATGGAGGCCATGGCGCACCATGTCGGGGTCGAGGCGGAGCCGGTCGAGTGTACCTACGGCGAGCTCAGCGGCGTGCTCGCGTCACTCGGTCCAGCGCTCGTTCGCGTGCCGACGTCGAGCGGGAGCCGCACCCTGGCGGTCCTGTCGTCTCGTCGCGATGCCCTCGTCGTGATCGATCCGTCGCTAGCGCATCGTCGCATCTCGCCCTCCGCGCTCTTTCGAGCGCTCACGGCGTCGATGGAGGACGGGCCTTCGCAGCGCGTGGACGCCTGGCTCGCGGTCGCGGGGGTGAGCACGCGCCGTGCCGCGAAGGCGCGACACGAGCTCTTGAAGCACTTTCTCGAGGAGCGCCGCGTCGGCGAGATGTGGCTCCTTCGCGCGGACCCGGGCTCGTCGTTCTGGGGCGAGCTCCGTCGCGTGGGCGTGCTCCGTCGCGCGGCGTGGTTCGCGCTCATGTCCGTGGCGCAGGTGGTCGCGAGCATCTCGGGCTGGGCGCTCCTCGGTCGGAGCGCGCTTTCCGGCGCGCTCGATCGGGGCTGGCTCGTCACGTGGATGCTGATCACGCTCACCGCCGTCTCGCTGCAGCTCGCGAGCATGCACCTCGGCGGTCGCCTCGCCATCGACGTGGCCGCAGTCCTCAAGCAGCGACTGCTCACGGGCGCGCTGCGGCTCGATCCGGACACCATTCGTACGCAGGGCTCGGGTCGCCTGCTCGGCACGGTCTCGGAGTCGACGGCGATCGAGACCGCGGGCCTGGCCGGCGCGTTCGGCGCCGCCGTGGCGCTGCTGCAGCTCGCGAGCGCAACGGTCGTGCTCGCGCTCGGCGCCGGCGGGGCGCTCCACGTCCTGCTCCTGGCGGTCTGGTGCGGGCTGAAGGGCGGCCTCGTCGTGCGTTCTCACCGCCAGCGCACGGCGTGGACGTCGGAGCGACTCGAGCTCACGAGCTCGTTCGTCGAGAACGTCGTGGGCAATCGCACGCGGATCGCGCAGCAGCCGGAAGGGCAGTGGCATCGCATCGAGGACGATCGGGTCACGCGGTACCTGTCGTCGTCGCGCATGATGGATGCCACGAGCACGCATCTCGCGGCGCTTCCGGCGCGCGGGTGGCTCGTCGTCGGGCTCGTGGGGCTCCTGCCGGCCATCCTCTCCCACGCGGAGCCGGCGCAGCTCGCCGTCTCGATTGGCGGCATCCTGCAAGCGCAGGCGGCCTTCGCAGCGCTCGTCGCCAGCGCGACGGCGCTCCTCGGTGCGCATGTCGCGTGGCGCAGCGTCGGTCATCTCTTCCATGCAGCCGCGGCCCTACCTGCCGCCGGTCTGCCGGCCGCCGCGATCGAGCGCCCCGCGTCCGGCCCGCGCCCGCGCCCGCACGACGCCGTCAACGACGTCGTGCTCGACGCGCGCGGCGTGTCGTATCGCTACCGACCGACCGGAGATCCTGTCCTGCGAGACTGCGCGCTGACCGTGCGCGAAGGCGATCGCGTGCTCCTCGAAGGCCGTTCGGGTGGCGGGAAGTCGACGATCGCGGCGCTGCTCGTCGGACATCGCGCGCCCGAGAGCGGCCACATCCTGCTCCGCGGTCTGGACGCGGCGACCCTCGGCGCGCGCGGCTGGCGTCAGCGCGTCGCCAGCGCTCCGCAGTTCCACGAGAACCACGTGCTCTCGGGGACGCTCGCCTTCAACCTCCTCATGGGACGAAGCTGGCCTGCTCCCGAGGGCGATCGTCGCGAGGCCGAGGCGGTATGTCGTCAGCTCGGGCTCGGCCGGCTGCTCGACCGGATGCCCTCGGGCCTCGATCAGGTCGTGGGCGAGACGGGCTGGCCGCTCTCGCACGGAGAACGAAGCCGGATCTTCCTCGCGCGCGCTCTCCTGCAGGGCGCCGATCTCGTCATCCTCGACGAGACCTTCGGCGCTCTCGATCCCGTCACGTTGCGGAGCTGCGTCGACACGGTGCTCGCGCGCGCGCCGAGCCTGGTCGTCATCGCGCACCCGTAATTGGCGGGGGCCGCGGGCCCGAGCTCATGGTTCGCCGTGCGCGATTCGTGATTCGCGATGGGGGTGGCTCTTTTCCGGCGGCCGGGAGCTGAAGGAGATCGATCACTTGACCATCTTGAGGCGAGCCTTCGGCGGCGGGAGGGGGCAGGGATCTTGCCGTCGCGCGCCTCCCACCACCGGATGGTCGTCGCGACGTCGCCGCCGCTGCGGCCGGTGAGGAGCGCGAGGAGTCGATCCGCCACCCACTTCTCGGCCTTGGCGTTGCTCTCTCCGAAGAGCGCGCGGGCGCGCTCCAGACGGCAGTGAGCTGAGTCTCGGGTCAGAAGGCCGGTGCTGCTTCGCTCGCGCAGAGCACTCCGCGCGCCTTGTTGCGGGTCTCATCCGCCTCGCTCTGCGGATCGCTCGCAGCGGCGCGCGGGCGAGGCGGGACGCGGTTGGTAATTCGGCTCACCGACTCCAGCAGGCACAGACGCGAGCTTTCGGCGCGTCCCCGAGGCTTCCGGCGCCGCCCCGCCGCCTTCCGGCGCGAGCGCCCGCGCCGTCGACGCGAAAATCAGGCCTTTCGGCGCGCCGGGAGCGCCCTCCGGTGCGCGCCGGAGGGGCCAAGTCCTGGATTCGCAAGCCTCTATTGGCGCGTCGGAGACCCTCCGGACCGCTCCGGAAGGCCTCCGACCGGAGACCAAGGGCCTCTCGGTCACGCAGGAGGCCCTCGCGGCGGCGCCGGGAGGCGGATGGGCGCCCCTTCGCGGTCCGGCGCCGCACATCGGGGCGTCCGTCAGCTCTCGACGGGGTCCGCTACGCCACCGGCGTCCGGCGCGACGGTGTCCTTGCCGTCCGAGGGCGCCCGCCGCGAAGCGAGGCCGAGACGAATGAGGTAGTCGCGGCGCTTGATGGTCGCGCGCGCCACCTCCGTCCACTCGCGGTACCACGCATACAGGTTATTGAGCGCCTCGCGCCGCGCGGCGTCCTCCTGCGCGACGGCCTGAGGATCGACCTGGACGAGGGGGACGACGGACTTCGCCGTCGAGACGAGCTCGCGCATGCGCTTTCGCTTCGCGTCGTCGATCCCACGCTGACGAAGGGTGGCGAGCGCCGCCTCGTCCTCCGTGCGCGAGGCCTTGCGCTCGGGCGAGCGCTCGAGGGCGTCGAGGCGATCGAGGAGGCGCTCGACGGACAGAACGGCCGCGGCGCCGGTGGCTGGCTTGAGGCCGTTCATCACGAACGCCGCCTGCTCGGGGAAGCGCCGCTCGAGCGTCGCGCGCACGATGCGGAACGCCGGCTCGTCCCACGCGTCGAGCTCCTCGATCGCCTCGCGGATGCTGGGCTCCTCGGTGAGCTCGTCGGCCTCTTCGATGAACCCGGCGCAGGTGTGAAGGTACTTCCAGCCCTCGCGGTGATCTTCCGCGGTGTAGCCCCGCCCGAACATCGCCGCGCGGCTCGCGCGCGATGTTCCGACCGCCCGCAGGAATGCGAGCGCCCGGTGAGGCGCGGTCTCGAGCGTCTCGAGCGTGACGTCGTACTTCGGCTCCGTCTTGGTCTTCTTCGTGCTCACGTGTCCCCCCTTTCTCAGGTACGCAGCACGGTCGCGCGATCGCGACTCCTTCGCAACGGTCAGCCGTCACGAACCGTAGCTGCGGCGCCGCGCCGTCCCGCACGCAGGTGCCGAGCACCGCGATCGACGGCGCTCGCTCACTACTGGTTTCGAGCGTACCTCCTGCTGGTGCTCGCTGCAGGAGCATCCGGACGACGCTACGAGAATCGGAACGCGTGCATGGTGATCGCCTCCCGAGGCCCCGATTGCCGCGGGCCTCGGTCCCAGAGGCGCAATCGGCATGACGCAGCCGGACGGGGGCGGGCACAGCTGTCCGCTCACCCACGAAGCGAAGGCGTCGTGCCTGCATGGACCGGCGGCGGCAGCCCGATTGCGCGCAGGGCTGAGGCCCGCGGTGATCGGGGCCGAGCGACTGGGGTCCGGCGCTCGAAACGCTCAATACAGTGGTCCGCGCCTGCGAGCGCGACCGCGAATCCCGACTCGCGACCCCCGACCGCGAATCCCGACTCCCGGACGAGAAGTCAGCTGTAACAAGCTCCACTCCGAGATGGCGGCGACGGTCCGTTTCGACGGGCGCGGGCGCGGAAGCGCAAAGCACTCCAGGCGGGGAAGAGCGGTCAAGACACACCGCTCCGGAGTGGACGTAACGCCCGAAGTACGAAGTTCAGGCAGAGCGGAAACGTCGACCCGTTGGTGTCCAAGAAGCGGGTGAGCATCACACCAACGTGCTCCGCGATGAGCTTCGTGTCCGCAAGGAATGCCTCGGCGGTGCGCTCGTCCGCCTCTCTGCGATCGGCGTCGACATCCGCGACGCCGATCGTTCGACCGTTCCCGGTCCCATCCCACAAGACAAATCCCGAACGAACCCCTCGACCACCAAATCGAGGGGCGAGGGCCTCGGCTTTCGACAAGCACGAGGATGCCGCCCCTACCGCGCGAGCGCGAGGCCCTCGCTCTCGACTTCCACCGAAGCTGGGCCGAGGATGCGAGCGCCGGTGCGGGGGCGGCATCTTCGCGCCGCTCTACAAGAAGCCGCGCGAGCAGCGACGGCGGATCGATGGCGACCGTACCGTTGGAGAGCTTTGTCCCTTGTTGCCGCTCAGCCGATCTTCCGCCGCGTTAGCTATCTGCCCCTGCCGCGCCTTATTGGGTCCGCCCGCGAATCAACCCGCCAACCTTCCACTTTGTCACATTGCTCTGTCCATACGAGGCATTAACGTCACTGTACTTAAATTGCCATGTACCATCTCCGCGCGAAATGGCCGAATGAACACGCAGGCCCAGCCCTGTGCCAAGGAAAAATGGGTCTACGAGGTCGGCCAAGCCGTCGCCATTGACATCCATAACCTTCCAGTTGGCCATGTCGTTGGCGCCATAACTGCTGTCAATGTCCTGATATTGGAAGGTCCAAGTGTCGTCGGGATTTGAAATAATGGAATGCACCCGAAGGCCTTTTGGAGAACCGGTCGTGCCGAGGAAGTAAGGCTCCACAAGGTCGGCGCGACCATCGCCGTTGATGTCCGCAACCTTCCAGTTTGCCATGTTTGTATTTCCGTACGCGGGGTTGACATCTTGATATCCCCAGGTCCATGTGCCGTTCGGATTGGATATCACATAGTGGATACGTAGGCCGAAGCCCGGTCCCGCATGCCAGGGCTCCACAAGGTCGGCGCGGCCATCGCCATTCACGTCCGCTACCTTCCAGTTTGACAAATCCGCCTTGCCGTAGGTGGCGTTAACATCCTGATAATTGAATGTCCAGCTTCCAATATAGTTCGTTCTTGCGCGATGAATGCGAAGTCCCTTTCCGGGGCCAAGATAGTACGGAGCTACAAGATCATCCTTGCCGTCGCCATCAAAGTCAGCGACTTTCCAATTTGCCATATCGTTGGCGCCGTAGGCTGGGTTGATGTCTTGATATCCCCACGTCCACCCGCTGCCGACGGATCGCGCGTAGTGGATGCGCAAGCCGTGTCCGATGCCTGCAAACCACGGATCTATGAGGTCCTCACGGCCATCTCCGTCGATGTCCGCGGGCTTCCAGTTGGCCATGTCCGGCGCGCCGTAACCACTGTTTATGTCATCATATCTAAAGGACCATGACGCCGGCCCAGTGCGGTTCGCCGTATGGATGCGTAGGCCTGGAGCTAGATAGTACGTGTCAACGAGTGACGGCGAGTCGTTGTATCGATTTAGCGGCTTCCAGTTTGCGGTGTCGTCGGTGCCGTACCACGAATTTATGTCCTGAAAGGCAAACGTCCATGCATCGTTTGAGTCGGGCGTAAGCTGGTGAATTCTGAGTCCGGGACTGAGATAATAGGCCTCGAGCAGTCGACCCCGTGGTGTCAAAGTGCGCGCGCCGTATGCCGCGCGGATGCCATTAATGTCGCCAGTGCTCAGCTCTGTCTGCCATTCGGTTTCGTAGCACATTATCGAGCGGTCATCCACGGCGCTTGTCCAGTATAGGCCTCCGCTGGCCGCGCCTTCTCCCGGGGCGGTCACCGTGCAGGTCGTAGGCGCAGGCGGATTGGCGGAATTCCAGTTGTCGGGTCGGGCTTGCTCATGAGCAAAACCAAGAGCATGACCGAACTCATGGATAACCTGATAGCGAAACTGCTGCATTCCAACTGTCGTGTCGTCGGACCTGAGCAGCATGGTCGAAGCGGCGGCTCCGAAAGGAGAGCAGAATCCGTTTGTGCCTGCTACGAATGTGATGGATACGCGATTTGCGGGCGCTGACGCGCAGGAGTCATAAAACAAGAAGTCTATGTTTGCGTACCTGCTCCATGTGGATTTTAGTATGCCGACAACTTTTGCTTGAAGATCCCGCCGATGGTTTGGGGCCGCCCAACACGCGTGGACGACGCCCCCCGGCCACGCCGTAGCGATGTCGCCGAGCCCATATAGATGGGTTCGCGCAGCGCCGATGTCTTCATCCGGATTGTTGCGATCGTTTGATATGGCCTCGCTCGAGCATGCGCCGGTCGAGAGGGGTGTCATTGCGACGAGGGCAATAATGCCGTACTTGTTCATGGATTTCATTTAACACTCTTGCTTGCTTATTGGTGGGTTTGGCGTGGAGGTATCTGGCGTTGGCGTGAATTGTTGAGTGCCGCTCATTGAAGATGTCTCGACGTCGACGCGAAGTGCTGCTGCTTAGATCGGGAGTGGCTCAAATCCTGTGCAGGCGCGCTCGCCATCTGGATTCTCGTTCGCGGAGGTCGGTGCGTAAGGCCCATCGTCTCGACTCGTCGCTCGCGACGAAGAGAGTACGGAGATGGAATGTCGTTCTCGCCGATGCCGGACTTCCATCGGACGGCGGCGCTCACGTCATGCTCACGCCGGCGAGACTTTTGAACCGAGCCCTCGACGTTCCGATTGCTGATCGGGCGTTGCTCGCGGCGCGCGCATAGTTCACGCTGGCCCCCGTTGTTGAATCCCACGGCCTGAGTGCGCAGGAGTCCTCTGCTGCTTTGCCTACCAAGCTTATTGCAGCCATGCAAGATGAAATCGTTGCGAGCGACTAAAACGACAAAAGGGTGAATCCTGCATGAGGGGGTGAGGGCGTCGTATGACAAAGTGATGCTGGCGGCGTCGCGAGATGGGCCCAGAACTACTGCAAGGCGGGAGACAGGGACATGGGCGCAACGAAGCGTGACGCGTACCTCGTGCATGCAGCGAAGTATGTTATGGCGAGCGGCGGTAGAATCCGGGTCGAGGCGGCGCGGACCGCTCTGGTCGACAGCCGCGCGTACATCTCAAGCTCCAAGGCGTCAGGAACGGTGCTCGGAGAGGCGAGAAGGAGACGCAAAGCGCTCCAGGCGGGGAAGAGCGGTCGAGACCGACCGCTCCGGAGTGGACGTAACGCCCGAAGTCCGAAGTTTAGGAAGAGCGGAAACGTCGACCCGTTGATCACCTCCAACGGCGCACGGTCCCGCTCGAGCCAGCGGTTGGCACGGCTCGCTCGCTACGCGGCGTCGGGCTCGTCGTCGTCGAGCGTAGTCGGAGCGCGGGCGCGGACCAGCCGCGGAGCGTCGACCGGAAGGCCGAGGCGTTCCAGGATGTGGCGCGCGGCGCCTGTCTCGACGACCGGTTCGATGAGCCGAAGCCGGCCCTTGCACTTCGGGCACTCGAGGATATTGACGTCGAATGTTCTCTGGAGGAGCTGCGGCCATCGCTGGCGAGGTGAGGTGGCGTACAGCAGCCCGCCGAGGAGGCGAGACCAGTGCCGGACGCTCAG
>Ga0066255_1001763_pt2 | contig 14600 bp, 18 predicted proteins | sample ThiBiot_750_biof_FD_71148 | JGI IMG/M metagenome (GOLD analysis project Ga0066255, IMG submission 71148) | Wastewater bioreactor microbial communities from Cape Town, South Africa - Thiocy_expt_750_biof (version 2) | ecosystem: Engineered > Bioreactor > Thiocyanate-remediating >... | reverse complement strand
CTCAAGGGGGAGGGCGGCTGAATGCCGCCCGCGACCGTCCCGGCGATGCCTACCCAACCCCACGGCGTACCGCTAACTTCGGGTAGCGAGGGATTTGGCGCAGTCGACGATGGTTTCTTCGACCGGGCGGGCTTCGATTCCCAGGACCTCTTTCGCCCGGGTCGTGTCGAAGTCGTTGCGCTTGCCGATGTCTTGGATCAGGGCACGGGCGCCCGGGTCGAAGATGGCCATGATCCGGACCATGAACTTGGGGGCCTTGCGGGTCGGCGCCTTCTGGGCCAGGTCCGGCACCTTTTCCCGCAGGATCTCGGACACCTCGAGCAGCCAGAGGAAGGGGCCGGAAACGATGTAGCGTCGGCCGCCGGCCTCGGGCTTCTCCATCGCGGCGATGTGGGCGGCGGAAACGTCGCGCACGTCGACCCAGCTGAAGCCGATCTCCGGTACGGCCGGCATCCCGTCGAGCAGCCGCTGGATGCCTTCGAGTGAGAAAGAGTCATCGTCGGGCATGACCGGGCCGAGCATGGCACTGGGATTGATCACCGCCAGCTTCTCCCGTTCGCCCCTTTCGTCGACCAGCTCCCAGGCGGCCTGCTCGGCCAGCGTCTTCGACTGGGGATAGACGGCGACCGCGTCGACCTCGGTCCAGTCTTCTTCGGTGTAGGGCCGGTTCTCCTGGTTCTCGCCGCCGCGGATCGCCGCGACCGCGCCAGGCTCGCCGCCCGCCTGCCGGTGCTGTACGAAGACGAGCAGCTGCTGGCGATCGACAAGCCGGCGTCGGTGGCCGTGCACGGCGGCAGCGGCGTCTCCAGCGGGGTGATCGAGCGGCTGCGGGCGGCCCGCGCGCAGGCGCGCTTCCTCGAGCTGGTGCACCGGCTCGATCGCGAGACCTCCGGCGTGCTGCTGGTGGCCAGGAAGCGCGCCGCGCTGGTCGCGATGCACGCGCAGCTGCGCCGGCGCGACACCGACAAGCGCTATCTCGCCGTCGTCGCCGGGCGCTGGCCGCTGCGCACCCGCGCGCTCGCCTGGCCGCTGGCGCGCCATGCCGCGCCCGACGGCGACCGGCGCGTGTCGGTGCAGGCGGGCGGCCAGGAGGCGATCACGCGCGTGACCGGGCTGGCTCACGTCGAGCTGCCCGGGCTGGGCGTGTTCTCGCTGGTGCAGGCCATGCCCGAGACCGGACGCACCCACCAGATCCGGGTGCACCTCGCCCATGCGGGCTTTCCGATCGTCGGCGACCCTAAATACGGCAACTTCGAGCTCAACCGCGAGATGGCGCGGCGCGGCTGGCGCCGCATGTACCTGCATGCGCATTCGATCGCCTTCGACCATCCCGAGGACGGCCGGCGGCTGTGCATCGAGGCGCCCATGCCGGCGGAGTTCGAGGCGCTGATGCAGGCCGCGGAGCGGCAGCCGTGAGCCGCGAGCGCTTTCGTCTGATCGTCTTCGACTGGGACGGCACGCTCATCGATTCCACCGCGGCGATCGTGCAGGCCATCCAGGCCTCGGCGGCCGACCTGGCGCTGCCGGTGCCCACGCGCGAGCGCGCCTCGCACGTCATCGGCCTCGGGCTGCTGGAGGCCATCCACTTCGCGGTGCCGGCCATCGCGCGCGAGCAGGTGCCGGCCTACGTCGAGCGCTATCGCTACCACTACCTGCGCCGCGATGCCCACCTCGTACCTTTCGAAGGGGTGCCGGAGCTGCTCACCGAGCTGATCGACAGCGGCGCCTGGCTCGCGGTGGCCACCGGCAAGTCGCGCGCCCAGCTCGACCGTGCGCTCGTGCAGATGGGCTGGGCCGGGCGCTTCCTCACCACGCGCTGCGCCGACGAGGGTGCGCCCAAGCCCGATCCGTGGATGCTGCGCGACATCTGCGACGAGCTCGGCCTGGATCCGGCCGAAGCCCTGATGGTCGGCGACACCACGCACGACCTGGGCATGGCGCGCGCGGCCGGCGCCCGCGCGATCGCCGTCACCTACGGCGCGCATCCGCGCGAGGAGCTCGAGGCCGAACCGTCGCTCGTGCTGGTCGACTCGGTGGCCGAGCTGCGCGAGGCGCTGCTGGCACGGCTGGAAGTCAGGCGGAAGTGACGCCGGACCCATGGATCGACGTGTGCGCCTCGCCGGCGCTGACCGACGGCGGCGAAGGGGTGCGCTTCGAGCTGCCGGCCGCCGTGCCGGGCGAGCGCGGCGAAGCGGCCTTCGTGGTGCGCTTCGACGGGCGCGCCCATGCCTTCCTCAATCGCTGCGCCCATCAGCGCGCCGAGCTCGACTGGCTGCCCGGGCGTTTCTTCGACGAGGCGGGCCTATACTTGGTGTGCGCCATGCACGGCGCGCTGTTCGAGGCGGACAGCGGGCGCTGCGTGGCGGGACCGTGCGCAGGGGCGGCGCTGCAGGCGCTGCACTGCGAGGAACACGAGGGCAGGGTGCGGGTCGCGCTGCGGCGTCCCGGCCGGCCGGGGGCTTCGGGACGAATCGATGAATGATGCAGACGCGCCGGCCGGCGCGGGAAACACGGGTGCGCGCCCGGAGGCGATGGATGCCCGCTGGCAGCGCGAGGTGCTCGAGAAGCTGCTGCTGGGCACGCTGCAGGAGAAGCGGCGTGCGCGGCGCTGGGGGATCTTCTTCAAGCTGCTCACCTTCGCGTGGCTGGCGGCCGCGCTGCTGGTGGCCGGGGGCTGGCTGGTGCGCGATGCCAAGGTGAGCGTGGGCCGGCACACCGCGCTGGTCGATCTCGACGGCGTGATCGCCGCCGAGAGCGAGGCCTCGGCCGAAGACATCATCGCCTCGCTGCGCAGCGCCTTCGAGGACCACAACACCGCCGGCATCGTGCTGCGCATCAACAGCCCCGGCGGCAGCCCGGTGCAGGCGGGCATGATCGCCGACGAGATCCGGCGCCTGCGCGCCAAGTACCCCGACACGCCGCTGTACGCGGTGGTCGAGGAGGTCTGCGCTTCGGGCGGCTATTACGTGGCTGCGGCCGCCGACCGCATCTACGTCGACAAGGCCAGCCTGGTGGGCTCGATCGGCGTGCTGATGGACGGCTTCGGTTTCGTCGGCACCATGGACAAGCTCGGCGTCGAGCGCCGCCTGATCACCTCGGGACGCAACAAGGGGTTTCTCGACAGCTTCTCGCCGCTGCCCGAAGAGCAGCGGCAGTACGCGCAATCGATGCTCGACGAGATCCACCAGCAGTTCATCGACGTGGTGCGCCGCGGCCGCGGCGAGCGCCTGAAGGACGTTCCCGACCTGTTCTCCGGCCTGGTCTGGACCGGCGCGCGCAGCATCGAGATCGGCCTGAGCGACGGGCTCGGGACGGTCGATTCGGTCGCGCGCGACGTCATCAAGGCCGAGGAGGTGGTCGACTTCTCCGCCCGCAAGAACCTCGCCGAACGCCTGGCGCGCCGCTTCGGCGCGAGCCTGGGCGAGACCATGGCGACCGCGCTGCGGGCCTCCTCCTCCTTTCATCTGCGTTGAACGACCGGCCTCCCGAAAACGTGTGAAGGAATCGTGGATTCCCTCACACGTTTTCAGCGCCGCCGTGCCAGCGGGCTCGCCTGCAGGGCGAAGACGGTGGGCACGCGCGGCAGCTCGCGCCTCGCCCGGCGCCAGCCCGCCACCGTGTCGAGCACGATCCGCTCGGTGGGCAGGCTCAGGTCGCCGGCGACCAGCAGCCGGGTGTCGGGGGCGAGCACCTGCAGGGCGGCCTCGAGCAGCGCCTGGTTGCGGTAGGGGGTCTCGATGATCAGCGCGGTTTCGTCCTCGCGCGCCGAGCGCCGCTCGATCTCGCGCAGGCGCTGCAGGCGCGCCTCGGCCTGGGCCGGGACGTAGCCGACGAAGGCGAAGCGCTGCCCGTTCAGCCCCGAAGCCATCAGTGCGAGCAGCAGCGCGCTCGGCCCGATGAGCGGCCGCACGCGGATCCCGGCCGCGTGGGCGGCGGCCACCAGGGCCGCGCCCGGGTCGGCGATCGCCGGCGCTCCGGCCTCCGAGAGCAGCCCGGCATCGCGCCCGGCGCGCAGCGGCGCGAGCAGCGCCGGCAGGGCCGAGGGGGGCGTGTGCTCGTTGAGCTCGCGCAGCTCGAGCGCCTGCAGCGGCGCGCGCGTGCCGGCCGCCTTGAGGAAGGCACGCGCGCTGCGGGCGTTCTCGACGATGAAGTAGTCGAGCGGCTCGATCGCCGCCAGCGTCTCGGCGGGCAGCGCACGGCGGTGATCGCTGGCGGCGCCCAGGGGCGTGGGGATCAGCCACAGCGTGCCGGGAGCCGCGGAAGCGCCAGGGGCGGCAGGGGCGCCGGAGGCGGCGGCAGCCGGAGGGTATCCGGGCACGATCAGGTCTGCCCCGAGGCGCGCATCGAGCCATCCAGCGGCGACAGGCCGGCGCGACGCAGCATGCCGGCGAGCGCGATCAGCGGCAGCCCGACGAGCGCGGTCGGGTCGTCGGTTTCCACGGCCTCGATGAGGGCGATGCCCAGCCCCTCGACCTTGGCCGAGCCGGCGCAGTCCCACGGCTGATCGAGGTCGAGATAGCGTTCGATCTCGGCCTCGTCGAGCCGGCGAAAGCGCACCCGCGCCGGCACCACGGCGCTCTCGGCGTAGCCGTCGTGCCCACGCATCGCGCAGACGGCGGTGTGGAAATGCATCGTGCGCCCCGAGGCGGCGCGCAGCTGCGCGCGTGCGCCGGCGCGGTCGCCGGGCTTGCCGATGGCGCTCGTGCCGTCGAGCGTGGCCACCTGGTCGGAGCCGATCACCAGCGCCGCCGGATGGCGCGCGGAGACGGCGCTCGCCTTGGCCACGGCCACCCGCAGGGCGAGCGCCGCCGGCGCCTCGCGCGCGTGCGCGGTTTCGTCGACCGAGGGTGCCTCGACGACGAAGGCCAGCCGGAGCCGGGCGAGCAGCTCGACACGATAGCGCGAGCTCGATGCGAGGATCAGGCGGGCAGCGTCGGTCACCGGGGCGTCTGTCGGAATGGGGCCGGGCCCGCGCCGGCGCGGGCGGGCAGGGTAGCGAGGGCGGATCGAGCCGGTCGAGCCGCTATGATACGGAAGCACAGGCCACGGACCATGGACTCCACGATCGATACGCTCGAGCTCGCGCGCACCGGCGCCACGGTGTCGGGCGAATTCGCCGTCGCGCGGCTGCAACGGCTGGCGACGCTGCTGGCCGCGCCCGAAGGCATGGCGCGCTGGACGCTGCGGGCGTGGCGCGTGAAGCGCGCGCAGGGCAGCGCCGACGATTTCATGATGCTGACGGTCGACGCCCAGGTGCGGCTGGCCTGCGTGCGCTGCCTGGAGCCGGTGGCGGCGGCGCTCGCCGTCGAGCGCGCCTACCGGCTGGTGGCCGACGAGGCGCAGGCCGAGCGGCTGGACCTGGACGTCGCCCAGTACGACGTGCTGGTCGGCGGGCGGCGCTTCGACCTGGCCGGCCTGGTGGAGGACGAGCTGATCATGGCCCTGCCCGCGACGCCGCACCACGAACGCTGCGAGCTGCCGGCCGGGGCGGCGGGCGGCGCCGGCGGCAGCGACCGTGCCGCCGGCGAAGAGGCGGGTGCGCCGGATGACGGCGCGGGCCGGCCCCATCCGTTCGCGGCGCTGCGCCGGCTGCGCGGCGGCAACGACGAGGCGGGCTCATGAACGGCAACTGCCAGCAGTAGCGTTGCTATCGGTCTGGCAGTTGCAGTGGCGGCTCTACAGAGAGCAATCGCTATAGCACCTGCTATCGGTCATTGCTATAATGCTCGATTGTTCAGGAGTGATTCATGGCCGTCCAGCAAAACAAGAAGTCGCCGTCCAAGCGCGGCATGCACCGCGCGCACGACTTCCTCGCGCAGCCGCCGCTGGCGGTCGAGCCGACGAGCGGGGAAGTTCACCTGCGCCATCACGTCAGTCCCAACGGCTTCTACCGCGGCCGCAAGATCCTGAAGACCAAGGCCGACGAGTAATTCCGGCCCGCGCCTGCGCCGCGTAGCGATCTTGCAGCCCCGACACCGCACCGGCTCCGCCCTGCCTCGCCGGTGGGGGCCGGACGCGCCGCCCGCGGCGGCGCCACTGTCGTGACGGTCCGCATCGCGATCGATTGCATGGGCGGGGACCACGGGCTGGCGGTGACCATCCCGGCCGCGCTCGGCTTCCTCGCGCGTACGCCCGACGTGCGCCTGCTGCTGGTCGGCGGCCAGGACGCGATCGAGCAGGCGCTCGCCCGGGCGCGTCCCGCCGACCCCGCTCGCATCGAGATCCGTCACGCCGCCGAGGTGGTGACGATGGACGATCCCCCGGCCACGGCGCTGCGCGGCAAGCGCAACTCCTCGATGCGCGTGGCCATCGACCTGGTCAAGAACGGCGAGGCCGACGGCTGCGTGAGCGCCGGCAACACCGGAGCGCTGATGGCGATCTCGCGCTTCGTGCTGAAGATGCTCGAGGGCATCGACCGGCCGGCCATCGCCACCCAGCTGCCCAACCAGCGCGGCGGCACCACCACCATGCTCGACCTGGGCGCCAACGTCGATTGCGAGGTGCAGCACCTGCTGCAGTTCGCCGCCATGGGCTCGGCCCTGGTCACCGTGCTCGAGGGCAAGGAGCGCCCCTCGATCGGCCTGCTGAACATCGGCGAGGAGGTGATCAAGGGCAACGACGCGGTCAAGCAGGCCGCCGAGCTGCTGCGCACGAGCGGGCTGAACTTCCAGGGCAACGTGGAAGGCAACGACATCTACGAGGGCACCACCGATGTCGTGGTGTGCGACGGCTTCGTCGGCAACGTCGCGCTCAAGACTTCCGAAGGGCTGGCGCGCATGCTCGCCGGCTTCATCCGCGAGGAGTACGAGCGCCACGTGTTCACCCGCCTGGTGGCGCTGCTCTCGTTCCCGGTGCTGCGGCGCCTGAAGCGCCGCCTCGACCACCGCCGCTACAACGGCGCCAGCCTGGTGGGCCTGCGCGGCGTGGTCATCAAGAGCCACGGCTCGGCCGACGCCTACGCATTCGAGTTCGCGCTGCGCCGCGCCTATGATGCGATACGCAACGGGCTCGTGCAGCGCATCGCCGATGCCCTGCCGCATCAACCTCGAACCGAATCGCCATGACGCTTCCCCATTCCCGCATCGTCGGCACCGGCAGCTACCTGCCGCCGCGCGTGCTCACCAACGACGACCTCGTGCGACAGCTGGCCGGGCGCGGCATCGAGAGCTCCGACGAGTGGATCGTCGAGCGCACCGGCATCCGCCAGCGCCACATCGCCGACGAGGGCGTGGCGAGCAGCCAGCTGGCGATCGAGGCGGCGCGGCGCGCGCTCGAGTCGGCCGGCCTGGCGCCCGCCGACATCGACCTCATCATCGTGGCCACCTCCACGCCCGACTTCGTCTTCCCGAGCACCGCCTGCCTGGTGCAGAAGGCGCTCGGCGCGCCGGGCGGGGCGGCCTTCGACGTGCAGGCGGTATGCAGCGGGTTCGCCTATGCCGCGGCGGTGGCCGACTCGATGATCCGCACCGGCCTGGCGCATCGCGCGCTGGTGATCGGCGCCGAGGTGTTCTCGCGCATCCTCGACTGGAACGACCGCGGCACCTGCGTGCTGTTCGGCGACGGCGCCGGCGCCATCGTGCTGGCCGCCGACGAGCGGCCGGGCGTGCTGGCAGCCAGGCTGCACGCCGACGGCCGCCACGAGAGCATCCTGCGCACCGCCGGCCACGTGGCCGGGGGCTCGATCACCGGCTACCCCTTCCTCACCATGGACGGCCAGGCGGTGTTCAAGCTGGCCGTCTCGGTGCTCGATTCGGTGGCCCGCGAGACCATGGCTGCGTGCGGCCTGACGGTGAACGACATCGACTGGCTGATCCCGCACCAGGCCAACGTGCGCATCATGCAGGCCACGGCGCGCCGGCTCGGGGTGCCGGCGGACAAGGTGATCGTCACCGTGGACCTGCACGCCAACACTTCGGCCGCCTCCATTCCCCTCGCCCTCGACGTCGCGGTGCGCGACGGACGCATTCGCCCGGGTCAGCGGGTGCTGATGGAAGGCGTGGGCGGCGGCTTCACCTGGGGCGCAGTACTGGTGCAGATGTGATGACGACGGCATTCGTGTTTCCGGGGCAGGGCTCGCAGTCGGTCGGCATGCTCGACGGCTTCTCCGGTTCGGCGGCGGTGCAGGCGCTGCTGCGCCAGGCCGACGCGGCGCTGGGCGAGCCGCTGTCGACGCTGATCGCGCAGGGGCCGGCCGACGCCCTGTCGCTCACGGTCAACACCCAGCCGGCCATGCTGGTGGCGGGCTATGCCTGCTGGCTGGCATGGCGCGAGGCCGGCGGCGGCGCCCCGGCGGCCGTGGCCGGCCACAGCCTCGGCGAGTACACCGCGCTGGCAGTGGCCGGCGCGCTCGAGGTCGACGACGCGCTGCGCCTGGTACGCCTGCGCGCCCAGGCCATGCAGGAGGCGGTGCCGGTCGGCGAGGGCGGCATGGCGGCCATCCTCGGGCTCGACGACGAGGCGGTGCGCCAGGCCTGCCGCGAGGCGTGCGAGGCATCGCCCGGCGAGGTCGTCGAGCCGGCCAACTACAACGCACCCGCGCAGGTGGTCATCGCCGGCCACAAGGGCGCGGTCGAGCGCGCCTGCGCGCGCGCCAAGGCGCTGGGCGCCAAGCGCGCGCTGCCCCTGTCGGTGTCGGCGCCGTTCCATTCGTCGCTGCTGCGCCCGGCCGGCGAGCGGCTGGCGCTCGCCCTGGCCGGGGTCACGCTGAGTGCGCCGCAGGTGCCGCTGGTCAACAACGTCGACGTGGCCGTGGAGACCGATCCGGCGCGCATCCGCGACGCCCTGGTACGCCAGGCCTGGGGGCCGGTGCGCTGGGTCGAGGTGGTGCAGCGCCTGAAGGCGCTCGGCGTCACCCGCGTCATCGAGTTCGGGCCCGGCAAGGTGCTCGCGGGGCTGGTCCCGCGCATCGACCGTACGCTCGAGGTGGCGGCGGTCCACGATCCGGCCTCGCTCGCGGCCGCCCTCGCGGCGGGCGCGTGAACGGCGGGCGCACGAGCGGCGCGGGCTCGATTCGACTTCGACAGGCCCCCAGGCCCGCGCATCCGGGCAGCGGCAAGCCCCACAGCAGGAGGAGACGGCCATGAGCCTCACCGATCGACTGGCCCTGGTCACCGGCGCATCGCGCGGCATCGGCCGCGCCATCGCGCTCGAGCTGGGGCGCCAGGGCGCCACCGTGGTCGGCACCGCCACCTCGGAGGCGGGCGCGCAGGCGATCTCGGCCGCCCTGGCGCAGGCGGGCGTGCGCGGGCGCGGCGAGGTGCTCGACGTGACCGACGCCGCGCGCTGCGAGGCGCTGCTGGAGGCCCTGCAGAAGGAGGGCGGCGGCCTGGCGATCCTGGTCAACAACGCCGGCATCACGCGCGACAATCTCGCCATGCGCATGAAGGACGACGAATGGAGCGCCGTCATCGCGACCAACCTGGACGCGGTGTTCCGTCTTTCGAAGCTGGCCATGCGCGGCATGATGCGCGCGCGCTTCGGGCGCATCGTCAACATCACCTCGGTGGTGGGCGCCAGCGGCAATGCCGGGCAGGCCAACTACGCCGCCGCCAAGGCCGGCGTGGCCGGCATGAGCCGCGCCCTGGCGCGCGAGCTGGGCAGCCGCAACATCACGGTCAACTGCGTGGCGCCGGGCTTCATCGATACCGACATGACGCGCGCGCTCAGCGAGCAGCAGACCACCGCGCTGGTGCAGCAGATCCCCCTCGGCCGGCTCGGCACGCCCGAGGCCGTGGCCGTGGCCGTGGCCTTCCTGGCTTCACCGCAAGCAGGCTACATCACCGGCGTCACGCTGCACGTCAACGGCGGGATGTACATGGAGTGAACGTCCATCGGCCGTCCGGATCGGCCGCCGGTACAGGGCGGTCGCCACGGCCGAAGTGCTATACAATCCGGCCGCGCCGCCCGGACTCACGGCGAGGCGCACGGCCACCGCAGCGACACAGGAGCCTTGAATGGAAAACATCGAACAGCGCGTCAAGAAGATCGTGGCCGAGCAACTCGGCGTGAATGAGGCCGACATCAAGAACGAGTCGTCCTTCGTCGACGACCTCGGTGCCGATTCCCTCGATACGGTCGAGCTGGTGATGGCGCTCGAAGACGAATTCGAGACCGAGATCCCCGACGAGGAAGCCGAGAAGATCACCACGGTCCAGCAGGCCATCGACTACGTCAAGGCACACTCCAAGGCCTGACCGCATCGCGCGCGCCCGGGCCGCGCCCGGCCGCGAACAGGGAGCACCCGTGCCTAACTACGCAAGGCGACACTCGTGAGCCGGCGCCGCGTCGTGATCACCGGGCTGGGCATCGTGAGCCCGGTCGGCAACGATGTCTCGACCGCCTGGGGCAACCTGGTTGCCGGGCGCTCGGGCATCTCGACCATCACCCGTTTCGATGTCTCGGCGTTCCCGACGCGCATCGCCGGCGAGGTGCGCGACTTCGACGTCGCGCAGTACATGCCGGCCAAGGAGGCGCGGCACTTCGACACCTTCGTGCACTACGGCATCGCCGCGGGCCTGCAGGCGCTGCGCGACAGCGGCATCGAGGTCAGCGAGGCCAATGCCGAGCGCATCGGCGTGGTCATCGGCTCGGGCATCGGCGGGTTGCCGCTCATCGAGGAAACCCACGCCGAGCTGGTCTCACGCGGCGTGCGGCGGGTGTCGCCGTTCTTCGTGCCGGGCTCGATCATCAACATGATCTCGGGCCAGATGTCGATCATGAGCGGGCTCAAGGGGCCGAACTACGCCATCGTCAGCGCCTGCACCACCGGCCTGCACTGCATCGGCGACGCCAGCCGGCTGATCGGCTACGGCGACGCCGACGCCATCCTCGCCGGCGGCTCCGAGGCGACCATCTCGCCGCTCGGGCTGGGCGGGTTCTGCGCGGCGCGCGCCCTGTCCACGCGCAACGACGATCCGGCTACCGCGAGCCGCCCCTGGGACCGCGACCGCGACGGCTTCGTGCTCGGCGAGGGTGCCGGAGTGATGATGCTCGAGGAGTACGAGCACGCCCGCCGGCGCGGCGCGAGAATCTATGCCGAGGTGGTCGGCTTCGGCATGAGCGCCGATGCGCACCACATCACCGCGCCCGACATGGACGGCCCGCGCCGCTGCATGCTCGCGGCGCTGCCCGATGCGCGCGTCGCGCCCGAGGACATCGACTACCTGAACGCGCACGGCACCTCCACGCCGCTCGGCGACCGCAACGAGACCGAGGCGATCAAGGTCGCCCTGGGCGAGGCGGCGGCGCGCCGGCTGGTGGTCAACTCCACCAAGTCGATGACCGGGCATCTGCTGGGCGGTGCCGGCGGCATCGAGACGGTGTTCGCCGCGCTGGCGATCCACCACCAGGTGTCGCCGCCGACGATCAACATCTTCCAGCAGGACCCCGAGTGCGACCTCGACTACTGCGCGAACACCGCGCGCGATCTCGAGATCGAGGTGGCGATGAAGAACTCGTTCGGGTTCGGCGGCACCAACGGCACCCTGGTGCTGCGCCGCGTGTGAACGCCTGCGCGCAGCGGCGGCCGTGTCCCTCGGGTTCCGGATCGACGTCGCGCCCACGCGCGGCCTGCGCCTGATCCAGCGCGCCCTGGTGGCGTTCGCGGCGGCAGGCTTCGCGCTGGCCGGCGCCCTGGCCGCCGGCGGCAGCGGCGCGGCCCTGGCGCTGGCCGGCCTTGCGTCGTGCTGGCTGGCCTGGCGCGCCGGCGTGCGCGGCCTGTCCTGGGGGCAGCTGGCCGTCGACGAGGCCGGCCGCGCGGCCTGGCGCGGCGCCGGCTCGGGGGAACCCGGCAGCCCGGTCGAGGTCGAACGCTGGCATGCCGGCCAGGCCCTGGTCTGGCTGAGGCTGCGCGAGGCAGGGCAGAGGCGGGCGCGCCACGTGCTGCTGCTGCGCGCGGCCTGCGGCGGCGAGCCGTGGCGCCGCCTGCGTGCCTGGCTGGTGTGGCTCGGACGCGGCCCGGCGCCGCGGGCCTGAACGCGTGCCGGTGCCGTCCATCTGCTAACGTGGTGCCTCGAGCATCCTCATTTGCGGTAATCGATCGATGAACAAGCTCTTCGCCGTCTGGTCATTGACCCTGGGCATGCTGGCCGGCTTCGCGCCCGGCGGCGCCGGCGCGCAGCAGGGCCGTCTGCCCGATTTCGCCGACCTGGTGGAGAAGGCCGCCCCGGCAGTGGTCAACATCCGCACCACCGAGCGCGCGCGCGCCAGCCGCATGCCGCAGTTCCCCATGCCCGAGGGCATGGACGAGAACGACCCGTTCTACGACTTCTTCCGCCGCTTCTTTCCGCCGCGCCGCTCGCCCGGCCCCGACAGCGGCCGGGGACAGGGCCAGGGCCAGGGCGAGGAGGTGCCGCGCGGCGTGGGCTCGGGCTTCATCATCTCCGGTGACGGCTACCTGATGACCAACCACCACGTGGTCGACGGTGCCGACGAGATCTACGTGACGCTGGCCGACAAGCGCGAGTTCAAGGGCCGGCTGATCGGTTCCGACCGGCGCACCGACATCGCGCTGGTGAAGATCGAGGCCACCGACCTGCCCAGGCTGGCGATCGGCGACTCGCAGCGGCTGCGGGTGGGCGAATGGGTGGTGGCGATCGGCTCGCCCTTCGGCCTCGACAGCACCGTGACGGCCGGCATCGTGTCGGCCAAGAGCCGCGACACCGGCGACTACCTGCCGTTCATCCAGACCGACGTGGCGGTGAATCCCGGCAACTCCGGCGGGCCGCTGCTGAACATGGCCGGCGAGGTGGTCGGGATCAACTCGCAGATCTACAGCCGCACCGGCGGCTTCATGGGCATCTCGTTCGCCATCCCGATCGACGAGGCCATGCGCGTGGTCGAGCAGCTGCGCACGAGCGGCCGGGTCATCCGCGGGCGCATCGGCGTGGCCATCGCCGAGGTCACCCGCGAGGTGGCCACGCCGCTCGGCCTGCCCAAGGCCGAGGGCGCGCTGGTGCGGGTGGGGCTTTCGGCCACCATCGGCGGCAAGGAGGTCACCACCACCAAGCCTCGCGGCCACCTCCACATCGGCGGAACCGACCGTGACGGTCTGTTCGGCACGTCCCAATCGATTGCCGAGATGATCGTTGAGGATGCGCAGCGGTGTCGTCGTCGTAAAACCCTTCTTGCCCACCGTCTTGAAAATGCTGCGTTCGACATAACTGTTGGCGATGAGATAGGGCACGTTGCCGCGTCGGTGAATGCGTCGCAGGAATTGATATTCGTCGGCGACATGGCCGCCGCTGTGCGAAGGGGCGGGCGGTGCCTTCGCCACGATGCAATCGAGCCATTCCATGGCAATGCCCGGTCGCGATTCCGTCAGTTCTTCCCATTCGGTGGGAATATCCAGCCACACTTCTGATTCGGGCTTGCGCAGAACGAACGTGCCACGGCCACGATAGCGGCCAATCAAACCCTCGTTCTCGAGAAAGCCGACCGCATGGCGCACGGTGGCGCGCGCGACGCCGAGTTCCTCGGCAAGCTCATCCAAGGTCGGTATCTGTTGATTCAACGCCCATTCGCCGGTTTCGATGCGACGACGGAACAGCGTGACGAGCTGAATATAGATCGGCGTTGCGATACGCGTCAGCGCTTCGATCTGACGCGAAGGAGCGGCTGACTTCGCACGACGCTTGATGGCTGCTTTTGACATTACGGAGAAGTCCCAGAAGTCCTGTGTTGCTTATCGCCCAATCATCCGCGTCCTGCAAATGTTGAAGAGCAAATCTTGCGAGGCGGCTAGCGGCGCCGACAAATTGTGATATATGGCTATACTATTGTTTTAATAATCTTGGAACGGGAGGGTCCCAAGTGAAGCCGTGGCTGGACGTTCAAGTCGCCCGCATCAGCAGTTATCTTATTGCTATTGCAGCTATTTCTTCGCTGTTGATGATGCTCCATGTCAGCACCGATCTGGCCAGCCGTTTTATCCTCGGCACGCAGATCGAGGGGACGATCGAGATCGTCTCGGCCTATTACATGGTGAGCCTGGTCTTCTTTCCGCTCGCCGCCATCGATCGCAGTACCGGCCATATCTCCGCTGACGTGTTCACGAATCTGATGTCGACGCGCGTGCGTTGGCTGTCGCTGATGTTTGTCGACGTCATCATCCTCATCTGCATGGCCGCGCTCGTCTGGTTCAGCGCCCGCGAAGCCTATCTGCGCACGCTCGACGGCGAGATGTGGCGCTCCGGCGAATTCCTCATTCCTGTCTGGCTCAGCCGCTGGTTCGTGCCCATCGGCAGCGCCGGCATGTTCCTGACCGTGCTTCTGCGCCTGTGCTCGGGCGGTCGCCGCGCCGCCGCATCCGCTCATCATTGAATCGGAATTCCTCGTGACAAATTATCAGATCGGTCTCGCCGGCATCGCGGTGCTCCTGACCTTCATCGGTCTTGGCATGCCCATCGCCGTGGCGCTGTTCGTCGTTTCCGTCGGCGGCATCTTCTTCATTCGCGGCTGGGACGCGGCTTTCGGCTCCATCGGCAGCATGCCGTTCGACCTGTCGGCGAGCTGGACGTTGTCGGCCGTGCCGATGTTCTTCCTGATGGGTGCCTTCGAGTTCAATTCAGGCATGACGATCTCGGTCTACCGCGTGCTGCGCA
>Ga0066255_1001958_pt1 | contig 14652 bp, 10 predicted proteins | sample ThiBiot_750_biof_FD_71148 | JGI IMG/M metagenome (GOLD analysis project Ga0066255, IMG submission 71148) | Wastewater bioreactor microbial communities from Cape Town, South Africa - Thiocy_expt_750_biof (version 2) | ecosystem: Engineered > Bioreactor > Thiocyanate-remediating >... | reverse complement strand
CCAACTGTAGAAGCCGCTACCGGTCGGTGCCCGCCCGACTGAACTTCGTTCGGGCGGGTCTCACCGACCGGAAAGTTGTGCATGAAGCGAAAAATTGAAATACGCCCCGGGTCTCATTATCAAATTAAAAATTTATCTCAACTTTGGACCCCGATGATTCAAATTGCTAAACCCTTAACCGCCTTCTTGGCAACAGTACTGCTGCAATCACCCTTAAAGGCTGTTCCTTCCCTGCCTGCAATAGCAGATGATGACAATAATATCGTCATTAAGAATAAAACAGAAAAATACGTATTTGTATATAGCGCTGATGAAAGCAGCGTACTGATTAACGAACAATCCAATACTATTTTTCGCTGTGATGGTTTTCGTACAGAATTCCCCTTCGTTGAATTTTACGATGAGCAATCGTCTATCAACGACCTGTCGGTATTCATAGAAGGGAAAAAGGCAAAATATTTAAAGCCTTCTTTCGATTATTACTCCGTTGATAATATTTTTTATTCCGATGCAAGGGTTTGTTATGTTAAAGTACCATTGGAAAAAAAAGGCGCAGAGACAGAAGTACAGGTGAGTAAAACGATCAATGACCCCAGGTATTTTACCACAATATATTTTCCTGAAGCGCACAAGATCGAACACAAACAAATAGTAATAGATATTCCCGCATGGATGCACGTTGATATAAAAGAAATGAATTTTGAAGGTTACAGCATAGAGAAGCAGGTAGAAAAGAAAGAGAACCTTACCACATATATATACAATATCCGGCAAATGGCTGCAAGAAAAAACGAACCCAACAGCCCCGGGCCATCCTACATTTATCCTCACCTTTTAATGCTTTGCCGTTCTGCTGAAACAAAGGCAGGCAAGATCACTTATTTTAATACTGTTGCCGATCAATATGCATGGTACAGGCAACTGGTAAAACAAATTGGCAATGATCCCGTCAGCATAAAACAAAAAGCTTCGGAGATCACGAACAATCTTAAAAATGATACCGCAAAAATCAAGGCCATTTATAAATATGTCCAGGACAATATAAGGTACATCGCTTTTGAAGACGGGATGGCCGGGTTCAAGCCGGAAAAAGCGCAGGATGTGCTCAGTAAAAAATATGGAGATTGCAAGGGGATGGCTAATCTCACCAAGGAGCTGCTGCAGGGCGCCGGTTTCGACGCACGCTTATGCTGGATTGGCACCAATCACATAGCCTACGATTATTCAACACCCTCCCTTTCTGTAGATAACCACATGATATGTGCGGTCAAATATAAAGGGCGGTTCTATTTCCTGGATGCAACAGAAACTTATATTGGCTTTGATAAATATGCAGAACGGATCCAAGGCAGGCAGGTTTTAATAGAGGATGGTGATAAATTTATCCTGGAAAAGATCCCTACGCTAACGCCATCTCAAAATATAAGCAGTGAAAAAAGGTTGTTAACTATAGATGGGAATGATCTTGCAGGCCCGGTATTTTACAGGTTATCAGGAGAGAGCAAGGAATCTCTGCTATTTAAGATACATGGGCTCAAAAAAGATAAATTATCCACAGCGCTTCAGTCATACCTGTCAGACAATAACTCTAAATATACGATAACCCAGTTGCAGACCTCAGATCTTAATGACCGCAACAATGAACTAAACATTGACTATAAGCTTAATTATAAAGATGCCGTTTCAGGATTCGGAGATGAGCTGTATGTGGATATGGACTTCAGGAAAGAAATGGAAGACGCAGCGATCAACACGGATAAACGCACACAGGATGTGGTATTTCCTTATAAGCAACATCTTATATCCGAAACTGAACTTACCATTCCCCCCGGGTATAAGGTTAATGAACTACCGGTAGGGTTAAATATAGACAACCCGGAATATAGCTTCAGCATTAATTATAAAACTTCGGCTGAAAAACTGGTATACCGAAAAGAGATTATCATAAAACATACACTGTTGAAAAAAACTGATTTCAATAAATGGAACAGTAATATACAGCAGCTTAGAAAGTGTTATAACGAGCAGGTTACCCTGACAAAAAAATAAACCTCTGTAATATTAATTTTTTGAAACAATGAACAAATACCTTATTACCCTGATCAGCGCTATCCTTGCAATGAGCAGTGTTGCCTTTTCGCAGGATGATGCAGCCTACAAAAAGAAAGTAGAAGAAGTGCGAAAAGAAATATGGAGTTGGGACATTCCTGCATTCAGTAAGCATACCATACCATCAAAGTATGACAATGAGCCCGGCGTGATACTGGCAAGGCACCAGGAGATCAAAGCATTAAGCAAAAGCAAGTTTAAATTCCTCGTTATTACTGCTGTTAAATACAAGGAAACATATTTCACAAATACCTTTAGAGAGCAGGTGAAAATAAATGACAAGGCAACCCTGGATGAATATTCCGAGATCAGTTATCAGAAGTATAAAAGGCTGGCTAAGTTTTTCTCTGCCAAACAACCCGGGAGGGTCACTATACTTGGCGTCCGGATCATTAAACCCGACGGCAGCATCCAGGAAGTAAATACAGACGAGGAAGTAGTGATCAAAAAGGATAAAGATGAACAGCGAAGCAAAATAGCTATATCAGGACTGGAAGTAGGTGATATAATTGATTACTTTTTTTACCAGCAGGAGGAAGAAGATGTGAACTATAGAACTGAACCTTATTCTTTTATATTCGGCGACGACAAGCCCATCCTTTTTTCTTCCATCCATTGTGAAATAAGCACTACATGTGCCGTAGAGTACAGGGCAATGAACGGAGCCCCGGAATTTAAAGTCAAAAAGGATGCTGACGGCAGCAATATCTTAGACGCACAAATGGAAGACATTGCCAAAGCTCCTGTTGATCTGTGGATGTCTCCTTTCCGGCAGCTTCCTATTTTACGCATGAATATCCGCATTGGCGGCCCGAGAAGAATAAAGAGAACCGCGGGTGAAGTATACCGCAACCAGCCTTATCAGCAGATCATTGAGGATGTTAAGGTAGATATGAAAGAAGACTTTACTTATACTAACATGGGGCTGGTAGCCGAAGGGATATCAGCAGAGATCAGGGCTATGATCAAACGCATGAGAAAAGTGGATGAGCTTCCCCGCGACAGCTTTCCTTATTATATCTATTATGCTTTCAGGTATTTAATATTTTATAAAGTAAGTCCTTCGGATAAAATATCCGTAGGCGTGGAAAGGAATTTGCAGGTGGCCAACCAAAAGAAATTCTTACTGCTGCTTAGCCTTACACTTGACAAATTAGGCATCGAAAACGAAATCATCCTCGCTACTTCGATATATGGTCCGGATGCAAAGCAGGTAATGCTTGTAGATGACTTTGACTATATACTTAAAACCACCGAAGGCACTCCAATATATATGTGCGCCGAAGGGCCTTTCACCAACTGCAATTATATCCCCGGGGACCTCGAAGGGCAAGAGGATCCCACACTCCCATTAAAAGGCTTTAATAAAACATTTTTAAGGCTTGACGACGGAGCTATGGAAAATATTCCAAGATCTCCGGCGAAAAAGAATATGCAGGTTGAAACCCTGAAAATATCGCTGGCGGAAAATATGGAACACCTGAAAATTGGCCGGCAAACCATATTAAAAGGTCAGATGCGGCAAAATGAACAAAAAAGACTGCTCCTGTTTGAGGAGTATTATGAGGAAGAAAGGAAGGCTCTGGCTATTAAGGAATCTTTTATGGAAGAATTTGCCGACAGCAAAAAAAACAGGTCACTTACAGATGAATATACAGCCGCTTTTGCCAAAGCCAGGAAAGAGCAGAAAGAACAATTTACCAATGAGATCACAGAACAATTTGAACAGGCGCCAAAAGATGTTACTCTTTCACGTATTGATAATATGGGACTGCGCCATACAAAGCCAGACTTTATATACACCACTCAGTTCACGATGGACGGCTGGATAAAGAGAGGCGGTAACAATTATATCATTGACATAGGAAAACTTATTGGCGGACAATTACAGCTCAAACCAACACAATCAGAAAGGAATGTAGATATATATATGCCTTTTGCCAGAACGCTTGAGTATAACATATTGCTTGAAATTCCACAAGGTTATAAAGCGAAAGGCGTTGATAAGCTTGCAATGAACGTAAATAACCCAAGCGGTATGTTTATCGCAAAGGCAAAAATTGAAGGAAATAATATTTACCTGAAAATAACAAAAGTGTATTCAAATGCCCTGGAAAAGGCAACGCAGTGGACACAGCTTACCGATATCATTAATGCAGCTACAGATTTTCAGTCGAAAAAAATATTGCTGAGAAAACAGTAAGGCTCAATGCGCTTCCAGCCAGTTCTCGCCCTCTCCTACTTCGGCAACCACCGGCACGCCATTGGGTAAGGACATCGCGGTCTGCATGCATTCAATGATCAATGCCTTAAGATCAGAGGATTCTTCCTTAACGGCATCAAAGATCAATTCATCATGCACCTGCAGTACCATTTTGCTTCTCATATTTTTTCTCTGCATGGCAGCATGTATTTTCTGCATGGCCAGCTTTATCATATCTGCCGCAGTACCCTGTATCGGGGAGTTGATGGCGTTGCGCTCCGCATACCCGCGCACTGTAAAATTGGATGAATTGATATCGCGGAGCCAGCGCTTTCGTCCCATCAGCGTTTGCACATAACCATGCTCACGGGCGAAATTGATAGTGGTATCCATATATTTATTGATCGCCGCAAATTCTTTTTTATAATTATCAATGATCTCTTTGGCTTCCGTCCGGGTGATACCAAGATTATCCGCAAGCCCAAAAGCGCCCTGCCCGTAGATAATACCGAAGTTTACACTTTTGGCCTTATACCGTTGTTCTTTGGTTACTGCTATTTCGTCTATATTATACACTTTAGCCGCGGTTGCTGCATGAATATCTTTATTGCTTCTGAACGCCTCACACATGGCAGGGTCGCCACTGATGGCAGCTACAATACGCAGCTCTATCTGCGAATAGTCAGCAGATAATAGTACATAACCGGCATCGCGGGGGATAAAGGCTTTCCTGATCTCTCTTCCCCGGGCGGAACGTACCGGTATATTCTGAAGATTAGGGTTATTGCTGGCCAGCCTTCCCGTTACCGCCACAGCCTGGGCATAGGTAGTATGTACCCTTCCCGTTTTTTTATTTACCATCAACGGCAGCGCATCAACGTAAGTAGATTTCAGCTTGGTTAGCTCGCGGTAAGCAAGAATGTCTTCCACGATCTTATTCTGATGGGATAATTTGAGCAATACATCTTCACCGGTAGCGTATTGCCCCGACTTGGTTTTTTTTGCTTTAGGATCCAGTTGCAGCTTTTCAAAAAGTACTTCTCCCAACTGTTTGGGAGAGGACAGGTTGAAGCGCACGCCTGCCTGCTTATATACACTTTCTTCCGCAAGCTTTGCTTCATTTTCAAGCGTTTTAGAATATTCATTCAAAAATGCAGCATCTATTCTGACCCCTTCATACTCCATATCTGCCAACACCTTCACCAGGGGATTTTCTACTTCGTAAAACACCTTCTCTACGTCCTTCGCTTTCAGCTCAGGCAAAAGCGCCTGCTGCAGTTGCAGTGTAATATCTGCATCTTCGGCGGCATAGTCAGTTATCTTTTCCAGTTCCACATCCCGCATGTTTCCCTGCTGCTTTCCTTTTTTCCCGATCAGCTCTTCTATATGCACAGGCTCGTATCCCAGGTACTGCATGCTCAGCATATCCATTCCCCTTTTGCCGTCCGGCTCTATCACATAATGCGCCAGCATGGTATCAAACCATTTGCCTGCAATTTCTACCCCATACCATTTCAATACGAGCATGTCAAATTTTACATTCTGACCGATCCATATAATATCGGGATTGCTGAAAACGGGGATAAACTTTTTGAGTATATCGAGTGTTTTGTTCCTCTCCGGCGGGCATGGTACATAGTAAGCTTCGCCGACCTGCCAGGAGAAGCTCATCCCTACAAGCTCGCTGTTATTCGCATCAAGGCCGGTGGTTTCCGTATCAAAGCAGATTTCTTTCCGGGCTGCCAGTTTCTCAACAAGGTTGATCAGGTCTTTTTCCTCAACGGCGGCTTTATAGTCGTGGGGAGTATTATGAATTGTCTTTAGCGCCGGTGATAAAATGTCCGGCTGGGTTACCGCCGCAGTTTCCTTTTTCTGTTCTTTTGAAGCATCCGCAACCGGTGTATCGCCAAAAAGATCAGTCTGCACTACGGTAGCCGACGATTTTTCAGCAGCCGCCCGCGAAGCCACTACGATCGTTTCTCCCAGCAGCCGCTGTGCTATGGTCCTGAATTCCAGCCCGGTAAATACTTCTTTCAGCAATTCCTTATTCCAGTCTTTCAGCCTGAAGTCTTCTTCATGAAATTCAACCGGTACCGTAGTGATAATGGTAGCAAGCCTTTTGCTCAGTATAGCATCATCTTTTCCTTTCCTGATCTTCTCGCCCAGCGCACCTTTTATATTATCCGCATCTTCAAGAACCTTCTCAAGGGTATCATACTGTGCAAGCAGTTTCGCCGCAGTTTTTTCTCCAATGCCGGCAATACCGGGAATATTATCAACAGCATCACCCATTAGTCCCAAAACATCTATTACCTGATCCACACTTTTAATATTCCATTTGGCGCATACTTCTTCAGGCCCCATTATCTCCACATCACCACCCTGATAGCCCGGCTTGTAGATCTTTATTTTATCGGTTACCAGCTGGCCATAATCTTTATCGGGCGTAACCATATATACATCGTAGCCTGCTTCCGCCGCTTTTTTGCTCAATGTGCCTATCACATCATCGGCCTCGTATCCGTCAGATTCTATCACGGGGATATTAAACCCCTGTATGATCCTTTTTATATCGGGAATAGCACTGATCAGGTCTTCCGGCGCTTCCTGGCGATTGGCTTTGTAATCAGCAAAATCCGTATGTCTTTCCGTAGGGGCAAGCGTATCAAAGCACACTGCCATATGCGATGGCTTTTGGTTGTTGATAAGCTCTACCAGTGTATTGGTAAACCCAAACTGTGCATTGGTATTATACCCTTTGGAAGTAATACGCGGATTGCGAATAAGGGCATAATAAGCGCGAAAAATAAGCGCCATAGCATCCAGCAAAAAAAGCCTTTTATCCATAGCTGCTAAGGTAGGTATTTGGATGGGAAAATAAAGGGGCGAAGCGTATCAGCATGTTTCACGCAACGAACGCAAGAGGACGGTGATCACTGCACCGCCGCGGACGCCGCGAGAAATACAGCGAAGGCAGTTTCACTGCAAAAACCACTGCCTCGTCGTTCAAAACCGGGAGCCTATAAAATGCGGTAGCATCTTTCGCCAGGTAGGCCAGTCATGTGGAATATCTTGTCCCCATATATCCAGCTCATGCCAGATACCCTTATTCCATAACACTTCTGAAAACCTTCTGTTAGCCTGTGGATCTTCATAAGCGCCGCTGCCGGTGGCAATAATTATTTTGCCGTTGCGGATACGGCTTAAATACCAGTCGTCCGTAAGATTGGGAATATAGTGTATAGGCGAATTATAATATACCTGCTCATCATAATATCCCCTGGTATATTCCGTGAGGTCATATACACCGCTCATGGCAATAGTGCCGTTAAAAAGATCAGGACGCTTTAAAAATAAATTCATGGAGTGCAGCGCACCGAATGAAGCGCCGCTGACAATAACAGGCGTTTCCCAGGAAGTATTATTCTTTATAAAAGGAATGACTTCATTAAATACATATTCATTGAACTGGTTGTGACGGATTGCTTTGTGTGCTCCTTCCATGCTATAGTTCATCCAGCTTTCCGTGTTGATGCTGTTGATGGAAAATACTTTTATTTTCCCATTATTAATAAATTGTGCAATGGCATCTATTAACTGAAAACGTTCATACTCCAGGTAATCTGCAGCAGCGGTAGGCACCAGCAGGAGCGCAAAACCATAGTGCCCGTAAGTGGCTATCGGCATTTCCTTTCCCACCGCCGGGCTGTGCCATGAAGTGAGTTGTCTTTGCATGCTGCAGATGTTTATAATAATTTTATTTCACGCTAATATTCACGCAAAGGGACAAAGTAAGCAAGGTCGCAAAGCTATATTTCCGCATTGCTCCTCATTTTCAAATTGTCACTCCAGCACGCCTTCTTTTATCTCCTCCCACAGATCCCTGTAGCACTGGGCGGCATAACCCGACCTGGCAAACGATTCCAGCGGAGCTTTATGAATGCCCATTTTCTCCACATCCGAAAGATAGGGTATATAATTCTGGAAAAATCTTTTGTCTTTATATAATGTTTCCATGATCTCATTATGCATATTCTTCCTCAGATCAGCCATGGTAAAAAAGCACATCATCTTAGACAGATCAAGATCTTTTTCCTTAAAATAATCTTTCACCATATGGTAGGTGCGTATAGACAGGGTTGTGGGTATAACGGGCATCAATACAATATCAGCAGCGTTAAAAATATTTTCCGCCAGCGCCGAAACACCGGGAGGGCAATCCAGGAAAACAAAATCATAGCTTTTCTGCAGCGGCTGAAGAATAGTTTTAAGCCTTTTTTTAGAAGCCTTCATTTCTTCCATCATGATATCAAAGCTCCTGGCAGAAACGTCGGCAGGCACAATATCAAGGTTTTCATAATCGGTTTCCATAATAGCGTCTTCAAGGTCCCCGCCCTTTTCAACCAGTTGCTTTATACTGACTTTTTGTTTGGGCTTTGCCTGGTAATAAAAGCTTGCTGATCCCTGGGGATCAATATCCCATAACAATGTTTTATAACCATCCCGGGCAGCCAGGTAGGCAAAATTTACACAGGAGGCCGTTTTACCAACACCTCCTTTTAAATTGTATAGCGCGATCGTAACCATACAATGAATATATAATTTTTTTGCTATTTTATTTTTTCATTGTCTCCAGCTTCTTTTGCATGGCAAACATCTCGTCCCTCAATCTTGCCGCTTCCATAAAGTCAAGGTCACGGGCTGACTTTTCCATATCCTTTTTAATTTTAGCAATGGCTTTCTCCATTTTAGGTACAGTCTGGTAGTCTTCCTGGTCTTCAGCGGCAACGGTCACCAGCTCGTCATCCGGGGCAAGCGCATAAGGCTTTTTTACATCATACCCCTTAATGTCAAGCACAGAGGTCTGGGCAAAAACCTGTTCTTTTGATTTCTTTACGGTTGTGGGTATGATATTATGTTCAGTATTATAAGCAACCTGCTTTTCTCTCCGGCGCTGGGTTTCATCAATCGTCCGCTGCATGCTTTCCGTCATCTTGTCTGCATAAAATATTACCAGCCCGTTCACATTTCTTGCTGCGCGGCCTGCCGTTTGCGTAAGGGATCTTTCATTCCGGAGAAACCCTTCCTTATCCGCATCTAATATAGCTACAAGCGATACTTCCGGCAGATCCAGCCCTTCCCTGAGCAGGTTCACACCTACCAGCACGTCAATCTCGCCCAGCCGCAACTGGCGGAGTATCTCCACGCGGTCGAGCGTATCTACTTCACTGTGGATATACTTTGATTTGATATTGATACGATGCAGGTATTTATCCATTTCTTCGGCCATGCGTTTGGTCAGGGTAGTTACCAGCACACGGTCTCCCTGTGTTATCCGTTTGTCAATCTCATCCAGCAGATCATCTATCTGGTTAACGCTGGGCCGTATCTCAATAGGCGGATCGAGCAATCCTGTGGGGCGCACGATCTGCTCCACTACCACACCGCCTGTTTTTTCCAGCTCGTATTCACCGGGAGTAGCCGAAACATAAATCGTCTGGTTGAGCATGGATTCAAATTCATGAAAATTCAGGGGCCGGTTGTCCAGCGCCGAAGGAAGCCTGAAGCCATAATCCACCAATACAAGCTTCCTGCTCCTGTCCCCCCCATACATACCGCTGACCTGCGGTATGGTCTGATGGCTTTCATCAATTACGCAAAGAAAGTCTTTGGGAAAATAATCCAGCAGGCAGAAGGGCCTTGTGCCGGGCGCACGGCGGTCAAAGAAGCGGGAATAGTTTTCCACGCCGTTGCAATAACCCAGCTCACGGATCATTTCCACATCGTAATTCACTCTTTCGCTGAGGCGCTGCGCCTCAATATATTTTCCCGTGCTTTTAAAATACTCTACCTGTCCTGCCATTTCATCCTGTATCTCGACCAGTACCTGCTGCAGCATGTCTTTAGGAGCGAGATAAAGATTGGCAGGAAATATGGCCGCGTTCTCCACTGCCGCTATACGCTTGCCGCTATTGATCTCAAGCGTTTCTATCGCTTCTATTTCATCACCGAAGAAACTGATACGATATCCAAAGTCCATATAGGGCAGGTTTATATCCACCGTATCCCCTTTGACCCTGAAAGTGCCACGGGTAAAGTCTCCCTGCGTGCGGGTATATAAGGAATTCACCAGCGCATGCAGGAATCCCTGCCTGCTGATCACCTGCCCCTGGTGGATGCGCACGATACCGTTTTCAAATTCTGCGGGGTTACCAATGCCGTAAATGCAGCTCACCGATGCTACCACAATGATATCTCTTCTCCCGCTCAGCAATTGCGCCGTAGCCTGCAACCGCAGCTTATCCAGCTCTTCGTTGATAGAAAGATCTTTTTCAATATAGGTATCGCTGACAGGCATATAAGCTTCAGGCTGGTAATAGTCGTAGTAAGAAACAAAATAACCTACAGCATTCTCTGGAAAAAATTGTTTGAATTCCCCGTAAAGCTGCGCCACCAGCGTCTTGTTGTGCGTAAGCACCAGCGTGGGACGCTGCACATTCTGAATGACATTGGCTATAGTAAAGGTTTTTCCGGATCCCGTAACACCTAACAGTGTCTGGTCTCTTTCTCCCTGCAATATTCCTTCCGTAAGCTGCCTGATGGCTTCAGGCTGATCGCCGGAAGGCTTATATGATGACTGTAATTTGAAAGGCATAACCTGATAAAAAATAAGATCATAAAATTAAGGCAATTAGGGGTGAATGGTGAAAAGTGAATGGTGAAAAAAACATCAATCCGCTCCGGCAAAAGCTGCTCACGGATATGCAGATGAACGGAGCGTCGCCACTATCGCCCGATAGCAGCACTGCGGCCGGTAACCCAAAAAAAATCTGATCATACTGTAAAATATCTTCCTGTCGAAAGCTTTGTCAGAAATCGGAATAAGGAGTGGCCTTCATCAATATGGGCTCTGCTTTGGATACATTGTGCTGGTATTCGGGTTTGGCCGACAGGGTTTTCCATTCGGCATCACCTCGAAAAGTATTCCAGTGCGCTTCCCTTGACGCCATATCATCGAAGCTCGTCATATACATTAGGTTGGGCATGCGGCTGCCGCTGATCACGCTACCATAAAAAACCGCATTGAACCCAAGCCGTTTGAAGAGGGGTATCTCGCCTCCTTCGTTGAACATCTGCACCTTGTTGCGAAAAAGATTGTCTGTAGGGCTTTCATAGCTCCTGAGCTCGTATACATGTTCTTCCTTTGCTGTTTTCAGTTGCGGCAGGTTCATTTGCGGCGCCAGCGGAAAGGCTTCAATGAGAATGTTCTCCATCCGTACAAAAGGCGGATCGTTGTAGGGAGCATTGAGAAAGGCTTTGCCCGCGGTAGTAAATGTATTATTGCCGAGCAAGGCAGTTGGCCGCTCCACGATCTCCTGCAGCGATTTTCCACGCACAAATACATATATTCTTTTATCAGCGGCAGTATCGTTGGACAGAGGTTTAAATACACCTATATGTTGTATACCGGAGGCATGCAGCGCCGGAAGGTAAGCCTGCTGCAAAAAATTATCAATTGCCGTTTCCTGAGCGGCGCTGGCGAAGTGATATACTTTTATTTCGTAAAATTCACGAGGTGGTTTTTTCTCATTGGCCCTGCCTGCGGCAAATAATACCGGGAGCGCAATGAACGCAGGCAACAGCTTTTTGAATATAACAGTCATGGCAAAACGAATTTTGATAAAGCTAATTCTTTTTTATGGAATGCGATCAGGCCTTTGGGCAACAATAGTGTAGCCCAATTGCCCCTTAGTGTGCCCGCAGTTAGTGGTATGAGTGAATCATTTTCCTTTTATATCCGACAAAGGAATTTCCTGGAAAACAATGCCTTCATAGGGATTCTCTATTCCGCCTTCATAAAAACAAGCGAGATTACCATTGGGAAGTACAACCAGATTGGAGTACGCAGACGGACCTTCATGTAATACCTTGCTGTACTTCCAGGTTTTACCGTTATCAAAGCTTAGTCTAACAGTCATGTTCACCCGCTTTTCCCTATTTGCAGGGTTTGAAAAAGCCAATACCTTTTTACCTGCTTGTTTATAGCTTAACAGGCTTCCCTGGCATACGGGCTCGATCAACGCCGGATCACCTTTCAAATCCGACCAGGAATGTCCTCCGTCTTTACTAATGGAAACCTGCCTTAAACGGGTATTATTATAGTTACGCATATTGAGCATAAGGTTTCCACCGGATAATTCGGCCACAGTACATTCATTTACCTGGTCTTGTGGTGTACTGTTGCCCGGTTTCCAGGTCTCCCCGCCGTCATCTGAATAAATAGCGTGAGAATAGTATTTTTTTGATGCTGCCTCAATATGATCGCAGGGAATTACGAGACGTCCTTTATATTTCCCCCTCTGTATCTGTATGCCATTTACAGGGCCGGTGGCATACCATGTCCAATCATCTTTTTTCGTATCTTTTGTTATATCTCTTGCTGCCGACCAGGTTTTGCCGTCATCAGTTGATTTGAGAACAAACACCCGGCGTGTATCCTTACTTTGTAATGCAATTATATCTTTTTCGTGATCTGTTCCGAGGTTCCAGGTAGAAAGCAGAATAATCTTTCCTGTATTTCTGTCTACTACAGGAGCAGGGTTTCCACAGGTGTTCTCTGCATCATTCCAAACTACTTCAACCGCTCCCCATGTTTTCCCCCCGTCTGCAGACCGCTTTAATACCAGGTCAATATCTCCTGTATCACTGCAGCCGTTTTTCCTGGCTTCGGCAAAAGCCAGCAGGGTTCCATTGTTCGTTACTACTATTGCAGGTATCCTGAAGCACTTATAGTCACTTTCACCTGGTTTGAACAAATGATTTAATTCCTGGGATTTAAGCATTTGCGCTGACAGAATCATGAAACAGCATAATAATTTTTGAGAGACGGCCTTACAATTATACATCGCAGTAATTTTTATAATTACAATTTATTGGTCATAAATCTTTTTCAAAGCTCTTACTTCATCAAAAATGCCGAACCTTTTAGCATGCGGTACAACCGTGGCTTTCTATTATATACTTCAACATCATCGGCATCAGCATATCTCAAAAACAATATAATATTTGCAACTGTTTCAATGTTGACGGATCATCCCCATCTTCATAATGATACACCGCAATACGCTGAGCAATCAATGCTCTCTTTTTCTCACTACCAGGAACCAGTCATTATCCAGCGGGAGATAGCCGTAATCGTAACAATAGAAATACTGCCTGCCGGTTCTGGTGGTATAGATATGCGTATGATACCTGAACCGGAACCCCAGTTGCAACAGCTTCTCCCCGGTAGTTTTTACTACATCTTCGTGGGATGGTAAAAGAGATTCCAGGGCCTTCCTGTTTTTAAGAAGGGCAGTGTTGATATTCCTGATAGCGCCGCTGTAATTGTCTTTTGATTTTTGCTGGTTATTGTAGTTGTTCCGGCAATAATCATTGCAAAATTTCTTATCGGCTCTGCCTTTTAAGACACTGCCACAGGCAAGGCAGTTCCTTTTGGGGGTGTTTTCTGTTAGCATGGTAAATATTTATACAACTAATATACAATACTTTATCCGTGTACAAACGATTATACACGTTTATCTTCGGGAGTAAGCAGTTAAGTACCGGCTATTATTACTGAGCGCGCTCATCTTTGTGTTGTCAGCCGGCATTGACGTCACCGGCGGATTGAAATAACAATCATTACAACCGCCCCGCTATATGCGGTGCACAAAATCTAAGATTATGAACGCACTTAAAAACAGGGTTCAGCTTATCGGCAATCTCGGTAATGCACCTGAAGTAAAAACATTTGAAAGCGGTAAAAAAGTAGCCAATTTTCGCATCGCTACCTCTGAAATATACCGCAACGCGAAAGGAGAAAGGGTAAAGGAAACGCAATGGCATAATGTGGTAATGTGGGGGAAACTGGCGGAAATAGCCGAAAAACACCTTGCAGTCGGGAAAGAAGTGGCCGTGGAAGGCAAGCTGGTAAACCGCCAGTATACAGATAAGGAAGGCAACAAAAAGTACTTTACCGAGATCCAGGTGAATGAAATGCTGATGCTGGGGACGAATGCAGCAGAGGCATAGGAGCTATCAGCTTCCGGCTTTCAGCAACAGGTGAAAACCTGCTGCTGATTAGCCCGCGTTGCAGGCAGTATGGATCAGTGTGTGTAAGTTCATTTTGGTGAATCTCATCGCTGATCCATATCTTTTTATTCCATTAACAGAGAGTATTATATGTCAAACGTGAAATGTGAGACATGAAAGCGCGCCTGCTAAACATGGGATATACCCATTAGATTTCTTTGTGGTCTTTGCCAGCCCGATCTGAAGATCATTCAGGCGGGCGAAAA
>Ga0066255_1001956_pt1 | contig 14669 bp, 12 predicted proteins | sample ThiBiot_750_biof_FD_71148 | JGI IMG/M metagenome (GOLD analysis project Ga0066255, IMG submission 71148) | Wastewater bioreactor microbial communities from Cape Town, South Africa - Thiocy_expt_750_biof (version 2) | ecosystem: Engineered > Bioreactor > Thiocyanate-remediating >... | reverse complement strand
TCAGCCCGACGGCTACACCATCGGCCTGCAGACGGTGTCGCTGGCCATCAACCCGGCGCTCACTGCCAAGATGCCATATGACACCCTGAAGGACCTGGCGCCCATCGGCATGGTGGCCAGCTCGCAGCATGTGCTGGTGGTCAACAACGCGGTGCCGGCCAAGAACCTCAAGGAGCTGCTCGCACTGCTCAAGGCCAAGCCAGGGCAATACTCCTACGGCTCGGCGGGCCCGGGCAGCACCTTCCACATGTCGGCCGAGCTGTTCAAGGCCGTGGCGGGAACACCCATCGTGCACATCCCCTACCGTGGCGGCGGCCCGGCCATGATCGACACCATGTCGGGCCAGGTGGCCATGAGCTTCCCGGTGCTGTCGGCCGTGCAGCCGCACGTGCAGGCCGGCAAGCTGCGGGCCCTGGGCGTTACCGGCACGAAGCGCTCGGCGCTCATGCCCGATGTGCCCACCATTGCCGAGGCAGGCCTGCCGGGCTACGCCTTCGAAACCTGGTTCATCGTGTTCGCGCCGGCTGGCACGCCCCGGCCCATCATCGACAAGCTCAATGCCACGCTGAACCAGGCACTGGGCACCCCCGCGCTCAAGGAGCGCATGGCCAAGGACGGGTTCGACCCCATCCCCTCCACCCCCGAGCAGGCCCGTACACGGCTGGAGCAGGAAATGCCCAAGTGGGCCAAACTGATCAAAGAGCGCGGCATCACTGCAGAGTGAGCGGGTTCGCCTTCCACATCGCCCCACGGCCATGACCACCTCGCCCATGACCACTTCACTTTTTCCCGGCTTCACCCCTCATCGCGTGCCCACGCCCGACGGCCATCACATTCACACGCTGGTCGGCGGCACAGGCACTGCCCTGTTGCTGCTGCATGGGCACCCTCAGACCTCGGCCATCTGGCACAAGGTGGCGCCCGTGCTGGCGCAGCACTTCACGCTGGTGCTGGCGGATTTGCGGGGGTACGGCGATTCAGCGAAGCCCGTGGGCGATGTGGAACATGCGCTCTACAGCAAGCGCACCATGGCCGCCGACATGCTGGCCGTGATGCAGCACCTGGGCCATACGCGCTTCACCGTGCTGGCCCATGACCGCGGCGCCCGCGTGGCCCACCGCCTGGCGGCCGACCACCCGGCGGCGGTGCAGCGCATGGTGCTGCTGGACATCGCGCCCACCCTGGCCATGTACGAGCAGACCAGCAACGCCTTCGCCCGCGCCTACTGGCACTGGTTCTTCCTGATCCAGCCCGCGCCGCTGCCCGAGCGCCTGATCGATGCCGACCCCGCTGCCTACGTGCGTGACGTGATGGGCCGGCGCAGCGCCGGCTTGGCTCCATTCGACCCGCGTGCCCTGGCCGAGTACGTGCGCTGCCTGGCCCTGCCGGGCACGGCCCACGGCATCTGCGAGGACTACCGCGCCGCCGCTGGTATTGACCTGGTGCACGACCTGGCCGACCGCGATGCGGGTCGCCAACTCGCCATGCCTCTGCTGGCCCTGTGGGGTGAGCAGGGTGTGGTGCATCAGTGCTTTGAGCCGCTCAAGGAGTGGCAGCGCGTGGCGACTGACGTGCGCGGCCATGCGCTGCCCTGCGGCCATTACATCGCCGAAGAAGCGCCCGACGCGCTGCTGGAATCTGCCCTGCCTTTCCTGCTGGCGGGCCAATAGCCCATTCCCCTCTCACCCATCACGATGACCATGACCACACCCGCAACGCTCTACCAGAAGCTGGTGGCATCGCACACCGTGGCCGTTCTGGACGAACAGAACGTGCTGCTCTTTTGCGACCTGCACCTGATGAACGAATACACCAGCCCCCAGGCCTTCGCCGGCCTGCACGAGGCCAGGCGCGGCGTGCCCGTGCCGGGGCAGAACGTGGCGGTGGTGAGCCACATCATCCCCACGCACCCGGTGCGCAACCGGGTCATTCAAGACCCACCTTCGGCGCTGCAGGCCAGCAACCTCAAGGCCAGTTGCGACCGCCACGGCATCCCGCTGTTCGACACCAACGATCCGCTGCAGGGCATCGAGCACGTGATCGCGCCTGAGCACGGCATGGTGCGCCCGGGCATGGTCATCATCTGCGGCGACAGCCACACCACCACCTACGGGGCGCTGGGGGCGCTGGGCTTCGGCATCGGCACGTCCGAGGTGGAACATGTTCTGGCCACGCAGACCCTGGTCTACCGCCGTGCCCTGGATATGCGCATCCGCGTCGACGGTGTGTTGCCCCTGGGCACCACGGCCAAGGAACTGATCCTGATGATCATCAGCCGCATCGGCGCGCAGGGCGCGCGCGGCTATGTGGTCGAGTTCTGCGGCAGTGCCATCACCGCGCTGTCGGTAGAGGCGCGCTTCACGCTTTGCAACATGGCGGTGGAAGCGGGCGCGCGCGGCGCACTGATTGCGCCCGACGCCACCGCCATCGACTACGTGCTGGCCAAGGCCCCCGACATCGCAGGAGACGTACGCGCGCAGGTCCTGGCCCACTGGGCCACGCTGCGCAGCGACGAAGGCGCCGTGTTTGACGCGGAGCATGTGTTCGATGCGGCCCAGGTGGCCCCCTTCGTCACCTGGGGCACCAGCCCCGACCAGGCCATGGCCGTCCACGCCGCCGTGCCGCGGCCTGAGGACATCACCGACGCCGTGCAGCGCAGCAGCGCCGAGCAGGCCCTGCGCTACACGGCCCTGTCCGCCGGCCAGCCGCTGGCGGGCGTGCCGGTGCAGCACGTGTTCATCGGCTCGTGCACCAACGCCCGCATTGAAGACCTTCGCGAGGTGGACCGCGTCGTCGGCAGCCACCGCGTGGCCCCGGGCGTGCGCGCGATGGTCGTGCCCGGCTCGGGCGCGGTGAAGGCCCAGGCCGAGGCCGAAGGCATCGCCGCGCGACTTGTGGCCGCGGGCTTCGAATGGCGCCAGCCCGGCTGTTCCATGTGCCTGGCCATGAACGACGATGTGCTGGCCCCGGGCCAGCGCTGCGCATCCACCACCAACCGCAATTTCGAAGGCCGCCAGGGCAGGGGGGCGGTCACGCACCTGATGAGCCCGGCCATGGCAGCCGCCGCGGCCGTCACGGGTTGCATCACTGACGTCAGAACCCTGGAGGGGACCGCATGAGTGCCGACCACAACACCACCGTGCGGGGCCGCGCTGTCCTGCTCGACATCGCCAACCTGGACACCGACCAGATCATGCCCAAGCAGTTCCTGCGCGGCATCGACAAGTCGGGCCTGGCGCCGGGCCTGCTGTACGACCTGCGCTTTGACGGCGCCGGACAGCCGCGCGAAGACTTCGTGCTCAACCAGCCAGCTTTTGCCGGCACCGATGTGCTGCTGGCTGGCAGCAACTATGGCTGCGGCTCCAGCCGCGAGCATGCGGTGTGGGGCATGCAGCAGTACGGCTTCAAGGCGGTGGTGGCGTCGAGCTTTGGTGAGATCTTCTACTCCAACGCCATGAACAACCGCCTGTTGCTGGCGATGGTGAGCGAGGACGATGCCCAGGCCTTCATGCGCGAGGCCCGTGCCCACCAAGGGACGATGGCGATAGAGATCGATGTGGAGCAGCGCCAGGTGCGCACGGCAGGGCACAGCGCGCCCTTCACCATCTCCGAGCGCCACCGGCGCATGTTCATCGACGGCCTGGATGTGATTGGTGCCTCGTTGACCTACCGGGACGAGATCACGGCATTTGCCCAGCGCCACTGGGCCGCCCAGCCGTGGGTGAAGGATGTCGCGCGGCGCACGCGCGATCGGCTCAGCGCCGCATCCGCGTAGCCTTGACCGGTCGGCGCCTTGGCGCTGTGGGGGCGCCTACTTGGCGGCAGCCTTGGCCGCCTGCGCCGCCTTCTGCGTCTTGTTGTACACCTCCATCACCGTCGCAAAGTCGCGCTCAAAGTTGATGGGCAAAAAGGTGTCGTTTCCTGGCAGCAGCTGCCGCAGCTTGGGCGAAAAGCTGTAGCTGAAGGAGCACTTCTTCACACGCGCCTGCAGATCGGGCGAGACATCCTTGCCCATTGTCCAGGTCTCGGTCATGAAGGGTGGGCTCTCCCACAGCGTACGGATGCTGGAGCCTTTCACGTCGCCCTTCACCACCATGCGCTGGTACAGGTCGCTGGCCACGGCCGCCGCCGGGTAAAAGCCATGCATCACGCCCGTGACCGAGCGCTCATGGCCGTTGGAGAACACCACTTCGTAGTTCTGATCTGGCACCAGCCCGATGGCGGGGAAGAGTGCGCGCGGCGCCAGGTTGCCCGAGTTGGACGTGGGTGTGGTGTGCGCAATCTTCTTGCCCACCAGGTCCTGCGGCTTGGTGAAAGGGCTGTCCACGCGTGCGATGAGGATCAGCTTGTACGAATTGCGTTGCCCGCTGGCCTTGTTGCCCGGCACGCCGAACGGCGCGGGCTGGCCTGCCGCCACCAGTTGCGGCACCAGGCCGGGGTTGACCTGGGCCAGCTGGGCCTTGCCAGATACCAGGCTGTCGATGAGTTCCTTTTCGGCCAGCACGTCGATGTTGGTGCTCTTGTCCAGCGACTCGCCCTGCTGGTTCTGCAAGTCGATGTTGCCGCAGCGCGCCAGATGGTTGAAGTAGTCGCCCCACAGCAGCATGGTCTCGGCCTTGGCATAGGTCTTGGGCATGGCCACCACCAGCTTTTCACGCGGGCTGTTGGCGAACTGGTTGGCGGCTTGCGCAGCGGCAGCAGGCTTGGCAGGGGTGGCACGGTCCGTCTGCGCAGCGACTGGGCTCAGGGTCAGTGCAGCGCCAGACAGCAGTGCATACAAGCGGGTATCGAATCGCATGGTTAAGGTCCCTCCGGTGTGTTGCTTTGGATCGGGCCGAGCCCGAGGGTGGAGAGTATGCAGGCGCTTTGGGTGATGATCGGGCACCCATGCGACTGTGCGGGCTCTCGGCAAAGCCGCCAAGGCACTGGACGGTTTGTCAACTGGGCGTCTGGTGCGCTGGACAAGGCCGCGAGGGACAGGCATGGCAACGCCCGACACAATGCCTGCACGCCATCACGCAACACCCTCCAAACGTTCACCACTGTTCCAGTCCCATGTCGCAAAATACCCTCACGCTGCAACTGTTCTTTGAAGACCCGATCAAGCTCAAGACCTGCCAGCTGGTCTACCAGTACCTGTGCGCAGACAACACCGACCAGGCCCAGCGCTGGGCCGACAAGCTGGGTGCACTCAGCTTGGAGGCCTTGTGGGATGGGGAATGGTTCAACCAGTCTGTCACTGCAGCGCCATCGCACCTGGTGCTGCAATTTGATACCGGCACAAGTGGCGACCTGCCCTTGCTGCAGATCGAAACCCTGTTCAGCCACGGCCTGCGGGCGGCGGTGATGGAGGTCTTCTACGACCAGGTGGGCGAAACCGAACGCATGCACTTCGACCAGGGCCGCTGGGTGTCGCGCCAGGCATTCATGGACGCCAACCCGCAGTGGCGCGCGGTGGTCGAGCCTGTGCCACAGGTCGGTGAGGGCGGCGAAGACGGCGATGCCGATGACCGCTACGCCTGCTCCAAAGACCCGGCCAAGCCGCTGGCCGTGGCCAAGCTGCGCCAGCAGGAAGAAAAGCGCAAGCGTGAGGCCCGTGAGGCGGCCGAGGCGTTTGTCGAAATGGCGCGGGCCATGGGCAAAAGCGGCAAGTCACCCGTGCAGGGGCTGATGGCTGTGCTGCTGTTGCGGTCCGGGTTCAAAGGGCTGGTGCATGCGGTGGTCTTCACGATAGTCACCGTGCTGCTGTTCAAGGGCTTCTGGCTGTGGATGGGCCTGGGGCTGGTGCTGGCCGTGGCGCTGCCGCTGTACTACATGGCCACTGAACACAAAGCGCTGCGCGGGGAAGACGGCAGCGATGACGGAGACGGTGACGCCGACCAGCCTGGCGACGATGGCCCCGTCACGGTTATGGCAGTGCAGTAAAAGCATCTCAGGAGAAGAACAACATGCTGACGCAAATCGAATGGTGGGGCGGGGGGATTTTTGTGCTGGGGGCGCTGACTTACCGCATAGTCATGGGGGCGCTGGAGAGGCCGGTGGATGGCTTCCCCTGGTACCGGCTCATGATGCACGTGTTCTTTCTGGCCCCGGCCGCGCTGCTGGTGGGCTATTTCTATCCGCTCACGCAGCCCGCGCTGCAATACGGCTACCTGGCGCTATTGGCCGTGTCGCTGCTGGTGGTGGCCGTGATGCTGATGCAGGAGATGACTGGCGATTCGGGTGAGAGCGAAGAAATGCGCCGCAGCAAAGAGCCCTTGAAGGAGGACGCAAAAGCCGAGGCCGAAGACCACGAAGAGCCCGGCTGGCTGATGTCGGTGGTCGGCGCCGTCGTGTTGTACAGCTCGGTGCTCACGGCCTGTGGCCTGGCCTGCACCAAGGCCTGGCCCATGGTGCAGCCGTTGCTCTGACGCATCGGCAATGCCGATCCTTTGCGGCCGGAGGGCTTGGCAGCAATGACAATGCCCGCCAGCCACCTGCCGTTTATTGGCAGCAGGGGCCCTCTTTAAGTTTCAGCGCGTTATCCCGCCACCGCCGCACCACACATGTCTGCCGATTCTTTTGCCGACCTCTTGTCGATCTACATGCGCCGCATTCGCGCCAGCGCCTCGGGCGTGGCCACCGAGATCGGCCTGAGCCGCGAGGCCGTCAACAACTGGCGCAACGGCATCTCGGTGCCCAACCCGCGCTCGCGCGACAAGCTGGTGGCCTGCACGCGCTATCTGCGCCTGACCGAGAGCGAGGCCAACCGGCTGCTCAGCGCCGCAGGGTTCGCGCCCGAGTTTCCGTTGCAAGCCGAGTCCACCGGCGCGCAGCCGTTTGCTGCGTTTCAGGACAAAGTGTTTGCGCAGCTGGCCCAGGCGGTGCCGTACCCCATCTCCCTGCTGCTGTCGCCCGCGCACTGGGGCCAGCCACCGTTCCGGCACGAGCTGCTGCAGCGCGCCCGCGCGCAGTACGGCGAAGGCTCGGTGCTGCACATCCAGCCGCCCTACAGTGTGAGCACCGTGCCCGCCGAATACTTCGCCGCCATCGGCCGCCAGTGCGGGCTTGGCGATGTGGCGTCGGACTACGAGTTTGAATCGGCGCTGGAGCGCCGCCTGCTGGCGGGCGAGCGCATCTTCTGCCTGGTCAGCCGCTTTGAGCAAGGCACGCCCGCGCTGCGCGAAACCCTGGCGGGCATTCTGCGCAGCCTGAGTGAGATGCACAGCGGGCGCCTGCACCTGCTGCTGTGCGGAGGGCAGGCGCTGGCCGACCTCAAATACTGCAGCGGCGACCTGTCGCTGCTCAACATCGCACAAGTCCACCATTGGCCCGATCCGTCGCTGGCCGACCTGATGCAACTGGCACGCCACCGCTGGCCCGAGCAGCCCTGGGCCGAGCCGATGGTGGCCGCGCTGCAGGCCCTGAGCGGCGGACACCCTGCGCTGTTTGAGGAAGGCCTGCAATGGCTGGTAGACCACCCCGGCGCGGGCGCCAGCCTGCACGAAGGCCAGCCCGCCTTCAGTGCCTTGCGCACCCACCTGGCCAGCAGCCCGCGCCTGTGGCAAACGTTTCTGCCGCTGGCGCAGGCGCCTGCCAGCCGGGCGCGCCTGCAGCAGTTGCTGAGCGCCGACGACCTGGGCCGCGCGCGGCCCTACCTGCAGGACGATGACCTGCGCAGTCTGTTCTGGGGCAACCTCATTCTTGCGCGCGGCACGGGCGATGCAGCGCGGCTGCACTGGCGCAGTCCCACGGTGCGTGACGCGGGCTGGATGGTGCTGGATTCATGCTCGGCCGACTGACGCCCTGGCTGTCCCGGCCCGTGGTGCGCGCCGTGGTCATTGCGCTGGTCACGCTGTTTGTGGCCAGCGCCGTGTTCCTGCCCCAGCACAACCCGGCCACGCGGGGTCGCTTCATGGCGGCGATGAATGTGGGCCCGCTGTGGGGTGAGCTGGTGCAGTGGCGCGTGGCCATGGTCAACGCCCGCAACGAGCTGGATGCCTGGCCCACCGACATTCAGAAGTACGCGCCCCCCATTGCCAACCCGCAGCTGCGCGTCACCTCACCGCGCCCCAATGTGCTGCAGGCTGACATTGCCCACAACCCTGAATTTGGCAAGCTGGCGGGCACGCAGGTGGTGGTGGAGCTGCAGCCCGACACCCACACCTGGACCTGCCGCCCCGGCAACCCGCCCATCCCGCAGGGCTACCTGCCCATCAACTGCCAGCAGGGCAGCACCGACGATTTCGAGCCCGCCAAGCCCGCGCCAGACGCCGACCCCTTTGGCTGGATGCGCTCGCTCATCACATGGTGCGCGGTCATCTTTGGCGTGGGTGCCGTGCTGTGGGTGGTGCGCCACCCGCTCATCGGTGCAGGCCAGCTGCGCCCCGCGCGTCTGCGCCGCACACCGCTGGCCCGCCTGCCGCACATCGACCGGCTGCTGCGCTGGCTGCGGCGGCTGGAGCCCACGCTGCAGGCCGCCGACATTCGCCTGGTGGACTGGCGCCGCGCCGTGGCCAGCGCCCAGGCCACGGGCAGCGAGCGCGCCCCGGCCCTGGCCCGCGCGCTGGCCGAACGCGTGTCCGCCCGCTGCCAGCCCAGCACCGACTGGGCGCTGCCCGGTGCGGTGTTTGAATGGTCGTTCCCGCCCGACTTGTCTGTCTCGCTGGACCGCTGCCTGGTCTTTGTGCCTACCCCCGGCATCGACGAAGCCACCGTGCTGCGCCAGCTGCGCGCCGTGCAAACCGGCAGCGACGTGCTGCTGATCCTGAGCGATCACAGCGTGGACACCCCCTGGCCGCTGCTGCACGCCCACACCCAAGACCGCGCCAACCTGCATGTGATGGCCGACAGCGCCAGCCAGACCGAATGGCTGATTGGCGGCGACGCCCTGCAAGTGTTGCTGCGCCTGCTGGCCGCGCAACTGCGCATCACTCGCATCTCGCCCTACCAGACGCGCGGTGGCGTCACGCGAGAGGGCGCCTTCTTTGGCCGCGCGCAACTGCTGGCCCGCGTCATCAACCGCGAGCCCGCCAACTACCTGGTGGTGGGCGGGCGCCAGCTGGGCAAAAGCAGCCTGCTCAAAGCCGTGCAGCGCCGCATGGCGGGCCACCCGAACACCGTGTGCCATTACGTCTCGCTGCGCGACCACCGCCTGGCACCGCGCATGGCGCTGCAGTTCGGCCTAGCGGCCGACACACCGCTCGAAGCCATCGTGGACCACCTGCAGGCGCAATACCAAGGCAAGCGCCTGGTGCTGCTCATTGACGAGGCTGACCTGTTCTTCCGTGACGAATCGGCGAATGGCTACGTGCAGCTCTCTACCCTGCGCGCGCTCAGCGAAGAGGGCCGTTGCTGGTTCATGCTGGCGGGCTTTTGGGATTTGTACGCCACGGCCGTGCTCGACTATCAAAGCCCGCTGCGCAACTTTGGCGAGGTGCTGACCATCGGCGGCCTGGAGCGCGATGCCTGCCGCGAACTGGCCACTGAGCCATTGCGCAAGCTGCGCCTGGGCTTTGACAACGAGCACCTGGTGAGCCGCCTGGTGGATGCCAGCGGCCAGCGCGCCAACCTGGTCGCCATCCTGTGCCAGGAATGCCTGGAGGCGCTGGCGCCCGGCGAACGCGTGATCGAAAAGAGCCACCTCGACCAGGCCCTGGCCTCGCAGGCCGTGCAGGACGCACTGGCCGGCTGGGGCCGCCTGAGCCACGACGAAGCCGCCTGCCGCCTCGACCGCATCGTGGTCTACCACACGGCCCAGGCGGGCCAGTCCAGCCTGGTCACCCTGGCCCAGTTGCTGCAAAGCCACGGCATCGCAGGCGACGCGCAGGCCCTGCGCCAGTCACTGGCACGCCTGCAGCTGGCCTATGTGCTGCGCAAACACGAGGGGGGCGAATACCGCTTTGCCATCCCGCTGCTGCAGGACCAGTTTGAACCGGCGGAGGTGGAACTGCTGCTGCACCAGGAGCTGGCGGTGCTGGCGCGCGACCGTGATCCGGATTGAGCAGCGCATGGAGTGCTGCGGCGCCATCGCTGCAAAATTTTGAGCCGGATGACCGCTAGGCGCTTATTTAATATGCCCTGGAAGCTATTGAATGGATAGCAGATGGCAGGCCGCCTCAAGGCCGCTGCGCCATCACCAGCGCATACAGCGCCTGCGCCGCCACCGACAGGCTCTCGTCCCGCCGCCGCACCAGATAGATCTGTCGCGTCAGCCCCGGCAGCGACAGCGGCCGTGTGACCAGCCCCGGCTGGTCAAAGTGGAACAGCGTGAGTGCCGGCACCACGCTGATGCCCAGCCCCGCGCGCACCATGCCCATCACGGTGGCGAGCTGCTCCACCTCCATCAGCGTGTGCATGGCCTGCGGATGCAGGGCGGCCTCCAGGTACTGGCGCACGCTGCTGGTGCGCGCCAGGTGGATGAAGGGCCACGCGGCCAGGTCCTGCGCGATGATGGCCTTGCGCCTGCGCGCCAGCGGGTGGTCGGCCGGGCACACCAAGTAGAAGTCGTCGCTGCAAAAGGGCTCGGCCTGCAGCGCGGGCGTGTCGGCGCGGATGGCGGCCAGCGCAAAGTCGGCATGGCCGCTGGCCACGCGGTCGATGCAGGGCTCGGACAACACATCGGCAATGTCAATCTCGATACCCGGGTGCGCCGCGCTGTACTGCGCCAGCACGCCCGGCAGCCAGCCGGCCGCCAGCGATGGCAGCAGCGCCACAGCCACGCGCCCGCGCTGCAGCGTGGCGGCACTGCGCATGGCAGCCAGGGCGCTGGTGATTTCGGCGCGGATGCGGCGGGCCGACTCCAGAAAGTTCTGCCCCTCGGGCGTCAGGTCCACATGCCGGGTGCTGCGGTCAAACAGGCGCAGGCCCAGGTCGTCCTCCAGCGCGCGGATCAGCGCGCTGAACGCGGGCTGCGACAGGTGGCACAACGTAGCGGCGCGTGTGAAGCTGCGCTGCTCCGCCAGCGCGAGGAAGGCGTCGAGCTGGCGGCTGGAGAGGTGAGGGGCGCTCATGCGGGGTGGGTGTGATTCATCTGGTTTTCAGATGGATTCATCGTAACAATCGATTTCACAGAATACCGCCATGTTCCTACATTCACGGTCAGGAGACAACGGATTCATGCCGAACGAACAAAGAACCAAGCTGCTGGTCGGCTGCGCCGCCGGCTTCTCGGGCGACCGCACCGATGCCGCTTTGCCGGTAGTGCAGGCGCTCATCGCCAGCGGCCAGCCTGCGGTGCTCATCTTCGAGACCCTGGCTGAGCGCACGCTGGCCCTGGCCCAGCTGGCGCGCCGCACCGACCCCGATGCAGGGTACGAGCCGCTGCTGGCCGACCTGCTGCGCCCCGTGCTGGCACAGTGCCTGGCCCACGGCGTGCGCGTCGTCAGTAACTTTGGCGCGGCCAACCCGCACGGCGCCGCGCGGCGCATCCACGCGCTGGCGGCCGAGCTGGGTCTGGTCCGCCCACGCATTGCCGTGCTGCAGGGCGACGACCTGAGCGGCCCCGAACACCGCGCGCTGCTGCAGGGCGCACTGGGCAGCGCGATGCCCACCGAGCCCATCGTCAGCGCCAATGCCTACATCGGCGCGCAGGCCATTGCCGATGCGCTGCGCGCGGGTGCCGACATCGTCGTCTGCGGCCGTGTGGCCGACCCTTCGCTGGTGCTGGGCCCCGCGCTGGCGCACTACGGCTGGGCGCTGGACGACTGGGACCGGCTGGCCCGCGCCACCATGGCCGGGCATCTGCTCGAATGCGGTGCGCAGGTGTCGGGCGGCTACTTTGCCGACCCTGGCTACAAGGACGTGGCGGGCCTGGCGCACCTGGGCTACCCCATTGCCGAGATCGACGCCGACGGCCACTGCACCATCACCAAGCCCCCGGGCACGGGCGGCTGCATCACCGAGCGCACGGTAAAGGAACAACTGCTGTACGAGCTGCACGACCCGTCTGCCTACCTCACGCCCGACGTGGTGGCCGACATCACCGCCGCCCGCGTGACCACCGTGGGCCCCGATGCAGTGCGGCTGGAAGGCGTGCAAGGCCACGCGCGGCCCACCACGCTCAAGGTCAACGTGTGTTTTGAATCCGGCTGGTTTGCCGAGGGCGAAATCTCCTACGCCGGCCCGCGCGCAGAAGCCCGTGCGCGCCTGGCGGGCGAGGTGCTGCGCGAGCGCTTGCAGGGTCTGGGCCCGTTGCGTATCGACCTCATTGGTGTGACCAGCATCTTTCGCGACGACACCAGCCGCTGGCTGGACGACCCCGTAGCAGGTGATGCTCGCAATGACCCCCGTGACGTGCGCCTGCGCGTGGCCCTGCAGCACCGCGACCACGCCAGCGCCCAGCGCCTTGTGCGCGAGGTAACCGCGCTCTACACCTGTGGCCCCGCAGGCGGCGGCGGCGTGCGCACTGCCATGCGGCCGCGCCTGGGCACGGTGTCGTGCCTGGTGCCGCGCGATGCGGTGGCCGTGCGTTTTGAGATGGTGGATTGAGGAGGACACACACCATGACAACCACCCTCACTGTTCCCCTGTACCGCCTGGCCCACAGCCGCACCGGCGATAAAGGCAACCGCTCCAACATCAGCGTCATCGCCTGGCACCCCGCGCTGTGGGATGTGCTGGTCGAACAAGTCACGGAGGCCGCCGTGGCACAGCAGTTTGCGCAGCGCCGCCCGCGCCAGGTCGCACGCTACCTGCTGCCCCAGCTTCAGGCCATGAACCTCGTGCTGGACGACGTGCTCGACGGCGGCGTGAACGACTCGCTCAACCTCGACAGCCACGGCAAGGCGCTGAGCTACCTGCTGCTCGATATGCCCGTCACCGTGCCCGCGCACCTGGCGCAGCACTTTGGCGGTCCCACGGCCTAGACCTCCCGTTTCGCTTTTTCATCCATACCAACACCAGGAGACAACATGACCCATTCATCCCCCCGCCGCGCTCTGCTCGCCACTGCCGCCGTGCTGGCGCTGGGCGCACTGCACGCCCCCGCTGCACTGGCCCAGGCGGCCGGTAGCTACCCCGGCAAGGCCATCACCTTCGTCGTGCCCTTTGCCGCAGGCAGCGCCACCGACCAGCTGGCGCGCGCGCTGGGCCAGTCCATCACCAACGACACCAAGCAGCCCGTGGTCATCGACAACAAGGGGGGTGCCAGCGGCATGATCGCCGCGTCGGCCGTGGCCAAGTCGGCGGCCGATGGCTACAGCGTGCTCATTACCACCAACACCACCCACGCCGCCAACGAGCACCTGTACAAAAAGCTCTCGTATGACCCGGTCAAGGACTTTGCCCCCGTCACCGGCCTGGGCAAGGGAGGCCAGGTGCTGGTGGTCAACGCCAGCGCGCCGTACAAGAACGTGGGCGAGTTGCTGGCCTTTGCCAAGAAGAACCCCGGCAAGCTCAGCTTTGGCAGCGGCAGTTCGTCGAGCCGCATGGCGGGCGAAATGCTCAAGCAGCTGGCCAGCGTGGACATCCTCCACGTGCCTTACAAGAGCAACCCGCTGGCCATCACCGACCTGCTGGGCGGGCAGATCGATTTGATGATCACCGACACCTCCACCGGCGTGCCGCAGGCAAGGCGGCAGATCGATTTGATGATCACCGACACCTCCACCGGCGTGCCGCAGGTCAAGGCGGGCAAGCTGCGTGCGCTGGGCTATTCCACCCAAAAGCGCAGCGCGCAATTGCCCGATGTGCCCACGCTGGACGAAGCGGGCGTGAAGGGCTACGACATGGGTTACTGGTTTGCGGCCTACGTGCCCGCAGGCACGCCCGCGCCGGTGGTGGCGCGCCTGAACGAGCTGCTGACCGCCGCCACCAAAAGCCCAGCGGCCAAGAGCTTCTTCGAGAACGCGGGCTCCGAGGCCTGGACCACCACGCCCGATGAACTGGCCAAGTTCCAGGCTGCAGAGACGCAGAAGTGGGGCAAGGTGATCAAGGCGGCGGGGATTGAGGCGGAGTAAATCGAAGGCCTGGTAGCGGCGGGGGGTAACACGCGCTGCGCCGGGTCTTCACTCCCTCTCCCCTCGCGGGAGAGGGCGGGGGAAAGGGGGCACTTCTTCCGAGCGCCGCGCCCCATGCTCCCCCCTCTCCCACCAGAGGAGAGGGAGTGTCAGCGCGCTTTCAAAGGGTTGTGAAAATCAAGCCAAATGGGCCTCTACCGCCTGATGGAAAAGCGCTAGCAGCTATCAAATTTGCAGTAATTTAGCCGAGGCGACCATCCCTCACCACGGCACCCCGGCAAACCGGGCCACCAAAAAATCCAGCAGCGCCCGCACCGCAGGCGACAAGTGCCGGCGCGACGGGTACAGCGCATAAATGGTCATCACCGGCAATTCCCACCCCGGCAGCACCACCTGCAGCTCGCCGCTGTGCAGGTAGGGGTTGACCAGATACGTCGGCTGCATCGCAATGCCACCGCCCGCCAGCGCGGCGCGCATCAGCGTGGTGGCCTCGTTGGCGCTGAAATGGCCGCTCACGCCCACACGCTCCACCACCTCGCCGCGCGCGACCAGCAGGATGCCACCGACGGCGCTGGCCGCCCCGACGAACGACGCGAGCCGCAGGGCCAGGAAGTGGACGAGCGTGCCGCCGAGCATCCAGGCGAGCAGCACCGGCCACCGCCTCGCGAGCAGGCGACCCGCATGGGCGAGGACGGACGGCACCCGATCAGGCTACCGTGCCGCCGATCACTC
>Ga0066255_1001952_pt1 | contig 14679 bp, 22 predicted proteins | sample ThiBiot_750_biof_FD_71148 | JGI IMG/M metagenome (GOLD analysis project Ga0066255, IMG submission 71148) | Wastewater bioreactor microbial communities from Cape Town, South Africa - Thiocy_expt_750_biof (version 2) | ecosystem: Engineered > Bioreactor > Thiocyanate-remediating >... | reverse complement strand
CGCATGTCCGTCAATCCTCGTTATGACGCGCCCGCCCTCGTCAGCAAGACGCAAAAAATCCTGTCCGGCTTCGCAATGGGTTTGCGCAGCCAGTTCGTCTTCCGCTTCCATTCGGGGAACACATTTGAAGATGTGCCCCTGTATCTTGTGGTGGATTAGGCTGCAAACCCTAAATATAGTAGCATTCGTGTTATTAACAAGTTGTTGCCGCCTGGTCTCGCATCACGTTTTCTAACAGCGGCCGGAATGGACACACACAACACAAGGCGCGCTCGTCATGAACGCACCAGCCAAAAAAAAGCTCATTCCGTGAGTAAACCGGTCTCGTCATCGTCCGGTTCCGCCGCCGCCGCAACGTTTTGCCATTAACTTGAAAACAGGTGAGTCCGTCAAGGGCTGGTTTTTAGCGGAAATTTAACCACAACATATTGTAGGTCGCGGCTGTGGAAAATGGGGAAAGCCGAAGACATCAGAGATTTCAAGCGCTTGTCGCAGGCAGCGATTTTGCGATGGAAAAAACTTGCCTCCACCACGACCTGCAGGGCGAAAAAACGACGATTGCCACGATTGGCGGATTGGCAAGCGGTCTACAACGTGCCTGGGACCGGGCCTTCTGAGTCGCAGCCTCAGAGGAAGTTGAGATCGATGCCGACGGCAATGGCACCGATCGGCGTTCCGGTCTCGTCGACGATGGTCAGGCAGGCGTGCGATTGCAGCATTTGCGTGGAGAGATCCTTCTCCGGATCGCTGATGAAAAAGGCGTCTTTGCCGTCGCCGAAGGATTTTTGGAATTTTTGCTCGTCGCCCTGCCAGTAGTCGCTGGTCACGGAACTTTGAGCGGCATTGAGACCATAGGCATCCATCAGGATGATTTCGGTCACGGCGCCACCGAACTGGCCCTGTTTGGCGAGCAGCATTGCCGATATCGGATCGGAAAGAAGCTTGTTGATAAGTTTGTAGTGACCATCGGCGACTTCGGTGCGCCATTCCGTGTCCAGCGCTTCTATATCGCTGGGGAGCAGGCGCGCATGCGCCGCATTCTGCACTTTCAGCGCGGCGATGATCGCCGGGTGTCCCGTCAGCGCGATGTTCAGCGCAGCCTGGAGATTCCGGGGCAGCAGGTTCTCGACCGGCCGGCCGGGTGCCAGCGGCGCGGCTCGGCGCCGACGTTCTGGCGATAGCGCGCCACCGAGGTTTTCAGGTTCGATTCGGCGAGAATCGCCTGCGACTGCGCCGAGGACAGGCGCGCTTCGGCTTGGGCAACGTCGGTACGGGTGACTTCGCCGACCTGAAACCGGTCGCGAGTCTGGCGCAGCTGTTCCTCGAGGACCTCGACGTTGTTGCGGTTGAGGTTGAGGATCGCGGTATCGCGCAGCACGTTCATGTACGAGGTCGCGGCATCGAGCAGCACGTTCTGCTCGGTGTTGCGGAGCGTTTCGCGCGCGCCCAGCACCTGCGATTCGGACTGGCTGATGGCGCTGCGGGTCTTGCCGGAATCGAAGATGTTCTGCGTCACCTGGACGCCGGCGCCGCGTGGCGCGAGGCGTGAATTGACGCTGGCATGGTAAGGCGAGGTGCTGGCGAAGGCTGGGACCTCCGACTGCGTGATGCTGGCACCGATATCCGCGGAGGCGGTGATCTTGGGCCGATATCCGGCCCGGGCCTGGGGAACGTTCTCATCGGTGGCGCGCACGGAAGCGCGCTGGGCATTCAGCGTCGGATTCCCGGCATAGGCACGTGCGAGGGCGGCATCCATCGTCTGCGCCTGCACGGCCGCGGACCAGCCGCCGCCCAGCAGTGCTGCCAGGACGGTGCCGACCCCGAATCCGAAAGCCTTCTTAACGTTTTGTCTTTCCACTGGACGCCTCTCGTGCGCACTCAAGTCGCGCCCAGGCATCGCCCCAGCCTCGGCAGAAGATATAATTTCATACCCGTCCCGGAGCCATCCGCCAACAGCAGTACTGGCGCTCGAACGGGTTTCCCTGAGCAAGTGCCGCAAAAATGCGACACTTTCGATCATTAAAAAACGAACTCCGCCGGACGCCGGAACTCGGCCAGCTCGGGCGCGGCAGCGTCGAAAACCGTTCTTCCGGCAACGACGTTGCCGGACTTCTGATAGAGTTTCACGCGTGCGGAACGGCCGGTTCCTTCCACCACGATCAGGCGCCCTTCACTCCGCAGCAGCGAAAAAAGGCTCTTCGGCTCGGTCTCGCAGGCGCCGCTGACCAGAATCGCGTCGAACGTCGCCTTCGCCGGCTCCTTTTCAGCGACCAGCACTCCGCAGCCAGCCGCCGCCAGCGCCGTGATCGCCAGGGCACGGGCCTTGTCGTCCGGCTCCCAGAGGGTCGCCTTCACGCCCATCCGGTCCATCAGCGCGGCGCCATAGCCGGTGCCGCCGCCATATTCGAGCGCATCCTCGCCCGGCTCGAGGTCGAGCACCTGAATCATGCGCGCGATGACCATCGGCGTCATCAGCGCGCGCCCGGTGCCGGGAAGCTCGATCGCCTGATCGAGATAGGCCAGGTAGGCGAGGCCTTCCGGCACGAACAGCTCGCGCGGAACCTCGTCCGCCGCAGCCAGCACGGCGCGGTCCGTCACGTCGTAGGTCCGCAACTGACAATCCACCATGTTCCGGCGAAGCCCGCTGAAACCTTCCATGCCTGAAGCCTCCGTCCGCAACGCCGCCCGATCATCGGCCCGAAGCGCCCCTCGCCTCAAACCCGTGCGGCACCGCCGCCTGTGAACCCGGTACGGCCACGCCGTTCGTCGCAGCTTTCTGTTCGAGCGCAGCGCAAAAGGCAAGCGACCTCGTGCAGCATGACGAACGGACAGCCTTAATGCGCCGCCTGCCCGGCAGACGAAAAAGGCCCGACCGATCTCTCGGCCAGGCCTCGTGAATTCGCTGGCTCCCGGAGCAGGATTCGAACCTGCGACCAATCGATTAACAGTCGGTTTCGTTTTGATAGCGGCGGATAGCGACTGATTTTCAACGATGATAAAAGATCTCTTATATCAGTATCTTACGCGATCACCTTATATCACTCGCATTCTTTCGATTGCGCTCTAGCGCATGCAGGCGTACCTAGCCAGGTACGGATAGGTACGGATTTCGCCTGTCAAACCGATCTTCCATGTGGCGGGGCCAGACATGCCGAAGGTGAAGCTTACGGACCGATTCGTGGCCGGCGTGACGGCAGAGGCAGGGCAAATCGACTACTTCGATGTGGGCGCTGCGTCGGGTCTCTTCCTGCGTGTTTCGCCCAACCGAAAGGCGTGGGGTCTGCTCTTCACCCGACTCACAGATGGGAAGCGTGCGCGAACGACATTCGGGACATATCCGGCGATGAAACTGGCCGACGCGCGCGGCCGAGCCATTGAGCTGAAATCAGGGCTGCTCAACGGCAAAGACGCAACTGCCGCCGTCCGCGAGATCAAGTCGGGACTAGCCGACGGCGAGTTGACCGTAGAGAAGTTGGGCAACCTCTTCATTGCCGATCGCCGCCAGCGTGGAAGGCGGACCTCCGATGAGATGGAACGCGCACTACAGACCGACGTGAATCCGGTCATCGGCTCCATAGGCGTCCAGAAGCTTCGGCGGCTCGACCTTCCGCGCGTGACCGACAAGATCAAAGCGCGAGGCGCCACAACACACGCGAACCGAGTCGCGGCGCTGCTCAAGGCGCTGCTCGGATGGGCAACCGATCAGGGCCACGTTGAGGTCGACGTGTCCCACCGATGGAAGCCGCCAGCCGAGACGGCCCCTCCCCGCGAGCGCGCTTTCAGCGATGGCGAGATCCGCAGATTCTGGCATGGCCTTGAAGCGGGCAAGTTGGGGCGCTGGACGGTCGAGCTTCTTCGGCTCTGCCTCGTGCTGGGTACGAGGCAAGGCGAACTCGCCGGACTTCTACGAGGTGAGGTCGATCTTGAAAGGCGTCTCCTGCGCATCCCCGCGACGAGATCAAAAAACGGTAGGGCGCACGATCTCCCCCTACCCCCACTCGCGATCGATATCCTGACCCCCGTTTTGGAAGCGCACGAGCTTCCGGCAGTGTTTCCGGGGCCTAAGGGCCTCCCGATGGCAAACACAGCGATCGCCCGAGCGGTTCAAAGATCTCAAGAAGCGATCGGCCTTGATAAATGGACCGCTCATGACCTTCGTCGAACTTGCGCAACGCATATGGCGCAGCTCGGAATATCGGCTTTCGACGTCGGTCTAGTCCTGAATCACGCCAGCACAACCAAGTCGACCGTGACGACACAAGTTTACGTGCGACACGATTACTTGAAGGAGAAAGAGGCCGCACTCAATCTCTGGTCGGAGCGGCTGGCCGGGATTATCGCCGAGGCCGACACAGCCGAAATCGTGCCGATGAGCAAAGCACGTCGCCGCTATGGCCTTCAGCGCCGGAAGTCTGCGGCATGACTGTACTACTCCAGCCCTATGAAGTCTCGCTCGGCGCCAGCTCGGCATGGGAGCGCCCTGACTTGAAGCGACATGTTGAGGAGACAAGTGAGATCGCGCTTACGGATTCGCAGTGGGAGTCACTGGCGCGTGGCGCAGATCGTGCCAGCCGCAGTTTTCTGTTCAATCGCCCGCACGATCCTGCCAGTCGCAAGCGCATCGAGGAGCTGAGCGTGGCGGCCAGCCGGTTCCGCATCGCGCTAGCTGCTGTCATAAATGCAGAGAGGGGAAACGCTACACTCGACCTCACCGACGCCGAGGAGGAGATCTACGCGCCGTTACAAGCTGCCCTCGCTGCCAACGGGATTGAGATGGAGCAGCTCGAAGCCTTGCGAGCGGCTCTGTCTTTCGCGAGCGTCGTAGAAACTGCCATGCGGGGCGCCTCAGCGGAGATCCGGAAGGGCGGGAAGGGCAAAGGCCGCGAGGTCACTGGCTACTCGATCTATCTGCATGCCTGCAAGAGCGTTTGGCAGGCCGGCGCGAACTCTGAAAAGGGTTTGAGCATGACAGGCGGTCGAGGATCCGGGCCGCTCGTCCGACTGGCTCACGCAGCGGAAATATTACTTCCGCAGGCAATGCGTCGAGGGACCGAGGCCAAGGTCGGCGACGCTGCTCTTCGGCTGTTCGGTGAGAGAGGTGACAACGAGAAACGGGCTTTTGTCACCGGGCAGACCTGAGCGCATTTGAGCGACAGTTTCCGAGGCATTCCGCAACCGAAGGAGTGCTCCGGATGACAACCGTTACCGAACGTCGCGACGAAGACCCGCTCGTCGATCTCCTTTCCGACGCTCAGATCGAAAAAGGTTGGCCGATTTCTAAGGCCACGATCAGCCGTCAGCGCAAGGCTGGCGCCTTCCCCGCACCGGTCCGTGTCGGCCGCTTGGTCCGGACTTGGCGCTCGGACGTGAACCGCTACTTTCAGCCCAAGCCCCGCACCCCGCCGGAGGGCTGAGCGATGGCCCCCGACAACCACCACCTCCGCGCCGTCGTCGTCGCCGACATCGCCCAGATCATGGTCGCGATCGGTCAGGATTCAGGCGCCCGCCACGCGGCCGCGCTGGAGCGGTTTCCCGGCTGCCCCGAGCCGATCCTCTGGGCCGCCGAATGCGAAGCCGACCGGCTAATCGAGGCGCGGTTCCTCGCGCCGCTGGCGGAGCGCTTCGCCGACCTGGTCGCGGCGCGCGAGATGGAGGAGGCAGCCAATCGCCCTGCCTCTGGCGGATCGCGCCAGCCGGCGATGTCAGGCGACGGAGGACGCTCGTCTTCCAGCCACCTCGACGCCGACGTCCCGTTTTGAGGAGGCCTCGCTATGGGTCGAGTTGTCCAGTTCCCGCGAACCCGGGATGAGCCTTTTGTTTATCGCCACGCTCGGTTGATGGCCGGCTTCAGGCCAGAAAAGGCTGAAGCACATCTTGAGCGTGTCCTCGCAGCCGCGGCTGCCACAATGCGTAAGAGAGGCATCGACGACGAGGTCGTCGCCGCTGAACTTCAGGCAATCGAAAGCGCGGTGCGATCTGCACTGTGGAATTGCGTGCTTTTAGGCGGAGGCAGCGCGTGAGCAACCGCAAAAAGAGGGACAAGCCGAAGGACAGCTTCGTCGTCCACCGCTTGGAAATGCGTCAATCAGCAGCATGGCGCGCTCTGCCCGATCATGGGCGTCGCGTTCTTTTTCGCCTTGAGGAGGAACACATGGGACACGCTGGAAGTCTGAACGGCCGCCTTGCCTGCCCCTACCGTGATTTCGAGGCGTCGGGCATTCCATACAAAGCGATCGCGCTGGCGATCAGACAGTGTGTCGGTCTCGGCTTTCTTGAGATCACACACCAAGGCACGCCTTCGATCAGCCAGTACCGCAATCCAAGCCGTTACCGGCTGACGTACGTTTACGGTCGCGAGAAACTCGTCGATGGCACACCGCTGCCCCAGCGAACTGACGAATGGAAGCGGATTGAGACCGACGAGCAGGCCGCAGCTGCACTTGCCAGCGCTGAGGAGAGGAAGTCCACCGCGCATGTGCGACGGGCTGGACTTGCCCGCGCCAAGCGGGCGGCATGAACTGCGGCAGCCCTTCCCGGAGATGTAGATAGCAGGGGTCAAAGGGGAACTAGGACAGTAGTTCCCTCTGGCCCCCTGGCTCGCCCGAACGCTGTAGGGGCCGGTAGGGAACTTAGTCTGTTCCCTCCAGACCCCTGGCTTTCTGAATTTTCGCTTCTGAGAGATGGCCATGAACAACGAAACCACCGGCGCCGAGCGCGCCGAACGAACTGCCGTGCCGTCGCCTCCAGACACCCGCCAGTAGGAAGTAAGCTCGGCGAAAGCCCTTCGCAGGGCGCGGCTGACCTGGTCGAGCTGGACGCGGCATGACCGCGAGCTTCCGCCATTCGTCCGGCTCGTCGCCGCCGAGCTAGCGATGCGTGTCGAGTATCGCGCCGGCGCTTGCACCGTCGGACCCTGCCGGGAGATCGCGCGCGCATTGGGCGTCGCTGCCAACGCAGTCGACCTTGCCATATCGCAGCTCGAGCAAGCCGGCTGGCTCAAGCGTGAACCCGGTAGCCCTCCATTGTTCAGCTTGGCGGCTTCGTTGGCAGCGCTCGCCCGGATCGACCCTGACGGCCGAACGTGGAGCGACGGACGAACAGAGGGAGCTGCGCGATGAGCACGCGCAAGGTCATGCTCGATGCCGACCAATATCGCGACCTAGGCCGCCGAGATGGCGAAGCCGCCGCCCGTGCCGCGGTCCGGGTGCTGGCTGAAGCCACGGGCGGCGGCAGGTTTCCGGCCGAGGTCAAAAGGCGGCTCGACGAATTGGACCGCGGTGTCTCTGAGCTGGCGGCTCGTGGCATATCGGCAACCCGGATCGAGGCCTATCGAGATGCTTGGCGGCGAGCCTTCGATTCCGTCCTCGATCTGTTGGGAGCGGTGCTGCTCGCGGCGCTGCCAGATGACAAGGATGACGAGGCCTGACCGGCAGAAGCCGGGATGGTTTTGCCTTAGCCGGCATGTCTCGCGTCGCGGAGACATCTCAGCGCGGGTATGAAGCGGCTACGATCTCCGCGACCTTCCCGACATGGTCGTCCGACAGGGCAATCCGCTCGTACCAATCTGAAAAGCGAATGGTCGTGATCACAAGTTCAGGCCACGACGACAGTAGCTTATTGCCTGATCTGCCGCTTCCGTGCTTGAGCGTATTGACTAAGTGCTGGACGGCGTCGAGCTGACTGTGGACGATACAGCCAGCCTCAGCCAGCTTAGCGACGAGCGCCTTGTGGTCGTCGCTAGATTTGCCTTTCACGGCCACTCGAACCGCTCGCTCCCACAGATGATAGAGCTGGATCACCATGGCTTTCCGCAAGGACATACATGCCGACTCAAGTGTAGTTGCCTCGAATTCCAAAAGCTGGCTCTGATCCCAGAGCATGGCGCCGTCTTCGTCCCATTCGCCGATGGGGTCGCCACCGTTTTTCACGCTCTCCTCATAATGCATGATCTCGTCGCGCTTCCCTGCGATCTGGCGTTCGAGGGTACTAATCGCCTCGACGAACCCGATGCGAAGGGTTTCAATCGCTTGCTCGTACTGCCAGCCTGCGAAATCGAAATTGATCACCGCCATCGAGCCCTCATTCCCCTTCGTGCAACTGAGCTTTGACACGAAAACGAATACTCTTCGGGACCGCCTCGATGGTCCTTCCAACGAGCTTCAACACGACATCGGAGCTTGAGGACCTCAGGATTATGCCCGAGGCGCCGTCTTCTCCGGGAAACGCCCAGACGCGCTGATCGCCCAAGGGCAGCTCTTTAACAAGGGGCGCATCTCGGACTGCATCATCGAACTGCCATCTCTTGCCGCCGATAATGGGGCCTCGGTAGGAGCTCAGGCGTGTTTTTCCCTTGGCGATGACCTTGTCGATCTGGATACCGGCGGCACTCCGGTTCCGAATGTGGAGCGTGGCATACCACCATTCCGGTTGTTGTTCGAAACCCTGGAACGACAGCCAAATCAGCGGTTCATGATGGCGCGCGTTGGCTCGCCCAACACGCCAGGAGACAACGAGAGAAAGTGCCGATACGACGAGCGCCAACGCCGAAATCAGGTTCGTCATGGCCGGATCCTAGCGCTTCATGCGCGCCGGGGTTGGATGAGGCGACCTTGTCCCATTGAAGGCATCGCTTCGCGAGCAGCCCTCGTGCCGGTTTTCATGCTCGAAATGAGCACCTTGGCCATCCTTTCCGGCAGCATGAGCGCGCACCACGCCTAGGCACTCACGGCAACGCATCAGCCGCCCGCGCGGGTACTTCAACGCCTCGTCGATGGAGAGGACGTTCCAACGTTCATTCGCCCAGAGTTCGCAGTCGTCCGCCAAAACAGCCACGGAAAGTCCTCCACCTAGAGGCGGGAAGACCACCACGAGCGCGGGAGTCGTGCAAGGCACCTGATTGAATGGCGCCAGCGAGCTTCTCGTCGAGGATGCGGCGGACGATGCCGGGCAAGGCTGCCTCCGCGTCACGTATCTGCCTCGCCTCATGGATCTGCTTGCGAGTAAACCCGACCTCCGCAGCCGAAGGCGGAGTTAAGTCGTTCTGCTCCGGAACGACTTTCGGGCGACCGGTGCGCTGCCCGACTTCACCAAGTTTTTGCGCCGCGTCGTATTCATCCGCCAACCGCCGCTTAGCCTGCGCCTCGATTTCTATGGCATGGGCCTGCGCACGGTGAGCGGCAGCGATCAGATCGTGCGGAACGAGAATCCGATCAACAATCCGGCGCCGCCGAGGTGGAGATCGACGGCGCCGGCTGTCCCCGTCCCTGTGGGTGAGGGCAATGATCGGTGCGGGGCGAGCCATCGAACGCACGGAGCGATCCCCAGTCAATTAGTCGGCTGGGCACGAATTTGGCCAAATCCGGAGTAACCCCGACGAGCGCCGTGCCCCGGTTCGAACTGAAAGCCGGGATCTAGCGGCGCTTCAATTCAAACACCTTGGCGCTGTGTTGCGCTTTTCCGATCGCGCGTCTGCGTTGAACATCGGCGAGGTCAGTCAACGCATCCTCGATTCGACGCCGCAATCGCTCATCGTCTTTCGACTGACCCGGCAAGTTGAAAAACGCGCTCAGAAGATGCGCGGCGCATTCATCGTAATTCGAGTTGGACCTATCTGACACAAACTCAACTGACACGGCTGACCCCACACGGCGCAATCTGTTTCGAAATGGTCCGGGATAGTCATAGCGAGGTGGACCACCGCAAATCTTCAGCCAGAGCGCGTGTTTAGGCGGTGAGCGCAGCCTTTGCGCAAAGCGGGTGATCTTAACCCTTCATTTGAAGGACGTGGTGACTGACCAGATTCTGCTGCAACAACGGGGCTCGTTCCCATCGACGGGCGCCCGGTTGCCGACGTGTCTCCCCCCAGCCGGCGCGTCGGCAACCAATCCCGGTTCTTGACGGCTTCTCCTTGTCTTGCTGATAGATTTCCTATCAACAAGGACGATATTCATGAGGCGCAGGGGCGAACTCTCCGCGGGCGGAGTGGATCGGGCGTATCCGTTCCAGGTCGCGGTGAAATGCATCACTGGTCAGAATGTCGGTCACCTGAACCAATCCGGGCCCTTTTCGTCATTGTGTTGGCGACGCCATCACGTCGGCGATGATTCCGGCAGCTACGAGGTTTTCTGTTTCGCCGACCGAACTCAGGCCGACCAGTTCCGCGATGCGATAAGAGGCGAGGATTTCGATCCTCGCGATTGGAGCGGCGGGCGGTGGATCAGAGGACGCGGCGCGAGGCGTGACGAGGTAAGGCGGTCGCGCGGCTATTGGTGAGGTGCATTGACGACTGGGGTATGCTCGCAACGTGTCGGAAGCGGACATTGCGGCCAACATGATAACGCCCCCGACCAACACTTCATCCTAGCGAAACGTCCTTTGACTAGGGACCACCCCCGGCGAGGCCGATCCCAGCGATCAAAGAGCCCCATACTTTCAGACGCAAGCCTACGGCCTTAACCACCCCGGTGGCGGCGATGAGGTGACCGGTGAAACCAGGAAGGTTGTTCGTGTAGGTCTGAACGATGCAGCCGGTGCCATCGAGCATGATCTTCTCCTGCTCTTTGTGCTCTAGTTCGAGATACACTAGAAGTGAGCCGCGCGGCATCCGCTCGCTCAGTTCAAGCAGCCGCCCACCCGGCACGATCTGGCCCGATGATATCGCCGGTTGGACGCTGCGGACCCGCGCCGGCAGCACTGTGTTGCTGAAGGTCAAACCGATATTGGTGTCACAGGCAATTTCCGCAGGCATCCCTTCGTAAAGCGTAGTGCGCGAGACTTGCGAGAAACCAGCGGTAATCCGAAGCGGGATATCATTCGGGCGATCGGGAATGATCACCATGGCGGGGCTCAAGATTAGCGTGGACGCCGGGCTTCCCGCACTCATGGCCAGCTGTGTCACGACGCCATCTGTGAACGAGCGCACCTCGGTCATTCCCAGCGCGACCTTGGCGCTCTCCATCGCAGCCTCTGCCGCCTTATGCTGTGCGGGGAGAGTTTGCGAGATTTCCACCTGAGCCAAGCTTTGTTGAGCCTGCGCCGACGCGAGGTTCGCCTCGCCGATCGCGACGGAGGACTCGGCGAGGCGCACCGCCTCCCTGGTTCCGGAGTTCTTAGCAACCAAGGCCTGTGCGTTCTCCAGGTCACCCCTCAACTTATCCAGCGATGAGGTCGAAACGATAACGGCAGCCTGTGCGACTTTCAGAGCGTCGGAGGCTTTGGCCTCGGCCGCCTTGATCTTGTCGAACTCGGCCTCGGCTTGCTTCAGCGCCGCTTTCTGGGTGCTGTTCTCGATCCGGAATAGCAAATCACCGGTGGCGACCTTTTGCATGTTCTTCACGGCGACCTCGGTCACCGGGCCGGCCGTCTGCGCCACAACCGACACAGTGCGGTACGGCAGCAGCCCCGAATATGACTTTGGATGGAAGTAGAAGATCGCCACGAACATGAAGAAGGCCAGCAAAGCCCAGAGGAACACCGCCGTGCGCATGTTCCAGACGGTCATGGCCTCGCCACGGCGCTTGAGCTGGTAGTAGCGGAATACAGCTGGAAAGGACGTTAAGAGGATTTCGATCACTTGGCAGCCCCTTCTGTCTGGGGGTGAGCCACGACTGCAACGTCCGGCGATACTGGTCCAACCGCCGCTGGTGAGGCAGCAGCTTCCGGTTCGACTTCGCCAATTCTCGCGATATGGTACCGGGACCAGTCCGCCATCAGGGCGAGAAGGACTGCGCTCAGCGGAAGCAAGAAGTGGAAATGCTCAAGGGGAAATATTTCGTAGAGCAGCGCTATCAAAAGCAGCGTCGGGATCGTCTTGGCCAGCGGGGTGCCATGCGATCGGCGTTCGGCCCAACGGTCGAAAGCCGCATACAGCGTTACGATGCCGTAGAGCGCGAGGCAGATGAGCGCCAGCGCCACCCAAGCTAGTGTGTCTGTATCACCAGGAGAGGTGAACCACGATGGGCTTGCGTGCCCTAGACCTGTCGACACCACACAATACCTTTCGAAGGAGCGCGCGGCAACCTACCAACCGTTCGTATACAAACTGCAAAATCCAGGGTCATCGCAGCAGACAAAGTCCGCTATGGGTCGTCAGCGGTCTTTAGTTGGCAGAAACTTCGATCTCTGCGAGCGGAACTTCATAGGGACCGATCAGGATATCGCTTCCATCGTCCTTGTAGACCTCAAGCTCGTGCAGTCGGCCTTCGATCACATGCAGCAGCAAGTTGACCGCAGGCCTGTGAGGCTCGGCGCTAGTCCGGTCATCGTGATAACGCCCCTCAACTGGAACTCGTCCCCGGACCTGCGCTCGTGGCTCCTCTGTTTGAAAGCGCAAACTGCCCTCACGGTCGATACGGCACACCAAAGCTGACCGGGCCTGCGCTTGAAGCTCAGCGCGCCCGGGAAAGTCTGTTGCAAGAAGATGATCGAGGACCGCTGCCTCTCCCGGCTCTAACGCACGCCAGGGTCCGCTTGTCGTGATACTTGGATCGAGCGCCATGTCGGCTATGATGACCATTATCACGCTAGGTCCACCATGGATCGAGATCGGACGAAAGCGCGGCGCAACTTCATTTCGCTCATTGGCGCATCGGAGTTTAGCCGACCTCTAACCTTCTTCTCAGATCATTGAATTCGCATCGCAGCGGTTCGGTGATAAACCCAGGACGTTAGGTTGCGTTGTGAGGTGTTGTCATGCCGAACGCCGACGCCTTGATTGTCAGATCGTATCCGCAGCGCAAGGCTGCGGTCTTACGGGCCGCTCAGCTCCTGTTGCCCTCGCCCGGCGCAGATGGCGAGCGGGAATTTGAGCAGCTCATTGAGGCCATCGCCGACTTCGATATCCGGCAGGAAGCGCTCGGCTATATTGACATACCCCGAGCATTCGCCGTTTTCCTTTCCAGTCGCCATCTCGATGGACCATCGGCTGGGCAACGCTAGGCTGTCTGCCCTCCATGCCCTTATCCTAAGCCCGCTTTGTTACAGCTCCCCGCAGCCGCATAGGCGTATGGCGGGGGCGCGATGTCCGAGCCCGCCAAGCTGCCCGAGATTGATGTCGACGCGGTCGATGTGAAGCGGATCGCGCTGACGACTGATCCGGAGGGCGGGACGGCGATCTATTTCGAGATGGCAAGCGGTCAGGTCATGAATCTTGTGTATTCACCTGAGACGTTCGCGAAGCTTGAGGCAATGCTGGCGAAGGCGAATGAAGCGCGGGCCCAGCTTTCCCCGATCCAATGAAGGCAGCGGCGCATATGAGAATACGACTGACCTGGGCAGGGGGATGCGGCATCGCGCTAGCACTGGCTTCCGGGGCCTACGCTCAAGGCGGCTGGAGAGACGTCTATTCTTGTGGAGCCTCGAAGGGACAATCTTTCTTTCTGAATGGCCAAGGCTGGCAGGACGACGGCATTTCATCTGGCGTGATCGTGCTGAAGCGTCGTGGCGACGATTTCGATATCAGAGTCGCCGACGCCAGCGGATCATCGTTTTCTGCCCGCGAAGACGGAGCTAGTGTCATCGGCCGGGCTCAGGACGGCGTTATTCAGGATTTGGTCGTGTATCCCTCGATGACGATCGAGACGTTTCTATTTTCCAAGCCGGACAAGGGACGCTCTGTGCTGGCTTGGACGGCGAGCAAGCAGGTTTATGGATTGGCAGACCGGGCGTCGGTGTTCGCCAGTTCGTGCATCACCCGGTAGCATCCCGCGGAACCTGATAGGCTCCGCGGCTTGGTGGGCGGCGCCACTTGGCGGATCGCCGGCTGGCTCGTGCTTCTCTGCATCGCCCATCTCACCTTCTGGACAACGAAGCTCCTGTCGCGCTGACCGGCAATCGCCTCCCGCACGTTGTCCAAGCTGTGTTTCGAGAACCAGAGGAGAACAAGCCCACTTAGGAATAATGTCAACGACGCTTGCCGTCCACCGAGGATGATCCACAATCTGCTGACTTGAACGGGGGAGCCGATGGACACTCAGGTTTTGATCAACGGAGCGAATGCGGCGCTTCCTGCAAAAGCCGCCGCCACTATTGCCGCTGACGTCATCGCGGGCTGCTTTGAGATGATGGAAGGTCGCGAGCTCGACACCCCCAAGCCGCTGGCGGGGCAGACGTTCCTCGTCCAACTCGGCATGCCGTCAATCAGCCCTGCCGATCGGGCTGATATGTACCGCACATGGCTCCTATCGAAGGGCTTCCACAACATCCTCAAGGGGCTCCGGACCTCGTTCGAGGAAGCATATCTCTATGTCGCCCTGTTCCAGAAAAGGCGCATTCAAGGAGATCAGTTCCGGCCATTCGTCGCGGCAACCCAAAAGAAAGCTGGAGGCATGTCGTTCGTTGCGCTTGTGGACGAGGTCAGCAAGCATCTGACGGCACCACTGGCCTATCGACACGAGCTGCTGTCCATGCAGAAAGCGCGAAACCGCCTTGAACATCGCAACGGGACCGTTTCTTTCGCCGACGCCACAGAAAAGAACGGAGAGCTTTTGCTGAGATATCCTCGGCTCAAGGTCTTCTACGAGCGGGCCGGGCAAGAAATTGAGGTAGGTCCGGGCGCCGTAGTCGACACCGGCGATGATCGCGTCGAGGTCCAAATCTTCATCAAGCGCGACACGTACGAGCGACGGTTCGCCCTTGGCGAGCACCTCATTCTCTCCTCCGCCGAGTTCATTGAAATAGCGA
>Ga0066255_1001606_pt1 | contig 14705 bp, 15 predicted proteins | sample ThiBiot_750_biof_FD_71148 | JGI IMG/M metagenome (GOLD analysis project Ga0066255, IMG submission 71148) | Wastewater bioreactor microbial communities from Cape Town, South Africa - Thiocy_expt_750_biof (version 2) | ecosystem: Engineered > Bioreactor > Thiocyanate-remediating >... | reverse complement strand
CACCGTCTACGAGAACGTCGCACTGCCGCTACGCGTGCTCGGCAAGGAAGAGGCCGGCTATCGCGCCGAAGTCGTCGAATTGCTACGCTGGGTCGGTCTCGGCGAGCGCATGCACGCCGTACCCGCCGTGCTCTCCGGCGGCGAAAAGCAGCGCGCCGCCATCGCCCGCGCCCTGATCGGCCGGCCGGAGCTGCTGCTAGCCGACGAACCGACCGGCAATGTCGACCCCGGGCTCGGCCGTCGGCTTCTGCGTCTGTTCATGGAGCTGCAGCAGCTCGGAACCGCCGTCATCATCGCCACCCACGACCTCAACCTGATGGACATCTACGACGCGCCGCGTCTCGTCCTCGCCGACGGGCACCTGCATGTCGATGCCTGAGGCGATCGAGCACGATCACGAGCCGCAGAGGGAAAAGCCGCTGCCGGTCAATCTCCGGCGTGACCAGCCGCTGGTGCCGGTCGATACGGTGGCCGGCCGCGCGCTGATGGCCGTGATCGCGATCCTCACCTTCCTCGCGGCGCTGAGCGCGGGGGCGGCCGTGCTCGCCGCGCGGGCCTCAGACCAGTGGCGCGGCGCGGTTTCCGACGAGATGACCATCCAGATCCGCCCGGACTCGCACCGCAACCTCGACGAGGATGTCGCCAGGGCGGTGGCAATGGCACGGGCTCTCGACGGCATCGAGAGCGTCCGCGCCGTGCCCAAGGCCGAGTCGGACAAGCTGCTCGAACCCTGGCTCGGAACGGGGCTGGACCTTGTCGAGCTTCCGGTGCCGCGGCTGATCGTCCTGAAGCTCAAGCCGGGCGCTTCGCCGGATGTCGCCCGCTTCGGCCCGGCCTTGCGCAACGATGTGCCGACGGCGATCCTCGACGATCATCGGCTCTGGCTCAGGCGGCTTTCGGCCATGGCGAGCACGATCATCGTTTCCGGCTTCGTCATCGTGCTGCTGGTCCTGACGGCGGCGGCACTGGCGGTCGCCTTCGCCACGCGCGGCGCCATGGCCGGCAGCCGCGAAAGCGTCGAAGTGCTGCATTTCGTCGGTGCGGACGACGATTTCATCGCCCGTGAATTTCAGAGCCGCTTCATCCGGCTCGGGCTGCGCGGCGGCGCGTTCGGCGGTCTCGCCGCGATCGTGGCCATCGCCCTGCTCGGCCTCGTCTCCTCGCTCTGGTCGACGGCACCCGAGGCGGAGCAGCTGCAGGCGCTGTTCGGCGCCTTCGAGATCGGCTGGACCGGCTATGCCGCCGTGGTGCTCGTCGCGATCGTCGTTGCAGCCATCGCGGGGCTGGTCTCGCGTTTCACGGTGCGTCATTACCTGAGGATGCTGGCATGACGGGACGACACGCCCGCTGCCGGCGGCCTGCCGCCGTTATGCCCGATTGGCCGGATACGGTTGGCGTGTCATGGCCATGATCGGCAGCGGCAACGACCATCTCACAGCCGGCACGGCGGGCTCTTCGGTTCGGCGCGGCCGGATTTCGCGGCGGCGCGTCCTGGCGCTGGCCGGCATCGCCGCGGCCGGAGTCGCGACGGTTCTGTTCGCGTGCGGCTATGCCCGTTTCGCCGCGGGCATTGAGGCGCGCGAGCCGGCCGTGACCCCGCGAACCGACGCCATCGTCGTCGTGACCGGCGGCTCGCAGCGCGTCGGCGACGCGATCGGCCTCCTCGGCGCCGAGCGCGGCGCGCGGCTTCTCATCAGCGGCGTCAACGAGAAGACCAGCCGCGAGGAACTCGCCCGGCTCAACCCCGCCTCCCGCGATCTGCTGGGCTGCTGCGTGGACCTCGACTACCGGGCCCGCAACACCATCGGCAATGCGATCGAGACCCGCCGCTGGGCGCGCCAGCACGGCTTCCGCTCGCTGCTGGTCGTGACCTCGAACTATCACATGCCGCGGACGCTGGCCGAGTTCGGACACGCCATGCCGGGTGTCCGCTTCGTCGCCCATCCCGTCGTCACGGACCAACTCGATACCTCGGGCTGGTGGCACCGCTGGGCCACCGTCAAGGTGCTCGTTCCGGAATATATCAAATATCTGGTCGCCCGGCTGCGCAGCCTCGTCGAGGACGACCCGGAAAGCTCGCATCTGTCGGTCATCATTGGCGGGCGGAAGCCGGTTTCACCGAAGCCGGCCGAGCTTATCGGCCCGGAAGCCGAGCGACGCTCGCATCTGCGCGGCGGCCCCTCCCGTGAAGGCTGAACGGCATAGCGCTTGACCGCCGCGATGCACGGCTTCATTGCGGTCGCATGCTCGTCCTGCGCTCGCTCGCCTTCAACGTCCTGTTCTATGCCAATCTCGTCTTCTGGCTGATCTTCGTGGCGCTGCCGGCGCTGCTGCTGCCGCAGGCTGCGCTGCGGCACGTCGCCGCGGGCTGGGCGCGCAGCTCGCTCTGGCTGATGCGGGTCGTCGCCGGCACCCGCTACGAGGTGATCGGCCGCGAGAACATCCCGGCCGGCGGGCTGATGGTCGCGGCCAAGCACCAGTCCTTCTGGGAGACTTTCACGCTCTTCACGCTGTTCCCGGATCCGGTCTTCATCCTGAAGCGGGAGCTGATGCGGATCCCGCTTTTCGGCTGGTGCCTCGCCAAGCTCAGGATGATCCCGGTCGACCGGGGGGCCCGCGCGCGGGCCCTGAAGGACGTCACCCGGCGCGCCACCGTCGAGCTCGGCCAGAAGGGCCGCCAGCTCCTGATCTTCCCGGAAGGCACGCGCCGCCCGCCGGGTGCGCCTCCGGCCTACAAGTTCGGCGTGGCGCATCTCTACGCCGAACTCCAGGTCCCCTGCCTGCCCGTCGCCCTGAATTCCGGCCTGTACTGGCCCCGCCGGCAGTTTCTGCGACGCCCGGGCACGATCCGGCTCGAGATCCTGCCGCCGATCCTGCCTGGCCTTGACAAGACCAGCTTCCAGCACGAATTGCAGCAGCGGATCGAGACCGCTTGCGACCGCCTTCTGGCGCAGGGCCGGGCCGAACTCGCTGCCCAAGGCCTCGACCCGCTCGCCCATCCTGACAAGTCCTGACAGCAGCCCGCCATGCGGCGGCTGACGACGGTTGACTTATCCCCGTCATGTTCCCATTTTGTTCCTTATTGCAGGAGGAACGGATATGGCTGCCCTCGCCTATCGCTTCACCCCGGATCTGTTTGACGAGCCGGCGCCCGCGCCGGAGCGTGCCGCGCGCGAAATGCCGTTGCGGAGCACCGCATCGCTCGGCGAACGTCGTTTCACCGCCTGGCGCGGTCGCTCGGGCCGGCGTTACGTGGCCTCGGTCTTCCCCAGCGATGATCCTCATGCCTTGAGCTTTACCGACGCAGTCCTGCTTGCCGTCTCCGCAGACCGCCGGATCCTGGCCGCGCGCGATTCCGGACCGTTCGGCATCGAGGCCGCGCTGGGGCGCTGGCAGCGCTCCGTGACCGAAGCCGGCGCGACGGAGATTCACGTGCACCTTCTCGCGGAGGATGGCGCCAGCCGCCGTGCTGCGCTGCTCGACCTGATGCCGCAGGCCGAAACAGTCGACTGATCAGCCCCTGAGCGGGGGGTGCGTCGCGCGCAGGCCAGGCGCCAGTTCCTGCGCCAACGCAGCCAGGACCGGGTCGTAGACTCCCATCTTGCGCAAGTGCTCATGGGTCTGGAGCACGTAATCCGGGTTTTCTCCGGATTGGCCCCTTCCCTGCCGGACAAGTTTCAGGAGCTCCGCCGGCGGCAGCTTGCCGGCATATTGCAGATGCTTGCGGTCGGCGACATAGACCAGTCCGCGAACCTGCCGGCGATCGTCGAGTCGCAGCGAGACATGGCGTTCGAGATAGACTGATGTCGCCTGCTCGCGCGCCCGCAGATAGGCCACGGTTTCCTCCGCCTGGCTGGCCGCGACCCGGAAGGCCAATCCCCGGCAGACGCCGCCACGATCGAGCCCGAGGACGAGGCCCGGCCGCTCGGGAGTGCCGCGATGGACGTGGGAGAACACGCAGAGCGAGCGGTGATAGCCGTGGAGGCGTGCGGCGACGCTTTCCTCGAAGGCGAAGCCGGGGCGCCAGATCAGCGATCCGTAGCCGAACACCCAGAGATCCGCCGCTTTGTCCCCGTTGCTCATCGCAGTCTCATAATTTGGCCGCGCAGCCCTGCTTCATGCTGCGGGGATGTTCGACTCTCCGCGGGAGCGCACATGCTGGCGCCCGCCCTCTTTGCGAGCTAAGGCATCCACGCGAAAAGGGGAATCTTCTTTTCGCAGAATCCGATGCCGCAAACCAAGCGACGGACCACCGCCACCGGCGTCCCGTCGAGCCGTCCACCTGCGCAAGGAACGCCTGCTGCATGACCGACACCGCACCGACGCCCCGCCGCAGCCGCTTCTGGCTCTACGGCCCCGTGACCCTGCTGGCGATCCTGGCGGCTGCATGGTCGGGCTTCTGGTTTTATGCTCATGGCCGGACCGTTGCCGAGATCGACAAGGCCCTGGCCCGCGAGGCTGGGCGTGGGCGGACCTGGACCTGCAACAACCGCTCGGTCGGCGGCTTTCCCTTCCGTATCGAGGTGCGCTGCGATTCGCTGGCGCTCACCTCGACGCGCTGGGGCGAGGCCGTGCGCGTCGAGACCGGCCCCGCGCTCGCCGTGGGGCAGATCTATTCGCCGGGTCTGGTGATCTTCGAGGCCCGCAGCCCGGCGCGGGTCACCCTGCCGGAAGGCCGCCGCCTCGACCTGAGCTGGAAGCAGCTCGATGCCAGCCTTGCCTGGCGCGATCCGCAACGCTTCGCCCTGGTGGCGGCGGAGCCGAGCGCCACGCTGACCACGCCCGAGCAACCTCCCGAGACCTGGCGCGCCGCAGCGCTCGAGGCGCATCTGCGCCGCAACCCCGATCACCCGGCCGCCGACCAGGCGGTCGATCTCGCACTATCCGCGACGGGCACCGTCCTGCCGGCGATCGACGCATTGCTGGGCACGACCGACGCCGGCACCATCGACCTGCAGGCGACTCTGACGCAGGCGGATGCCTTCCGCCAGGGCTTCAATCCGGACGCACTGGAAGCCTGGCGTAGCGGCAACGGCGTTCTCGATCTCACGCGCCTGTCCGCGACCAAGGGCGCCGCGCGCATCGACGGCAGCGGCCAATTGCGGCTCGATCCGACCCATCAAGTCGGCGGCGATCTGCAACTGGCCGCCGCCGGCATCGATCAGATCGGCGGCATCCGCGTCGGCAACCTGCTCGGCGGTCTCGGCGGGCTGCTCGGCGGCCGCGCCAGCACCTCCGCTCCGCCAGGCCTGACGCCGCTGCCGCCGGTCTCACTGCGGGAAGGCCGCGTCTTCCTCGGCCCGATCCGCCTTCCGTTGAAGCCGTTGCTGCCGCTGTATTGAGATCACCACGAAAAAGGGGCGCCGAAGCGCCCCTTCAGACATGCGACGAGGGCCGGGCTCAGGCCGCCGGCAGCGCGGCGGCGGGCGCCTCGATGCGGGTGATCGCCTTCTTCACCGCCTCCTGCACCTTCTCGAAGGCGCGCACCTCGATCTGGCGGACACGCTCGCGCGAAACTCCGAACTCCTCGGAAAGCTGCTCGAGCGTGATCGGATCCTCGGCAAGGCGACGCGCCTCGAAGATGCGGCGCTCGCGCGGGTTGAGGACGTCGAGCGCCTCGCGCAGCGCCGTATGCCGGTTGCTGCTCTCCTCGGACTCGGCGAGCCGGCTTTCCTGGCTGTCGGAATCGTCGACCAGCCAATCCTGCCATTCGCCCTCGCCGTCCTCGCGCAGCGGCGTGTCCTGCGAGGCGTCGCCGCCGAGCCGGCGGTTCATGTCGACGACATCCTGCTCGTTGACGCCGAGCTTGGTGGCGATCTGCTTGACCTGGTCGGGACGCAGGTCACCTTCGCCCAGCGCCGAGATCTTGCTCTTGGCCTTGCGCAGGTTGAAGAACAACTTCTTCTGATTGGCCGTGGTGCCCATCTTCACCAGCGACCAGGAACGCAGGATGTATTCCTGGATCGAGGCCTTGATCCACCACATCGCATAGGTCGCGAGCCGGAAGCCCTTGTCCGGCTCGAAGCGCTTCACAGCCTGCATCAGGCCGACATTGCCTTCCGATACGACTTCGCCGATCGGCAGGCCATAGCCGCGATAGCCCATCGCGATCTTGGCGACGAGGCGCAGATGCGAGGTGACGAGCTTGTGCGCCGCGTCGCGGTCGCCATGCTCGCGCCAGCGCTTGGCCAGCATGTATTCCTCGCTCGGTTCCAGCATCGGGAACTTGCGGATTTCATCGAGATAACGTGAGAGTCCGCCTTCAGCGGACAGGACAGGCAGCGAAGCACTCGCCATGCGCGTGTCTCCTCCTTCAGGCCCCCGCCGGGCGGCAGGCCCACCGCGCGATCAACCTTCGCGCAGGTTTCGGACAATGCGAATTGATCCAACGCAGAAACCGGACAGGAGTTCGGCTGGATCGGTCGCGTGCGGCGCCCCCTTGGCCATCCGCATCCGATAACCCCAGTATATGCGAACTCACTCTGGCGGAAAGGTGGCAGCGCAGCCAGATTCGCTCACAGGCGCGCGAGCGCTGCTTGCAATTCTGCAAAATCAGCCGGCGGCGTCGACTCGAACAGCATCTCTTCCCCCGTCGCCGGATGGGCAAAACCCAGCACGGCCGCATGCAGCGCCTGCCGGCCCAGCGCCGCCAGCGCCTCGCGCGCCTCGTCCGGCAAGCGCACAGCCTTCGTGGCGAAGCCGGACCCGTAGAGCTGGTCGCCCAGCAGCGGATGGCCGATATGGCTCATATGGACGCGGATCTGATGGGTGCGCCCGGTCTCCAGCCGGCATTCGATCAGGCTGGCCAATGCGTCGGTCTCGTCCAGCCCCTTCAGCAGCGGCGGATAGCGCTCGATCAGCTCGATATGGGTGATGGCCTCGCGCCCGCGCCCCTCCTTCACCACCGTCATCTTCTCGCGATTGCGGTTCGAGCGCTCGAGCGGCGCATCGATCGTGCCCTCGCGCAGGCGCGGGGCGCCCCAGACGAGCGCAAGATAGGCCCGTTGCAGCGGGCCGGTGCGGCCATGGTCGGCAAACTGCTTGGCGAGCTTCTGGTGGGCGCGGTCGTTCTTGGCGACGACCAGGAGGCCGCTGGTGTCCTTGTCCAGCCGGTGCACGATGCCGGGCCGCCGCACGCCGCCGATACCGGAGAGGCTCTCGCCGCAATGGGCGATCAGCGCGTTGACGAGCGTGCCGTCCTCGTGGCCCCCGGCCGGATGGACGACGAGCCCTGCAGGCTTGTCGATGACGATCAGGTGCTCGTCCTCGTAGACGACGTCGAGCGGAATGTCCTGCCCCACCGGATCGGCGGGCTTGGCCGCAGGCATGACGAGAGCGATCTCGTCGCCCTCGACCACCTTCCGGCTGCCGTCGCTGGCGATGGCGCCGTTGAGCCGGACTCCCCCCTCCTTGATGACCTGCTGGAGGCGCGCGCGCGAGATCTCGCCGGCCAGCAGCGCCAGCGCCTTGTCGAGGCGCTGGCCGGCCTGGTCGGCGCCGACCGTCAGGGTGACGCTGGCATCTGGATCGGAAATGGCTGTCATTGCGCCGCTATACGCGGCGAGCCGCGCAATCGCACGCCTTTTCCTCGCCCGCGGTCAAACCGCCGGGGCCGTCCCCGGCGGGCAAGGTGAAACAGACTTAGCTGAACAGGCGAAAGCCGCTCTTCTTCGGCTCCGGCGGCTGCTCCTCATCGGGGCCGGGGTCGTCCGGCGCATGCGAGACCGGAAAGATCACGGGCTTGGGCGGTGCCGCTTCGCGCACGGGCGCCGCGGCAGGGCCGGCGCCAGCTTCGCCGGCCGGAGCCGGCCTTGCAGGGCTCACCTCCGGATCGGACGGCTTCGTCTCGGCTGAAGCCATCGGCTCCCCGGCGGGCTTCGACGCCGGCGGCGCGGGCGGCGGCTCCGGCTTTGGTTCCTCGTTCGATGCAGCCGTCGCGGCCGGCTCGGATAGCGTGACGCTCTCCGGTTTCACCTCGATCAGCTTGGTCGAATCGTCGAGATCGGCGAGCACGTCGTCGAGCGCCTGCGGCGGGCTGCCGAGGGTCGCCGGCGGCACCGTCCAGACGAAGGCGTCGAGCCGGCCCGTGATCGGCGAGACCGGCATCCAATGATCGGAAACGAGCCCGTCGGCCACCCACGCCGCATCATGCGGCGCGCGCGTCGCCCGCGCCAGCCATTCGCGCACCTTGCCGGCCGCTCCGTGCTCGGCCTCTTCCAGCTCCGCCATCAGCAGGCAGGCTCGGACCGAGGGACCGCCGGCTAGCAGTGGCTTCAACGTCTCGCGTGCCTTCTGGAATTCGCGTGCCTGGATCGCAGCCCCCGCCAGCGCGAGCACGCTCTCGGGGTCGGCCGGGCGCAGCTTCGACAAGGTCTGGGCTCTGTTCAACCGATCGAATGCGCTGTCACCGGGGCGCACGTCGAGATAGGCGGACGCGACATCCGGATGCGGCGCCTCGCGCCAGGCGGTTTCGAGCAGCTTCGACGCCTTGCGGACATCGCCGCGCTCCGAAAGCATCCGCCCGGCAAGAGCCGCCGCCGGCGTCAGCCCCGGGGCGAGCTTGACGGCTTCCAGCGCCGCCGCGAGCGCCCGTTCCGGCTCCCTGTCGCGCGCCTCCAGCGCCTCGGCGGCGAGGAGAACCGCGCGCTGGCGGCGCGCCTCCGCCTTGTCGGCCAGGCGCAAGGCAGCCCGGCGCTCCACGGCGGTGCGGGCCGCCTGCCAGTCGCCGGCATTGGTATGGAAATCGAGCAGCGCGTCGTTGGCCCAGGCGAGCGAAGGCGAGCGCCTCACCGCATCGTCGGCGAAGGCCCGCGCCGCCGGCATGTCGCCACGCCGCTTGGCCTCGACGAACAGGCCGCGCAGGCCGAGCACGCGCGTCTCCGAGCGGTCGAGCATCGCCTTGAAGGCTGCCTCGGCCTGAGCCCGGTTGCCTGTCAGCTGCGCCGTCTGCGCCTCGGGCAGCAGCGTCAGCGGCTCGTTCGGCACGAAACGACGGGCCTCGCCGGTATAGCGCCCGGCCGCGATGGGATCGCCGGCGCCGATCGCCACCATGCCGGGCGAAACCGCCTCGAAGCCTCTCGCCCGCCTGCGCGCTCGCGACGACAGGCTGAAGGCGGACGGCAGGCCGAAGACGAAGCGGATCACCGCCCAGACCAGCAGCACCAGGAAAGCCAGCACCACCACGCCGATCGCGCCGATCGCGACGCTGGTATCGATGCGGTAGCCTTGCCAGATCACCGAGATTTCGCCGGGCCGATCGGCGAGCCAGACCGCGCCGAAGGCGAGGCAGGCAAAGACGGCGAGATAGACGAGAACGCGAACCATGGACTTTTTCTAGCCTCCGTCAGCCCGCCGTGCCTAGCGCCGCAACCGCATCCTGCGCGATTTTGGCAATGGCCGCATCCGCCGCCGCGCGCTTCTGCAGCGCGGCGCCGAACGCCGCACTGGCACGGCGCGCCGGCTCAGGCAACTGGGCCCACAACGCCGCCGCTTTCGGCATATCGCCCGCCGCGATCGCGCTTTCGAGCCTGAGCGGCAGCGTCGCCGGATCGTTCGAACCGTTGTCGCCCAGCGGGCGGACCGTGACGATGCGGCTCGCGAGGCCCCAGAGCTTCTCCGTCCAGCTGTTCGACTGCGGCGTCACTTCGCGCTGGAACATCGCGGCATGCCTGCGGAAATCGGCGAGCAGGGTCTCGCGCGTCGCAGCGCCGCTCGCGGCCACCGCCGACAGCGCCGCGGTATCGGCAGCCGCCGCGCCGCCCTTCTCGAGCGCGGCGACGTCGCCTGCGAAAGGACGTCCGCCCGAGAGCGCCTTCTGGATCCGTTCAGCGAGCACGATCCGCGCAGCCGCCTGCCCTTCCGGGCTGGGGGCGGCGGCGGCCTTGGCCTGGGTCTCCACGGCCGCGACGCGCGCCGCGAGCTTGTCGAAGCGCTCCCCCGACGACGCCAGCGCGGCCTCGGCCCGCTGCAACTGCTCGGCCACCGCGCCGGTGTCGGCCGCGGGCGCCTTCGCGAGCGCACCGACCCGTCCCGCAAGCGCCTGCAGCTCCGAAGTCGCCTTCGCTGCGGCCTCGTTGGCGGAGCCTGCCCTGCGGTCGACGCCTGCGATCGCGGCCTGCAAAGTGTCGATCCGGCCGCCCAGATCGGCAAGCTGCGCGGCGCTGACCGCCGGGCCCGCCGATCGGGACGCATAGAACATCAGGCCAGCGCCGACGACACCGCCGATCACGCCGGCAGCGGCCAATGCCGGCCACGACATCGCGCTGCCGCCGGCAGGGGCGGTCGCCGGAGGCGGCGGCTCGGCCGGAGGCGGCGAGAACTCCTGCGGCAGCGCCTCGGTCGGCGCCACGGCTTCGGGCGAAGGTGCAGTCGCAACGGCGTCGGGTGCATCGGCAGCGGGCATATCGGCGACTTGGGGCTGCGCTTCGGCCTTCAATTCGATCGTCGGCGGCGTTCGCTTGAGGCTGCCGCGCGGTGCCGCGTCGCCGGGCGGCATGCGCTGCGAGACCTGCTCCAGCGCCGCCAGCATCCCCGCCTCTTCCGGATGCTCGGCGACCAGCACCGTGCTGGCACCGGCCGAGATCAGCGGCGCGGCGACATCGGCCGACAAGGTGACATGGGTCAGCTCCAGCGCCGCCTCTTCGACGCCGGCGGCCTGTGCCAGACTGAGAAAGGTCCGCGCGCCACGCGCCGAGTAATGCAGCGCCGCATCGGCCCGGCCATGCCGCAGCGCGGCCTGCGCATCTTCCGGCAAGGTCGAGACGGCCTGAGCCTCGTAGGCCTCCCAGAGCGCGACCTCGTAGCCGGCTTCCCGAAGCCGCTGCGGCACATCCTCCTTGCGGTCGCGCGCCGCGATCATCAGCAATCCCGAGGGTGCGGGCAATGTCCGTTCGATCAGTGCGATCAGGTCGTTGCGGTCGCCATCGGCGCTGCGCGCGTCGTCCAGCCCCGCCTCGCGAACCTTGGCGGCCGTCCGGGCGCCCACGGTGAAGACCGGCAGGTCCCGCCAGCCTGCAGGCCCCTCGGCCAGCATGGGGACGGCGTTGCCGCTGGTCAGAACAATGGCTGCGAAATCCCCTTCCGGGGCCGCTCCGGGCAACCTGACCACTTCGAACAGCGGCGCGACCAGTGGCTCGAAGCCGTGAGCCGCGATGGCTTGCGCCGTCCGTTCGGCATCGGGGCGAGGTCGAAAGACGAAGACGCGCATTCACAGCTCCTGACGGGACGGTAACCGATCACGGGACGAGCCGGACATGGCCCCGGTTCCCGCGATCGTTTCGCATTGAGGCGGAACGATGATGCCGGCCATCCCTTCTCCCTTCCTGTCCGCATTCCGCGGCAACGTTCTTCCGGCCAGCTGCTTTGCTCTTGGCCTTCGACCGTCGCACGCACTATACGAAGGAATTGCCGTCGGGACACCGCCGCCTGCAAGACTCATCACCTGATCCTCCGTATCGCGGGACAAGTCGACCGATCATGCGCGTTCTTGGCATAGAGACGACCTGCGACGAAACGGCAGCCGCGATCGTCTCCGTCGAACGCTCCGGCGAGACGAAGATCCTGTCGAACGAGATCCTCAGCCAGATCGCCGCCCACGCCGCCTATGGCGGGGTCGTCCCCGAGATCGCGGCGCGCGCCCATGTCGAGGCGATCGACCGGATCGTCGAGCGGGCCTTCGCCCATGCCGGCCTGAAACCTGGCGACATCGACGCCGTCGCCGCCGCAGCCGGCCCCGGTCTCGTCGGCGGCGTCATGGTCGGGCTGACCGCCGGCAAGGCGATCGCGCTCGCCACCGGCAAGCCGTTCATCGCCGTCAACCATCTGGAGGCCCATGCGCTGACCGCGCGCCTCACCGACGACGTCGCCTTCCCCTATCTGCTGCTTCTGGTCTCGGGCGGCCACACGCAGTTGCTGGCCGTACGCGGCGTTGGCGACTACCTGAAGCTCGGCGGCACCATCGACGACGCGGTCGGCGAAGCCTTCGACAAGATCGCCAAGATGCTCGCCCTGCCCTATCCCGGCGGCCCCTCGGTCGAGCGCGAGGCTGCCAAGGGCGATCCCGAGCGCTTCGACTTTCCCCGGCCGATGCAGGGGCGCGCGAACCCCGACTTTTCGCTGTCGGGCCTGAAAACCGCGGTACGCCTCGTCGCCGAGCGCATCGCGCCGCTCTCCGACAACGATGTCGCCGATCTCTGCGCCTCCTTCCAGGCCGCTGTCGTCGACGTCATGGTCGACCGCACCCGCGCGGGGCTGCGCGCCTGCCGGGACGCCGGCATCGTCCCGTCGGCGCTGGTCGTCGCCGGCGGCGTCGCCGCCAACCAGTCCATCCGCAGCGGGCTGGCGCGCCTCGCCACCGAGGCGGGCCTGCCGATGATCGCCCCGCCGCTCGCGCTCTGCGGCGACAACGGCGCCATGATCGCCTGGGCCGGGCTGGAGCGGCTCCGGCTCGGCCTGCTCGACGACATGCGGGTCGCGGCCCGCCCGCGCTGGCCGCTGGACGAGCTGACGTCCAAGCCCGCGTCCGTCGCATGAGCCGAAGCCCGAGGTTCGGGGCGATCGGCGTCGTCGGCGCCGGCGCCTATGGCGCGGCGCTGGCGCTTGCAGCCAGCCGTGCCGGCCGTGACGTGCGGTTGTGGGCGCGCGACGCCGCGACGGTCGAGGCAATCCGCCGAACCCGGCAGGCGCCGCGCCTGCCCGGGATCGAATTGCCCGAACCGATCCGGGCCACAGACGCGCTGGCCGATCTGGAGGCCTGCGACGCCCTGATCGTCGCCGTGCCGACCCAGAGCCTGCGCGAAGCCTGCACCGCGATGGCTGCAATCCTGCCGGCCGGCCTGCCGGTGATCTCCGCGGCCAAGGGCATCGAGCAGGCGAGCGGCCTGTTCCCGACGCAGATCATCGCCGCCTCCTGGCCGGCGGCGCCGAGCGCGATCCTCTCCGGCCCGAGCTTCGCCGCCGATATCGGCCGCGGCCTGCCCACGGCCGTGACGCTCGCCGCCGCCGATGCGCGGCTCGCGCAAGCCCTGGCGGAGGCGCTGAGCTCGCCCGCATTCCGGATCTACCATTCCGGCGACCCTCGTGGCGTCGAGATCGGCGGCGCGGCCAAGAACGTGCTCGCCATCGCCGCCGGCATCACGATCGGGCTCGGCTTCGGCGAGAGTGCGCGGGCAGCGCTGGTCGCCCGCGGCTTCGCCGAGCTGCGCCGCTTCGGCGAGGCCCACGGCGCCGATCCGGAGACCTTGATGGGGCTGTCCGGCCTCGGCGACGTGGTGTTGAGCTGCGCCTCGCCGCAATCGCGCAATTTTGCCTATGGTCTGGCCTTGGGCCAGGGCATGAGCCCGGCCGAAGCCGCCGGCGGCAAGCTGGCGGAAGGCGCCTTCACCGCGCCGATTCTCGCCCGCATGGCGCAGGCCGAAGGCATCGAGATGCCGATCGCGGCCGCCGTCGCGGCGGTCATCGCCGGGCGCATCGGCGTGCGCGAGGCGGTTGCGGCATTGCTGGCCCGGCCGCTCAAGGCGGAATGACGGAGGAAGGTGATGGCGGGAGAGCTCAACGACCTCGGCAAGCGCATCGCGCGCGGCATCGCCGAAGTGAAGAAGACGACCGGTTCCGAGCTCGTCGCCGAGAGCGGCCCCGTCCCGCTGGCCGGCCGTATCGCGAGCCCGGTGATCCAGCATCGCAAGCGCCGGGCCGAGGGCACGCATCGCTTCGTTCTCATCCTGCCCTTCGGCGAGGGCGAGGTCCGCGTCGAGCTCGACCCGAAGGACTACGCCGCGCTGACGCGCGAGATGGTGCGTTTCTGGAACGAACAGGGCGAGGCGGCTTCTAGGCCGCCCATGCCGCTGAAGGAGGACGAGGCCTGATGGCTCACTGGCTGATCAAATCGGAACCCTCGGTCTGGTCCTGGGAGGACCAGGTCAAGGCTGGCGCCAAGGGCACGCATTGGGACGGGGTGAAGAACCACACCGCCAAGCTGAACCTCATGGCGATGAAGCAGGGCGAGCAGGTCTTCTTCTACCACTCCAACGAGGGGCTCGAAGTCGTCGGGATCGTCGAGGTCATCCGCGAGGCCTATCCATGGGAGGCCGCCGGCCCGCCCTGGGTGCTGGTCGATTTCAAGGCTCTGAAGCCCTTGCCGAAGCCCGTTTCCCTTGCCGCCGTCAAGGCCGAGCCGAAGCTCGCCAAGATGTCGCTCGTCACCTCCTTCCGCCTCTCGGTGCAGCCGGTGACGGATGAGGAATGGGACATGGTCTGCAAGATGGGCGGGCTTTAGAGCGCTCACGCGCGATAGTAATCGGCGAAGGTCGGATAGCCCGCCAGCGCGCGCGGCCGATAGGGCAGCATCTCCTGAAGGATCGGCACGGCCGTAGCCCGCAGGCGTGGCTCGACGGCATCGGCCATCCGCGCCGGCTGCGGCTGGAACCCGTGCGGCACGAAGCCCTCCCGCGTGCCCTCGCTCCAGGGCAGCCAGGAGGTCTTGCGCTCGTCATGCTGGCGGCCGAGCGCATCCGGCCGCAGCTCCGCGATCAGCCCGGGCTCGACGATGAGCGGATGCGGGATGGCCTGCGCCTCCGCGATCATCCAGCCGAGCGAGAGGTCGGACAGGCCCATCTTCAGGCCGTAGCCGCCGCCGATATCGGTATGCACGCCGGCGAACCAGGCCTGCCGGATCTGCCGCGCCTGCGCCTCCTGCGGCTCCACGCCGA